>Ga0114922_10001824_pt1 | contig 20201 bp, 14 predicted proteins | sample AartaG_FD_100975 | JGI IMG/M metagenome (GOLD analysis project Ga0114922, IMG submission 100975) | Deep subsurface microbial communities from Aarhus Bay to uncover new lineages of life (NeLLi) - Aarhus_00045 metaG | ecosystem: Environmental > Aquatic > Marine > Oceanic > Sediment | place...
AGGTCGAGGAGCCATTCGACCCGTGCGTACCCGATATTGACTACACAAGGCCGGGCAAATATGAAATCGAAGCCCTTTGGGAAAGCGAAGATATTAATGATTACAACGATACCACTGTAACTATTCCGGGCAGCGCAGTCAGACCGGGGCGTACCTACCGTGTTCGCTGCCGGATGATGGACGATACAGGCCGAGCGAGCCACTGGTCCGACCCGTGTCAATTTGTTGTTGATGAACCAATCGCCGCCGGTGTCCTGAAGTATTTGCGCATCACCGAGATGATGTATAATCCTCCCGACCCGCCTCCCGGCGACCCTAATAACAACGATGACTTTGAATTTATCGAGTTGAAAAACACCGGGCCGAACACACTCGATTTGACCTACCTTTCCCTCACTGACGGCGTTGGATTTAATTTCGTCGACAGCAACGTAACCAGCCTCGACCCCTGTGAATTTGTCCTCGTGGTCAGCAGCCCGAACGCTTTCAAATCGCGGTATGGTTCCAGCTTTAACGTTGCCGGTCAGTATGTAGGTCACTTTGCTAATGGTGGGGAAAGGGTTGAGCTATCAGATTACTGGCACGGAAATATTGCCGAGTTTAAGTACAACGATGGCCGCGGCTGGCCTCTGGCAGCCGATGGTGCAGGCCATTCCATGGTGCCACTTAATTCGGCCCTACCAGGTGAGCCTAATGGGTCTCTCAAATACGGCCGTAACTGGCGTGCCAGCACCTATATGAAGGGCTCACCAGGTGCCGATGACCCAGCACCACCTGAGGGTGTCGTGCTCAATGAAATAATGGCACATACCGATTATAACGACCCCTGCTACCCGGATTACGATTCCAACGACTGGATTGAGCTTTACAACACCAGCAGCTCAAGCGTTAATCTCATCAGTGATTGGTACTTAAGCGATGATGTTGATTCACCGAAGAAATGGGCTATTCCAAGCACGGTAGTTTTAGGCTACAAGGGAGTCAGCTTCGATGAAATTAATGATTTCCATAGTCCTTATCCGTCTGGTTTCGGCTTAGACAAGGATGGAGAGCAGGTAGTCCTCTCATATCTGCCTGGCACCTCTGCGGATAGAATCGTTGATTGTATCAGATTTAAAGGTCAGGAGAATGATACATCTCTTGGTCGATATCCGGACGGCGGCAAGTTCTGGTTCCATATGCTGCCCACAAGAGACGCAGCCAACTCCGACCCGTGCCAGCCTGAAGTAGTTATCAATGAAATAATGTACCATCCAGTAGAGCCAAATGATGAGTATATTGAATTATACAACCCGACATCAAGTACGGTTAACCTGTGGAACGCCGAGGGCACTTGGCGCATTCGTGGTATCGGAGGTGATGATTACTACTTCCCATCAAGTACCTCAATTTCATCGGGCGACAGAATCATCATGGTGGGCTTTGACCCGGTGATGGACCCCGGACGGCTGGATGATTTCGAAGCTGCCTACGGCACGGGCGAGCTTACAGCCGGCGCTGATATCTTTGGGGCGTGGGACGGCGACCTTTCGAACGGCAGCGAACGATTTGCTCTGGAAAAACCTCAAGCACCGGATGATGTAGGCGAGCCGGCTTCGTGGGTGATTGTTGATGAGGTTATGTACGCTGATTACGAGCCGTGGCCTGATAGTCCGGATGGTTTCAGTGATGCGCTGGAAAGAATCTCGACGGCTGCGGACAAGTCAGGCAATGACCCGAACAACTGGCAGGCGGCAACACCATCGCCCGGCAGCCCATAATATAAATTTTGTGTTACAAAAACGGCAAATAAAAATGGGAGAGCTTTTTATGCTCTCCCATTTTATTTGTGTGGCCCTTTCCTTTATTGTTCAGCTCCCGCCTACCCTGCCCGAGTTAACTTTTACTTTTTGTTGTAGATTGCTAAACGAGCAACGTAAGGTTTTGGCTAATATATGGCCGGATAGGTCATTAGTTACAAGAGCCACTATTTACTTTTCAATTTTTCCTTTCAGTGCAAGGCATCGGCATAGTTCAACAGTAGCCTTGAATTTTTTTAGCGCTGCCACTTGCGGCAATATTTGACCAAGCATTAACCAGATTAAACAGTTTGGGCAAGTTAACAATACCTATCTTAACAGAGTCCCCCAAGCTCGCTTTTCACCCCCCTTTTTCGCGCAGAGTTTTTACTCTCAACTACCCATTTTTACCTGTTTTACTTTTTGATTTTTTTCTTTTAGCCTTCAATTTTTGATTGATTTTCGGGTATTTTTCCTAAAGTTCAACCAAGACAAGAATCTCCCTGCATGTGCAATGATTTCCAAGGTGACATAAAGCAAGTTTTAAGGCGGTAAAGTCCATCGAAAATGCGGGGTTTTCTATCTTGCCGTATCCGATTGTTATATGAGGCGAAAAATTTTCGTAACTTGATTTCTCCCTGAAGCTGCTAATCCATTGCAATGTGCGCTGCTCAACTTCCACATCAGCTATCATATCAGCGGTTATATCGTAACTGAAATATGGCACCAGCCGCTCCGTAACAGTCTCGTGAAGCAATTGGAGCTCTCTTGTTTTCTCAATCTCAAAAACCGATACTGCTTTGCTGCCTACGCCTGTTGTTTGTATGCCGAAAACTGTCAAATCCCCCAAAAGATTTTCCTTTGCGATTGACTGTAAAATTTTCTCAATGTAGGCGATGTCTTTTTCATCAACACAGCCCATGGCTAAGGAGATATGAGGCAGACAATCTTCTTTATTGAGTACAATCTCGGAGCCGCAATTTTCCACCAGTTTAGCGTTGGCTTTGATTGCTTTATCAGCAATCGTCTCCTCCGGCAACAACACAACGTCAACCGCTTTTCTGGCCATATCTTCTTGAACCTCAAAATTCTAACCTAACAGTTATTCAAGTAAGCGGAGGCTAAAGATATGATTAATTGCATTTTATTAACTCTAATTACCAACGCTCAAAAATAATGAGCCGCTACAACTTCACATCTATTTCTACTTACACTCCTCAACACAGCAACTTCATCAAATGAAGACGTCGTTGGTAGCTCATTCGAGTCACTGTGACCGGGCACGATTGACTATCCGATAAACGCTATCTGCTGCAATAATTTAGTGTCGGCCCTACAATAGCTTTCCGGTATTAACATCACCTTTGTGGAATACCAGGGCCGCTCTTCTTCCTGAACCTCGCCTTTTTTTATAAAATGGCCTACGCAGCAGAAAATCAAAAGTGCAATAAGAATAATTATTGCCAGCCAGAAGAGGATTGTCATCCAGATATTTTCTCCGAGTATTTGCATTAAACAACTCCTTACGTCCCCGTCAGCTATCCTTTCGGCAATCTATTTTACCCCCAAAGTGCATAAGTGAAAAGCACTTAAAATATAGATTTTTTTTGCGCGATAAGCGAATTTCGCATCTAATACACCAGCAGTAAGCCCCCTTAGCAATATGCGAAATACAAGATATGCGTTCCTCATCACTATGAGCTACTTAACAACTCTTGGAGGCGTTCAAATTCACCCTTTTTCATATGATAACTGTGCTCATCATCGGGGAATTTGCCGGTTTTTATCTCCTCGGCATATTTCTTAAAGGCCTCGATAATAACGTTGGCCAGATCGCCGTAGCTTTTCGAAAACTTAGGGGTTGGCCCCTGCACCAGCCCCAAAATATCTGGTGCAATGAGAATTTGGCCGTCGCAGCCGGAGCCGGAACCACAACCGATTACGGGCACTTCACTACGCTCTGTGATAACTTCCGCCACCTCTGTGGCCGTGCCTTCAATCAGAAGCGTACTGGCACCGGCGCGGATCATCTGTTCAGCAAGACTTATCAATTCCGCAGCCATCTCGGCAGTAGTTGCTTCGGCCTTGTATTTGCCGATTTTACTGATGCTCTGCGGCCTTATACCGATATGGGCCATAACAGCCATACCGGCGTCGCTAACCGCTTTAACTACATCCAAATCCGCTCCGGTCACTTCGATTTTTATCATCTGTGCGCTGGCTTCAGCAGCAAATCGGCCGGCATTTTTCACCGCCTCGGCTATACCAACCTGGTAGGATAGAAACGGCATATCAGCAACCAGAAATACATTCGGTGCTCCCCGACGCACTGCCGCGGTTATCGCAACCATAAAATCCATCGTCGCCGGCAATGTCGAATCAAACCCAAGCATCAACTGGGCAGCCGAGTCGCCCACCAAAATCATCTGCACACCGGTCTGAGAAACAAGTCTGGCTGTGGTATAGTCATAGCAACTGACCGCAACAATCTTCTGGCCTTGGCGCTTGGCCGCCAGCAAATCCGCAATCGTAATCTTGTCATCCATAGCCAAATCTTCCCAAAAAATGAAAAAATAACAGCTCTTCCGTTAAAATATGGAAACCTAACTGCTTTATCAAGCGTAAAATAGGCTGGTTTTTGGGCCAAATTCACCTATTTTTGAAAAAAACACGAAAAGTTGGCCTTTTCCCGATTAAAAACTTGATTCCAATAGCAGGAAAAGTGTAGTTTTTGCTGAATTTCTCTAAAGAATTTTCTGCTGCCTAATCGATTAGATAATTATAGGAAGTTAAAATCAGGCCAATCGGAGTATTTAAGGGCATTATTCTATTGCTTTTCATCACCCTCCTCCGAAGCCAGATTCTGTCGTAATTAGAATCTGGCTTTTTTCGTCCTTATACCTGCCCCAAGAACGTACATTCCGCCAACAAAGAGAGTTTCTGTTTGGCAGCGCGCTCCCTTAGGCTGCTATATGCACTTGCGGAAAACAGCTTGGTGTTCTAATATATGTAGCTATATAACAGCAAAGAAAAATCGAAACTTTTTCCAGAGTTGGCCTTGCTGATGGACTTGATGGGTAATATGCTGGAGGTGTGTTTCTCCTTTTGAAGAATGATTATATAAATCGGTTTGCTATTACAAGATTGGAATAAAAGAGAAAGGACAACAATATGGCTGATACGGAAGCTACCAAGGAAGCAAAAAAGTTTTATGAAGATGTTCCTATGGAAAAACATGGCTTTTTCCTTAAAGGAGCGAGTGCTTTAGATTGGGGGATGAAGAATCGGCTGTCGCGAATATTTAACCCCGACAGTGGCCGAACTGTAATGTTAGCGATTGACCACGGGTATTTCCAGGGACCCACCACCGGGCTCGAGCGTATTGACCTGAATATCGTACCCCTGATGCCTTATGCCGATGCTATAATGCTAACGCGTGGAATCCTGCGGACCACAGTGCCGCCCTGGCTGACTAAACCTATCGTAATGCGGTGCAGCGGTGGACCAAGCATACTTAAGGAACTATCGAATGAAGAGCTGGCCGTTGATATCGAAGACGCCATTCGTATGAATGTAGCGGCGGTAACACTTCAGGTGTTTATCGGCGGAGAATTTGAAACCCGCTCTGTACATAATATGACCCGACTGGTGGATATGGGGATGCGCTATGGCATTCCCACAATGGCGGTAACGGCAGTGGGCAAAGATATGGTACGAGACGCAAGATATTTTCGCCTGGCCTGTCGCATCTGTGCAGAACTTGGAGTACACTTCGTTAAGACCTACTATGTTAAGGATGGATTCGAGACAGTCACCGCTTCGTGTCCGGTACCGATTGTGATGGCTGGCGGCAAAAAAATCCCAGAGCTCGATGCTCTGACAATGGCTTACAAAGCAATCCAGGAGGGCGCTTCAGGAGTTGATATGGGCCGCAACATCTTCCAAAGTAAAGCCCCCAAAGCGATGATACAAGCGGTCAGCAAGATTGTTCACGAAAATATGAAGCCGGCCGAAGCCCACGAGTTATACAAAACCATCAAAAATCAAGAGAAGAAAAATCAGGATTAAAATGCAAGATATCCCCCCAAATTCAAATCGACTGGCGCTGGTGGCGCCGGTCATTCGCGGACTGCTGGCAAAGCCAACAGGTAATCAGGATATACCTTATGAACCGGTTATTCTGAAATCTTTAACAGACAAGGAAGCTGTTAATTTCGCTGCTTCTGCCGAAAATGCCAAAGCTAAGGAGTATCCCGACCTTCTAATCAAAGGCACGACGCCACCTCTTTGTCTCAACACTACCGACTTCAACACCGAAATGGAAAATCTCCGCAAACAATTAAGCGACTCGATTTCAGACTATTCGGGACAATACAAGTGCAAACCAGAGATTATATGCCTTAGCAAACTGGGTGTACTTTATATCGATAGACAGGATGACAAATCTAACCTGCCTCTAAGAAATAAAGTTGCTCTTGTAACCGGAGCCGCCGGCGCCATCGGTTACGGGATTTGCCAAGGACTGCTTGAGGCTGGCTGCCACCTGGCCGCCACCGACCTGCCCGGCGAGAAACTCGATGATTTTTTAACCGACCTGAAAAAAACAGCAGGTGAGCACGTTATAGCTGTCCCGCTTGATGTCACCGATATAACCTCGGTCGCACAGGGTTTTGAAACCATCATTCAGACCTGGGGCGGAATTGATATTGTCGTGGTCAATGCCGGCATCGCAATGGTTTCCCACTTGAAAGAAATGGACTTCGATTCTTTTCGCAAGCTTGAAAAGGTAAATGTAGAAGGTGCGCTGCTGACTCTTTCCGAAGCCGCCCGTCATTTCATTCTCCAGGGAACCGGAGGTGATATTATCATTATCTCCACCAAAAACGTGCCCTCCCCCGGTGCTGGCTTCGGCGCCTACAGCGCTACTAAAGCCGCCTGTCACCAACTGGGCCGTATCGCAAGCATAGAGTTAGCACAATATGGAGTTCGCGTAAACATGGTAGCACCGGATGCAGTCTTCTCAGAGGGCAAGTATAAATCCGGCTTGTGGCAGGAAATAGGTCCCAGCAGAATGCAGGCCCGTGGACTTGATGAAAAAGAACTTGAAGAATATTACAGCAACAGAAATCTACTTAAAATAAAGGTTACGGGGCGTCATGTCTCCAACGCAGTACTCTTCTTTGCCACGCGGCAAACACCTACTACCGGTGCAACAATTCCCGTGGACGGTGGTTTGCCTGACGCCACGCCCCGATAGAATCGCCGCTGACAAAAACAAAACAGGTGAAGGTGATTGTATTAAACCATCATAGTGACATATAAGTCTTGTATTAACAGCATGGACAAGAGTCTTTCTCAACTTATCAGAATATCAAACACCGTTGGTAAAAACACCTCGCTTATTCAGGGTGGAGGCGGCAACACATCAGTCAAAACAAAAGACGGCAAGTATATGTATATCAAGGCCAGCGGCACAGCTCTAAAGGATATGAATGAGCAAGGGGGATGGCGGAGACTGCGGCTCGATTCGGTCCTCTCTATTATAGAAAATAAGTCAATAGCAAAACTTAAAACCTATAACAGGGAAATGGAAGTGGTAAGACGGTTGCTCTTTGCATGTGATGATGAAATCGCCGCAAATAGTCGCCCATCAGTGGAAACGCACCTCCACGCTTTCCTTGATAAGTGTGTAATACATCTGCATCCTGTTGCTGTGTTAGCATATGCCTGTGCCAAAAGCGGAAAAGCAGAACTTGAAAAACTATTCAAGGACGAGAAACCTCCGCCGTTATGGGTGCCCTACACAGGCCCGGGCTTTATGCTTGCAAAGAAAATTGTGACGTTAGTCGGTAATTATCAAAGACGGTTTGGCCAAAAACCTGCTATTGTCTTTCTGCAAAAGCATGGACTTCTTATCTCCGCAAACAACCCCGATTCCGCTTTGCAGCTTCTCCGAAAGGTCGTAAACCGCTGCGGAAGCAAGTTAAAACAGCCAAAGGCTGAAAAAAACAAACACATAAGCCAGGAACTTATCGCCGATACAAAGATTTGCATTCGCAGGGCATTTACCGAAGCAACAGGTCAGCATGCTACGACAAGCTATTTCTATGACGATGTTATTGCAGCGTTTTGGCTCCAGCCAGAGACGCCGAAGATGCTCAGACCAACAGCTTTGACGCCGGATGAACTGCTATACGCCAATGGACCTGCGATGTGGGTTGATAGCTGCGATTCAAAGAAAATTGCCGAGAGGTTAACCCGGCAAACAAAAAGAGGGGGAAAGCCCTCCGTAGCGTTCCTTGTTAAAGGCATCGGGCTTTTTGTCGTTGCAGGGAAAAAACTTGCCCCTACCATCAGGGACATCGTGGAGAGTTCTTTCATTATTCGCACCAATGCACTTCGCTTTGGTGGAATTCTCACTTTGAATAAAAGTGAACGGGTTTTTATTAATCAGTGGGAAGCTGAGGTCTTTCGAAAGAAATTGGCAAGCGGTTAAGCTCAAATAATACTCATCACCTGTGCCAGTAGCTTCGGCAAAAGATTATTCCTTCACTTCCGGACAGGACATAATATAGTCGAGGACGTCGCTTAAATTAGCTATTGCGACTGCAACAGTACAGTCAGCAGCACCATAATAAAGGTTAAGCTGATTTGTTTCTTTGTGAACAATAGCTCCGGTGGGAAATATTACGCCACCTGCATCACCAATACGCTCATAAGGCTCTCTCGGCCCCAAAACCCATTCATCGCTTCGACGCAGAACCTTCCAAGGCTCTTCCAAACTCAGTAGGGCTAAGCCGACACGATATATTGCTCCTGCAGTGGTTATGCGTACGCCGTGATAAAAAATCATCCAGCCCTCTGGTGTTTCTATGGGCTGACAAGCAAGGCCAACTCTATGGCAGTCCCAATAGCCCGATCTTGTTCTAATCAGCAGTCTATGGTCGCCCCAGTGTTTCAAATCGGGTGAGAAACTAATCCACATATGTGCTTCCCCACGGACAATCGGCCTATGAATTAATGCAAACCGCCCTTTGACCCTGCGGGGAAGCAGACAGGCGTCTTTATCTTCCGGCGGCAAAAGAGCACCAAGACGCGCAAAAGTTTTGAAATTTTTGGTAATCGCCAGAGATACTACGGGGCCACCTTCGCTAAAAGAGGTATATGTAATGCCAAACTGTTTCTGCTCTTCGAGCCAGACAATTCGAGGATCTTCCAGTCCCCATCTTTCTTCTCGAGAACTCCGGTCTGCCTCAAGGGTTGGGGCAGTGTCAATTTGCCAGTTCGTTAATCCATCGGCACTGCGCGCAACAGTCAAGTGGGAAAAACCGCGCATGTCCTCAACGCGAATCAACAACAACGTCTCCGTATTTAACTTGGCTGCTGCAGGATTAAAGACCGCATTTGCCGGATAAGGCCAATCATCCGACGTCATTATCGGATTGCCTTTATACCTTTTGAAAAGCTCGTGCGCTTTTTCTTGCCGTAAAAACTCAGCCACTGTTTTGGTCCTAAAATATCAGGCAACAGTGCAAAATTCTAGCGCCTTAGTTCTTACATTACCTAATTTTAATCGGCAAAATGGGCAGGTTGCTGTAAGCCAAAGTATGAATTTTATATACGCCTGAACAAAAACCCTTCGACAAACCAGTCAAACGCAGGCGTCTGCAGTGCACTTCAGAGTTCAATTCGCTATTCGGGCTTTTATAACTATGCCTTGACCAACTGTGTTTCATATAAACTTTGATATAACGGGCAGGTCTGTATCAACTCTTCGTGCTGCCCCTGCGCAATAATTCGCCCATCATCCATTACGACTATCACATCCGCGGTAATGACGGTACTAAATCTATGGGCAATCAAAAAAGTGGTTCTGTCCCTCATAATTTCCTCAATGGCCTTGTGAATCTTGGCTTCGCTGTCGGCGTCGACCTGGCTGGTGGCCTCATCGAAAATCAGAATCGCAGGGTCTCTCAAAATAGCTCTGGCTATAACAATTCTCTGTAACTGACCGCCGCTAAGCCCCGCCCCCTGTTCGCCGATTATCGTATTATAACCATCGGCTAAAAGAGCAACAAATTCGTGGGCAAATGAACGCTTGGCTGCAGCTATTATTTCTTCCATAGTGGCATCTGACTTACCATATGCGATATTCGCCGCTATAGTATCATTGAACGTCACCACATTCTGCGTAACCATACCAATCTGGCTTCGCAAACTAAACAGCGTTGCATCACGGATGTCCTTTCCATCTATCAAGAGCTGACCGCTATCAGGGTCATAAAACCTCGGTATCAAATTTGCCAGCGTCGTTTTACCCGAGCCGTTAGGCCCTACGATAGCAACATTATGCCCTGCCTGTACGGAAAGATTGACTCCCTTTAACACCGGTGCCCCTGCTCCCGGATATGTAAATACAACATTTACGAATTCGATTCTATCTTTCAAAGGCAAAAGTTCAAAAGCGTCGGCTGCTTCCTTTTCTATCGGCTCATCTATGACAGCAAATACTCTTTCTGCGGCGGCATTTGCTTCCTGTATCTTGTTCCAGATACCGCTCGTTTTTCTCACAGCCTCGGCGGTGGCACCTAGTAAAATTAACAAGCCCAAAAATTCACTGCCGTCCATCTGGTTCTGGGTGACCAAGTGTACCCCCATTATCAAAGCAGCCGAGCCTGCTGCCATTCCAAGTACTTCCAATACAGGCATTGTAGCCGCATCAACCTTCGAGATTTTAAGCAGTTGTTTCAGCAATTTGTTGTTTATCTTCTTAAAAGTGTCTTGCTCATAATCCTGCTGATTATAAACTTTCACGACTCTAAGCCCTGACATCGTTTCCTGGAGCTTTCCCAGCATTTCTGAGCCTGCCATCAGAGATTTTCTTGTGGCCTTTTTCACTTTTCTGCCGAAAATAACCAGCAATCCCAGCACGAGCGGTGCAGCACACAGAAATATCAGCGTAAGTTGCCAGTTTAGCAACATTGCAAAGCATAGCATGAATGTAGCGTTAAGCGGTTCCCGAAGTGCTTTGCCGAGCATTATTTTGATGGCCTTTCCCATCACATTGGTATCACTGACGATTCTGCTGACGGTATCGCTCGGCCGTTCATTTATGAAAAACCTCATCGGTATATTCATAACATGTCCAAAGGCATCCTCCCGCAGGCGATTTATTCCCACCTGCACGATCTTCTGAGCCAGATAGCCCTGATAAAACTTCGCCAGGCAGCGAATTATCGTAACCACTCCTATTGCCAGTATAATAAAGATAACCACCTTTGTTCTGTTAACCTGGCTTTGTTCTCTTGGCAGAAAACTTAATGCCCATTGTGCACCTCCAATAGCTTTCTCTCTGGCGGAACTTTCGATATTCCGGAACAACCCCACTGGCGGAGCGTCAGCTACAATCTTACTCAGCACCACTGCTACATCTTGCAGTTTATTATTCTGACCCAAGCGTCTCACCTGCAACGTTATCTGCTTTTCCTTGGTTGCAGCCAATTCTTGAAGAAGCTTGGTAAATGGAATTTTGGGGTGCTCATCTGTAACTAAGAGCTCTCCCACTCCAATAATACGGTCACCAATCCTAATCCCCGAAATCTCGGCAAAGCTCGTCTTTTCCACCCCGGCCACAAGAATATAATATCCGATGTTTTGGTTGTTTGTTTCTATGAAATCCATCCTCTCAGGCACAGAAAATTCTACCCCGTAATGCCATTCGCACGCTTTTCTGTCGACCCAGCCGTGCAAACCTTCTTCACCCATCATCACCTTCATCAGTGGTATGACCGTCACAAAACTTATCGATAAAAGAATGGCGACGATTATAGCGCTGAGCACGACAATAATGATTCTTGGCCATTGTGGCCAGACATATTTGAATACTCGCCTAAAGTCCTTCATTCGATAGATTTTTCCATAACATAGCGGATAGCGTTTAGCGTATAGCGTATAGTCTTCTTTTTGTGCACCCAACGCACTGTTACTATCCGCTACCCTTCATAGTCCAAACACACTAACAAACTCCGGCGCAGCGGTCAAGGGCAAAGGTTATTGACTGCCGGCTCCGTTTCTGTTAATTAATCTGCCAGGCTTTTAAGAAAATAGCAAATGAAAATAGACCATCTAATTTTGGGTGAATACGAAACCAACTGTTATATCCTGCGTACAGGCGAAAGGTCCGAAAACTGCCTCATTATAGACACAGGCTTGCGGGCACGAGAGCTTGTCGATTTTCTCCATCGAAATAAATTAAATCCGGTTGCTGTGGTCCTAACCCACGGCCATGTAGACCACACTAATGGGGTCGCTCTATTGCAAGCTGAGTTTCCTGACACAAAGGTTTATATCCATAAACTCGATGCAGAAATGCTCACAGGAACCCAGAGTAATCTATCAGAACTAACAGGCCTACAGTTCAGCACCAAACCTGCTGATATACTAATCGAAGAAGGAAACATAATCGAAGAGACAGGGATAAAACTTGAGGTACTCCATACCCCAGGCCATACGCCGGGCGGTATCTGTCTGTATTCAAACGATGAGGGGATTGTTTTTGTCGGCGATACCTTGTTTGCCGGCTCGGTCGGCAGAACAGACTTAGGTGGTAATATGTCACAACTTATAAAAAGTATAAGGGGGAAACTACTAACACTGCCTGAGGACACTATTGTCTATACCGGCCATGGCCCAATAACAACAATTGCACAGGAAAAAGCAAATAACCCATTCCTTCAATGACCACTTGCTCACTTTTCACCCTTAGACCAAACAAGTAACTATAATGCTATATTATCACTGTGACTAAAAAGGCTTTGGAATCAGTGACTTTATTTAAAGTAACTTCTCACTTCGACCGATAATTTACTGTTTAGAGAAAACCTACTATGACCGCAAACACCAGCTAATCGCTGGAGAAGGCGCCCATATTAACTATGCCAGTCAAGCGAACAGTTTTTCTTTAGACTAATAATCTTTATGTTAAAAAATGGGGCGCGAGGAAAAAGCTTGATGGAAAACGAAAAATCGTTTAACCACTCAGTCAAAACTACAGCAACAAATACGTTCTCACATTCCTCAACGCCATCTTTTCAGGTCTGGGTTCAAGTAAAAGACGTGATGAGCAAGGATGTAATTAGCATTTCCCCAAGTGAAACCGTGTATTCTGCCGCCAAGATGATGTGCGAAAAAAACATCTCCTGCGTTGTAGTTATGGATAATAAAAGGATAGTAGGTATCCTTACTGAGACAGATTTTCTCAAAAAGGCTATGGTTAAGGAAAAGGACCTGGATAAAATAACAGTGACTGAAATAATGTCTTCTCCGGTCGAAAGTATACCCTCTGATTTTTCCGTTCTTGAGGCCAGCAGAATTATACAGGCCAAGCACATCAAACGACTACCGGTATTGCAGGAAGAGCGACTGATTGGGATTGTAACGCAAACTGACCTCAGTCATGCACTAATATCCTATGGTGCCTGGAAGGACGTAGCAGCTATTATGAGCCGGGATATAGCTGGAGTACAAAAGCATGCAACAGTAGTGGAAGCAGCAAAAGTTATGGCATCCCGTGGTATATCATCTGTCGTAGCTATGGAAAAAGAAAAAGCAGTAGGTGTCCTAACAGAAAGAGATTTGCTCAAAAGAGTTGCTGCTCTACGCAAGAACCCTACCGCTGTCAAAATAGAGGAGGTAATGTCTACACCGGTAATGAGCATTCCGCCAGATTACTCCATCTTCAGTGCTGGAAAGCTTATGGATAAAATGCATATCCGCAGGCTGGTAGTTATAGAAAACGAACACTTACGTGGGATTATAACACAAACAGATATCTTCAGAGCGGTAAAAAAGAAGCTGCAGGAAGAAGAGAAAAAAAACTTCCAGTTACTTGAGGAATCTGAAAGCAGCATTTATACCACCGATTTAGAAGGTGAAATAACCTATGTTAACCGCGCATTTATGAAACTATTAGAGGTCTCTGAGCCAAATGAACTTATCGGCCAGCTTTTTTTGCCGGAAAGATTCTGGTTTGAACCTGAAGACAGAACACAGTTCTTACGAGAGCTGAATAGCGGTACTGTTGAAATCAAGGAACTAACCCTTAAAACTACTACAAATAAGAAAGTATATATTACTGTCTATTCGACCTTTATCAAAAACGTTCACGGTGAAATCTGCGGCAGACAAGGAATCCTTCACGACATCACAGAAAAGAAAGAGTTAGTGACCCTTAGAGAAACACAGGAAGCGCTGCGAAAGAGTGAGGAAAAATATCGTCAGTTGGCTGAGAAAGCTCTCGCCGCCGACCAAGCCAAGAGTGAATTCCTTGCAAATATAAGCCATGAAATTCGTACACCAATGAATGCCATCATAGGCTTTAGTGAGCTACTAGCAGATGAAATTCTTATCGATGAACAAAGAAATTATGCCAATACTATTCGTGAAAGTAGCGAAAACCTCTTGCGGCTTGTAAACGATATTCTCGACCTCTCAAAAATCGAGGCTGGCAAACTTGATATTGAAATCGTTGATTGCTCTCTGGTACGTTTGATCGCAGCAATTGAATCTTTAATGCGACCACGGATAATAGAAAAGGGGCTCGAGTTTGCAATTTTGCAACAGGGAGAACTGCCTGCTAAAATACGCACGGACTCCGGTCGTTTACAGCAATGTCTGATTAATCTTCTAAGTAATGCTGTTAAATTCACTGAAGAAGGACATATCCATATAATTGTTTCTCCGCTGCAGGCCAATGATAAATCATATATTCGCTTTGATGTCGAAGATACTGGCATCGGTATCCCGGCAGATAAACAAAAAGCGATATTTGAATCTTTTATTCAGGCAGAAGAGAGCACTTCCCGAAGATTTGGTGGTACGGGACTGGGTCTGAGTATCACAAAACAATTGGCACAGCTTCTCGGCGGAAAACTTTCACTAGCCAGCCAAGTGGGTAAGGGTTCTACCTTCTCCCTTGTAATCCCAACTGGTATTGACATAAAATCGCTATCTTTACTCAACAGACATGTAAGGCTGGACCGTCGACGCACTTTCGGCAGACGTGAAAACGACATTCCAGAGTGGGTTAAATTTATTGGTAGCATTTTAGTTGTCGAAGATAGTCCTACTAATCAGATGCTTATCAAGTTATTGCTTGAGAAAATGAACATCACCGTAACTATAACACAGGATGGTAAAGAAGCAGTTGATAAAGCCCTTAACGAACCCTTTGACCTGATATTTATGGATATACAAATACCCGAGATGAATGGATACGAGGCCACAAAAATCCTTCGAAGAAAAGGGATAACAACACCGATAGTTGCTCTAACGGCTCATGCTATGAAGGGCGACGACGACAAATGCATCTCTGCTGGCTGTGATGATTACTTAGCCAAACCAATCAGGCGCAAAAAGCTGTTTGAAACAATTCGTAAATATTTACCCACCGAAAGCGAAGTTATGAGTAGTGAGGCAGCTTATGCCAAATCCCAGACAGATGAAAGCGACCGGCCCTGCCCTGAAAAGTCTTTTGCAGAGAGTCAAAAAATTGAATCACCAAGTCAGCAAAATAGCGAAGATATTATAGACTGGACGTCAATTGCGAAAATCTGTGATGATGAGGATATGATTAAGCGTCTGGCCAAAACAATTCTGGAAAAGGGGCCGAAAAATATAAAATCCCTCGCCGAGGCGATACAAGCTCAAAACCCAAAAGATATATTGTTGTACGCCCATAAACTAAGAGGTGAAGCTCTGGCGATTGGCGCCACATGTCTGTCAGAAAAGGTTGAGCGTGTAGAACTTGCAGGGGAAGAAAAAGACATAAAGACAGCTGCTTTATTGTTTGATGATGTACAAGCCGAGTTCGATAAAGTGGTCTCGTTCCTGTCTCAGCCAGATTGGATCGAAATAGCAAAACAACAGGAAATTAAAAAACAGGCGCAGACGATTCAAGTGAATTAAAATCAGAAGTTGTTGTTGAAGTATTCCGGTTTGCCATCATCGCTGTCGTAACTTGTCGACTCTTTGTGCTCGGCCTCAAGTTTGACACGCTCAATACGCTCAGCCTTCTTGCTGTTGCCGTCAACAGCTACCAGGATTGCATTCATTTTCACATCGCCGGTTGCTATCTCAAAAGGAAACGGCATCTGGGTTCTAAAAGACTTAAGGACGTTTTCAGACCCCCGGCCGAGCACCGAATCGTGACCACCGGTCATACCAATATCAGTAATATATGCCGTGCCTTTAGGCAGGATTCGTTCATCGGCGGTTACAACGTGAGTATGAGTTCCGAAAACACAACTTACCTTACCGTCAAGATACCAGCCCATTGCAACTTTTTCGCTGGTAGCTTCGGCGTGGAAATCAACTAATACTACATCAGCTTGCTGCTGAAGTGACGACAGAATTCTGTCAACAGCACTATAGGGACAGTCGGCAGGCTTCATAAACATACGGCCTATCAAAGACACAACCCCTACGGTCGGCCCTTTATTCGTTTTGTAAACCCCAACCCCTCTGCCTGCAGCATATTCGGATAAATTCGCGGGCCTGGCTATATTGTCTGCTACTTCCAGTGTCTTGATTATATCCCGCTTACGATATGTATGGTCACCAAGTGTAACCAGATTTACACCATATCTGAGCAGTTTGTTATAGATTTGTGGTGTCAGGCCTGAGCCGCCGGCTGCGTTTTCAGCATTCGCTATCACGCAATCGATATTCAGTTCCTTGACCAACGGCTTTAGCTTCTCAGCAATAATGCGCCTGCCTGGCCGACCAACTATGTCACCAATACAAAGAACGTTTAATCGCATCTTTGTTGCCCATTCCTTGTCGACTGCCACAAAAAAAACGAGACAGTTCACAATTTACGATCTTCTACTTTGCGTACTCGATGCACCGAACCTCACGCAGCAGCGTCACCTGGATTTCGCCGGGATAGGTCATTTCATCTTGAACCTTGTTGGCAATATCCCGCGCAATTTTCATCGCCGATTCATCATCGACCTTGTCCGCACTGACAATGACGCGGATTTCACGTCCGGCCTGAATTGCGTATGCGTTCTCGACACCCTTAAAGCTGCTGGCAATGTCTTCGAGCTTTTCTAATCGCTTGATATACCTCTCAAGTGTCTCTCTTCTGGTACCAGGTTTCGAGGCGCTAATCGCATCGGCAGCAGAAACCAGCGGTGTATATGGATTATCCGCCGGGATATCACCGTGATGTCCGGCAACGGCATTGAGCACAATAGACGATTCGTTGAAACGCCTGAGATAATTTGCGCCTATATCAGGGTGGCTGCCTTCAACATCGTGGTCAATAGCTTTGCCGATATCGTGCAAAAGTCCTGCGCGCCTTGCTATCGAGCCGTCCAGTCCAAGTTCATCAGCCATAATTTGCGACAGAAAAGCAACTTCAATACTGTGGCGGAGCACGTTCTGACCATAACTTGTTCTAAAGTCCAAAGCACCAATCAAACTGAGCACTTTGTTGCTCAAGCCCCTGACGTTGGCCTCAACAGCAGCATCTTTGCCGAGCTGCAGCACCTTATGATTAACGTCCTTCTTGGTCTGAGCTACAAGCTCCTCAATGCGGGACGGATGTATCCGACCATCCTGTATCAGCCGTTCCATCGAAAGGCGAGCAACTTCACGCCTGACCGGATTGAAACCACTTACGACTATCATTCCAGGTGTGTCATCGACGATAACATCTACGCCGGTGGCTTTTTCAAAGGCACGAATATTGCGTCCTTCCCTGCCGATGATTCGTCCCTTCATATCATCATTCGGGATCTCAACTGTCGAGACAGATACTTCGCAGGTCTGCTCAGCAGCGTATCGCTGAATAGCGGTGCTGATTATTTCCCTGCTCTTCTCATTAACAGTTTCGGTCGCCTCTTCAACCTTACGGGCAATCAACCCTGACATCTCGTGCTCGCACTCGTCCTCGAGCCGTTTCAGCAGCAGCTCTTTGGCCTCCCCAACAGCCATTCCAGTGATTTTAAGCAGCTGATTTTTCTGCTGCGCCATCAAAGTAGAAAGTTGCTTTTCCTTATTGCCAATATTGTGCAACCTTCTATCAACTTCCTTTTCCCGCTGTTTTAACGTCTCTTCCCGCCGCTGGAGCAGATCAGCCTGCCTCTCCAGGACGTCCTCGCGCTTATTTAATCTCATCTCGGTCTCGTGTAGCTCAGCACGAATTTGATTGGCTTCTCCTGTGAATTGCTCTTTCTTCTTGATGCTCTCCGCCGCTGCATCAATCTGAGCTGATTTAATGATGTTCTCAGCTTCTCTTTTTGCACCTTCAATTTGTCGCTGCAGGTCTTGTTCGAAGGTCTTGGCTTTTGTTTTCGCTATCATCTGGAAAACCATAGCAGCCAAAGCCGTTCCCAGAAGGAAGGTTACAATTGATAAAAGCGCAGCTGGCAGACTAATAATTTGCGCTACTGTGGCACCCATAATTCCCACCTTTCCTTCACACTTACAAAAGACTTAAAAAGCCTTTGCTCAATCATAAAGGACCAGATTCTGCGACAACTCGCAAAATCAGACCCCAGATAGATTGCAGCTCTTGCAGCAGGAAAGTTACAAAGAAATGGCCGTGAAGAACGAAATCCCTTTCGCCGAAGCGCAGTATTAACTACTTGGGGGCGAAATCACACATAATCGCATATCATCGGGATTGACACACTCTTTACTTATCACTAAATTCACCGATTGTATGCTCAATACCGGCACTCCCTCGCTGGTAGCATAATGTTTTTTTCAAGAAGATTTCGTTTCCTCTAAGTTCGCTTCTTATCCGTTGCACCGTGATGCCGATTCGCCTGTTAGTTAACTTTTTGCAACGGAAGTTAGCAGCTTCTCTGTAACTTAATCACCGTTCAGGAAAAGGCTTACAAGCCCTTCCTTTATTCCGTCCCTTTACAGTACACCTTAACTACTACAAATGCTTATTGGACGGCCTACAATCTTCTCTGTCATCACTATATTACTATTAATGATAATACTTAGTTCGCGGTAATGGGTCAAGAAAAAAACACACAAACCAACCTAATTTGCGGTCTTTAAAGACCATCGGCCAAAAAACTCAAAAATAAGGTGGCTATAATAGACAACCGGACATGTGAACCTTCCAAGCAAATTTCTATAAGCTCCGCCAATAAAAGGGTTTATAATTCTCTACATAATCTAAAACTCTCTTGCCTTATTGTAAATTTTATATCTCATGTTATACGAACTGCGGTATAACTGACTAAAGGTTGGTATATGAAAAAATGCTACTAATTAGGGGAAAATAGGGTATACTGTACCGGTTATTAGCTGCTTATTGTTAACCTTCGGTAATTAGGAGTATATATGTCAGGCCACTCACACTGGGCAGGAATAAAGTATAAAAAGGCGGTCGTCGACGCCAAACGAGGCAAGATATGGAGCAAATTGGCTCGAATGATAATAGTTGCCGCAAAAACTGGCGGGGCAGACCCCGCCATGAATCTACCTCTGCGATACGCAATCGACAAGGCTAAAGCTGCTAATATGCCGAAGGACACAATTGAGAAGGCAATCAAAAAAGGAACCGGTGAGATTGAAGCAGCCAATTTTGAAGAGGTACTCTATGAAGGCTACGGGCCGGGCGGTGTGGCGATAATGGTTGAGGCATTAACAGATAACCGCAACCGAACCGGACCCGAAATTAAAAGACTATTCGAAAAACACAGCGGGTCCGTGGGAACAAGCGGCTGTGTCAACTGGATGTTCAGCAAAAAAGGATTTATTACCGTCCGAACCTGCGAAGCTAACGAAGAACAGCTTCTCGAAATTGCACTGGATTCAGGCGCCGATAATATGCAGAATATGGGAGAAGTTTTCGAGATAACCTGTGACACCAGTGCCTACGAAAAGCTCAAAGATGTCCTAAAAGAAAAAGAGATACCTACCGAAGTAGCAGAGATTTCAATGGTTCCACTGAACACCGTGCAGGTCAACGATGAAGCAACAGCTAAAAAGATAATTTCCCTGATGGAAGCCTTCGAAGACCACGACGATGTTCAAAACACCTATGCAAATTTTGATATACCAGATGAGATAATGAGCAAGCTTGAATAATTTAGTTTCAACGACCCAAGTTCTCAGAAAGTTCTTTTACACGCTCGACGGCAAAGTTATATTTGTCTTCCCCCAACCGGCTGAATATTTTACGTTCAGGGTACATCGCCTGGAACTGAGTGCGGAAGCTGTCCTCGATTTCGATTGCCTTTTGGTATTGGATGATAGCGATATCGGTTTTACTTAACTGCTCCGCAATTTTGGCAAGTTCGACCCGTAGCCGAGCCAAGCCGGGATAAAGCTCTGTAGCAACGCAGGCGGCATTAAAGGCATCGTTCAACCAATCAATTCTTTCCTGTTCAGATG
>Ga0114922_10001825_pt1 | contig 20197 bp, 16 predicted proteins | sample AartaG_FD_100975 | JGI IMG/M metagenome (GOLD analysis project Ga0114922, IMG submission 100975) | Deep subsurface microbial communities from Aarhus Bay to uncover new lineages of life (NeLLi) - Aarhus_00045 metaG | ecosystem: Environmental > Aquatic > Marine > Oceanic > Sediment | place...
AGCCATGAGGCGCCCGGCCATCGTCGACGGCGAGATCACCTCGTCGGCGCCGACCCGTTCGGCCTTTCGCACGTTCTCCTCGTCCTCCACGCGCACGATCACGCGGAAGCGATTGCCGTTGGAACTCTCCCGGCACTGTACGGCCGTGACGGCGATCAGAAGGTTGTCCGAATCGCTGTCGCAGCCGGCAATGACGGCCCGGGCCTGGCCCAGGTTGGCCGCGGCCAGGACTTCCCTCCGGGCAGGATTGCCCTGGAGGACCTCGTGCCCCTTGCCTCGAAGGGAGAGCACCAGGGCCTCCCTGTCGTCAATGATAACGTAGGGTATGCCCCTTGCTTGTAGCTCATCAATGGCGCTCTCGGCTACGTTGCTGTAGCCGCAGATGATGACGTGGTCGGTGAAGCCCTGAAGCTTGCTCACTATTCTCAGCACTCCTTTCATGCGTCTTTCGAGAGCCGGCCCGAGCAGCACGCCGAAGGCCGTGATGAACGAGCTAAGGCCGATCACGACCATCGACACTGCGAAGAGCTTCGCGTTGTCGGTCCGAGGCAGCATATCGCCGTAACCCAGCGTGCTGTATGTCACGAATGTGAAGTACGCCGCATCCGTCCACGTCTGGATGCCGGCGAACTCCGCCCGCAGAAGGTACGTGCCGACGATGCCGTAGGCCAGCGCGAACAGGACGCCGGCCAGGGCCACGATCTGCGCGTAGGCCGCCCGGGCTTCCGAGCGGACGCTGAAGTGCTTGCGAAATGCGAGCAGGGCGATGAGGAGGGCACCGGAAAGGAAGGCGGTGTGCGGCGTCGTGGCCCTGTAGAGGTTGTTGGCCATCAGAACGACCAGCACGACGAGGGCGGCGAACCAGGAACGTCTGCGGCGTTCGTGCAGCCCCTTGCCGATCGCGATCAGCAGAATGCCCAGAAACATGGACAGCATCCCGCTCGTGCGTTGGGCGGGCGTGATTCTCAGGTACTCCGGCACCTCGGCCACGTAGAAGGAGAGCCGGAAGACGGGCGCCAGGCCGGTTGCCAGGTTCACGAAGCCGTTGAACGCCAGGACCCCGGCGATCACCGAAGACATCCTGATCCTGCGCAAAGCGTTGCGCATCTCGCATCCCTGCCTGCCAGAGCCGGACGCGCCCCCGCCCCGGCCGCCCCTTGCAGGGCCGGCTCAGTTGGGCGCGCCCTGCGCTTCCATCGGGGGCGGCGGCTGAGTCGACGACCGGGTGACCCTCGCGACGCTGCCCGGATAACAGAACCGCACCCTATCGCTGTTCCGACCGAACGACTCCCATATCAGTTCCGTCACCCGGCTGGAGACTTCCTGGCGCCTGACGGGCAGCGTTTTGTAGCGCACTCGGATGAGCACGCCCCAGGCCATGAACTCCGCGCGTGTGAACGGTTCCCCATCGGTCTGCCCTACCAGCTCTCGGACTGCCTGCCGCGCCGCGTCGACACACAGCTTCTTGGCCAGTTCGTGGTCGCTCCCGAAGGTGGTACGCACCAGTACCTCGTCCAGCATGTACCGCGAGACCGGCGTGTCGACGGCGGCGTGCTCCTTACCGAAGTAGTTGTAGTTGATGATGTTCTCGCCGAACAGCATCGCCGTCGGGACAAGTATCCCCCGACCGGACCGCTCCTCGCCCTGGACGGTGCCGCCGACCTGGTTGAGGATCACGTGGTTGAGTTGGATGTCCAGGACATCCCCTGTAACACCCGCCACCGATATGCGGTCGCCAATGCGGAAGGGGCGCTTCAGCAGGACCATGAACCACGCTGCAAGCCCGCGGATGGGCACCTGGAGGGACCAGCCGAGCATCGTCCCCAGAAGCGCGACCGTAAGCCCCAACAGCCGAAAGGAGCCGCTGGCCGCTACAAGCACGGTGATGCCGATGAGGCCCTTCCAGACGAAGTCATAGGCGCGGAGGAACCTCTGCGCGTTCTCCGGCTTGTGTGCCTGTCTCTGAATGTAGACGGCGAGCTTCCTGCGCGTGAGCCGATGCACGTACATCAGAATGACCAGCGTGGCCAGGGCCACGATGACGTTCCGATAGGCCGAACCGGGCTCCAGGTAGACGATCATCTTGTCCAGGAGGCCGTCAAGCACTTGACCCATGAGTTGGCGTCCCTTCCGTCAACGGGCCCTCTCCCGCACTGAGCGCCACGGTGCGGGCTCTATTCCTCTTGCCACTGGTAGCGTACGACCGAATGGGGGTAGCAGAACCTCACCTTCGGGTAGTTGGCCCTGAAGCCCGCCAGCACCTTCTCCGTGACGAGGCTCGAGATCTCCTGGCGCCGTGAAGGTATGCATTGGTAGCGCAGGCGAACCACAACGCCTGCATCGAAGAACTCGCACCGGATGAAGGGCTCCTGTCCGGTGCTCTTGACCGTGTCCGCAGTCACTGCGCGCGCCGCGTCCAACATCAGGTTCTTGGCCAACTCCCAGTCGGAGTCGAACGTCAGGCGAACGGGCACCTCGTCCAACATGTATTGCTCCTGGAGCGTGTAGTTCATGATGACCTGGCCGAACAGTATGGCGTTGGGGATCAGCACGGCGCGGCCCGAAGGCTCTTCCCCGCCGATGGTGCCGCCGACCTGGTTCATGATCACGTGAGTCAAGGTGATGTCGCATACGTCGCCCATGATGCCGGCAATAATGACGCGGTCCCCGATGCGAAACGGGCGCTTCAGGAGGATCATGAGCCAGGCCGCCAGGCCGGTGACGGGCGCCTGGAGCGACCACCCCAGCATCATTCCCAGGAAGGCCGCCGACAATCCCAGCAGCTTCAGCGAGCCCGAAAGCGCCACCAACACGAAGACGGCGATGACGACCTTCCAGACGCCGTTCCACGTCTTGAGGAACCGGTCCAGGTTCTCGGGCTTCTGGATCCGCGGATGCGCGTACCGCCGCAGCATCCGCGTGGTGTACTTCCGCACCACCACGAGGACCAGGAGCGTGATGACCGCCAGCACCACACCGCGGTAGGGGGAGTACTCGCTCAGGTACTTCAGGTACAGCGTTCTGTGCAGGGCGGGCTGCTCCTCATCGAGCACGCGCTGCAGGGCCTCTTTCTTCTCCTCAGCCGTCTGGGGCTTCGAGGCCGAGCCGGACGATGCGGGCTCGGCCCGGGCTTCCTCCTTGGCGCCGGATTCCATGCCCGGCATCATCTGGGCATACACCGGCGGCGAGGCCAGCAGGCCCGCGCCAAGACACCCCAGGATGAAGATAGTTCGCCAGCGATTCACTCGCTCCCTCCTCTGCCCGATCGGCCCCCACGACGGCCACGCACGCCTGAGCCGATACGCCGGGCCACGCGTGGTGAGGGCCGCACGGAAGTCATAATGATCGGTGGCGAGTATATCCCACGAGCGGACTGAGTCAAGGGCACTCCCCACAGACCAGGCGCGCCTAAGCAAAAGGCTGCTCGGCGCACCATGCGCCGAGCAGCCTGTGTGGCCCGTCTGCCGGAGATGAGGCCTAAGGCGCTGTTGCAGAACCCCATCCTGGCTTCGGCCGGCTGCGAGCACCGACGGAGCGGGTCCTGCAATAGCGCCCAAGGTCAGAGGGGGTATATCAACTTGAGCCAGGCGGCTGTGCCTTCCGGCCTGTTCTCCGCGTCGAATTCCCTCTGGACCTTGACCTCGACGTTCAGTTTCCCCGCCTGGTAGGAGACCGTGGGCCCGATGGCGGCCACCCCTTCCTCAGAGCCGTCAATTCGGTGCCCATTGAGCTTGTCCTCTTCCATGCTCTGCAGGAAGTAGCCGCAGAGGCCGACCCGCCACTGCCCTTTCTCGCCGAGGCTATAGCCAAGGTTGTAGTCCAGGTGAAACTGCTGACCCTCTTTGTAGTCAGCCTTGTGGTCCTCGGTGTGGAAGTCGTACATCAGCTTCGTCGACGCGGAGAACCCGCTCTCGCCGATGTAGCTGATGGCGAAGGCCGGCTCGAAGGTCCAGTGGTTGTGGCCGACGGTCGTAATGCCGCGGCTGTAATGGCCGGTCGGTGTGATAACGTCCAGCGCGGCGACGTAATGCCATGGCGGGTTGTGCCACCCGAGGATCAGCGGGCTGACATAGACGTCCCCCAGACCCTCCGTGACGTCACTCCAGTAGTCCGTCTTCTGCCGCATGGTCAGCACGGGAATGCACATGTGCCAGGCCGGATTCGCGCCGAGTATGGTCTTGTCGGAGACGTAGAGCGGACGGATGACGTCGGCGACGACCCTGGCCTCGAAATCCGTCAACGGGAAGGCGCTGACGTGCCCCCCGTGCTCGCCCTTCAGCTCATGCGCCGAGTAGTAGAGCGTGTAGTTGAGGAGGTACATTCCGGGCGGGGGAAGCGCTCCCGCGTACCAGCCCTCAGCGCCCAGAACGGCCGACGACCACGACGCCGCGCCCATCGTCGGCATGTCATCCGCCGCGACCGGCCCCACCACAACACACAACGCCAACACTCCCAACACCAGAGCCAGTTTCCGCCGCATGCGAACGCCTCCTTCAGAGAGCCCTATTGCCTCTTGCCAAAGTCGCCGGGATCGTTCCTCTCCACGGGGAGGGGGGATAATAGCCGATTATTGCACCTGGCGTCAAGCCGTTTCTGCTGCTCATCCGGAGACCATGCGCCTGCCAAGCGCTCCCACAAGCAGCCCCAGGCCGGGCCAGTGCCGCATTCGCGCCGCTTGTGCGGCAGAAGGCCCTGCAACAGCCGCACGCAGGTACGGTTCGCGAATCCGTCCCGAGTCCCGCCGTCCAACGGATCAAGGAACGTCCGCCACGCCGCCAAAGGCACACAGCTACCCGGGGACCGCCGTGTCAGCAGAGGGGGACTCACGCTCCAGTCCTGTCTTCCCCCGCGTGGCCGCGAGCGTTCAGGTGCCGGTGGATGAGCTCGAACGTCGAAGGCGGCTCCGCCGCGCCGTCCAGAACCCAGATGCACACGCCCTGGAGGTCGTAGGAGTCGGCCAGTTCAAGCTTGGCGGCCAGAGACTCTTCATCCTCGTACCAGCCCTGGACCCAGTGGTCGCCCTCTCTGTAGCGATACCAAGGGACCTTCTGTTCGGGATGGAAGAGGCGGCCGTGTTTCTGCGCGTTCGCGCGAGCCTGTCGGGCGCTGACCTTGCGCGGCTTGCCGATGATGGGAGAGAGCGCCTGGTCCGAGCGGCAAGCCCACTCGGTGCCGCCGCGGTCGTTGGCCACGCCGAGCAGGAGCTTGTCGTTCCTACCTCCGGTGGCCCGCAGGTAGTCTTCGATGCACGTGGCGTAGTCCCGGGCGTGTCCCGTGACCTTGCCGCCGCCCCGGACGGGCTGGGCACCTGTGGTCCAGCCGATGGTCGGGGGATTCATGCAGTAGCTCATGATGGCGAAGGCGTCAATGAAGCCCGCCACGGCCCTGTAATCCACCCACGCCTCCCCCCACCGGTCCTGGGCGCCGATGACCGGCGGCGCGGCCCACGTGATGTGGTAACCGAGGCGCACCTCGTCGAATGCCTCTCGCAAACGGTGGAAGAACTGCGTGATCAGCTCCCGGTTGGGACCCTGCGTCTCCGAGTTGGTCTCCCGCCAGGTCTCGTCGTCCATGTTGATCCCGTCCAGGTCGTTGGCCTTCGCGTAGTCCACCAGCGACGCGACGGCCCGTTCCTGGTGGTGGGCCAGGTACTGCGAACTACCCTCCGGCGTGGTGCCCCAGACCAGCACGGTCACCTTCACGCCGTGGTCGTGCGCTTCCGCGACAAGCCTGGCGACCTCCGCGCGCGCCACGGGCTCCTTTAGCGTGCCGTCCGGCTGGATGACGACCGAGCGGTAGCAGATGTGCGTGAGCGCTCTCCAGTCGATGGCGGCAGTGTCCCGGTTGTTGAAGTCTCTGGGGAACCACGCATAGACCGTGCGCCGAGCCGGCGGCGCGGCCTGCGAGTCGGCGTGTGCCGAGGGAACTGCCATGGCGCCAACAAGCCCCAGCCCGAGGGCGAGAAGGATTCGGCACTCCACAGCCTACCTCCACTTCACGCGCGTCAGCGCGCAGGAACGAACAACAGGACCGGCCGGTCATCGTAGCACAGCCTGCGGCCGGAGCGAACAGGATCGACGCACACTCTACAAAGGCCGCCGGGGCGTGGCACACTATTCGAACAAGTACCGCTCGATCGGCACTAAGTGATTGCAGCGGCGTTGCCTGTCCTTTAGAATGTTGTGTCTGCCTTCAAGCAACGGCCCGTGGTCCGGAGCGCCCGATGTCCAACAGAATCCTGACCGAACTGAGATCCCATGCCCCGTTCACGCTCTTCGGTGCCTTCACCGGCATAGTGCTGATGCTGCTTCTGGTGCTGCTGAAGGTCGGGACCCATGCCCTGGAGCCCTTCTTCGAGGGGTTCCATGCGATCCACGTGCTTCTGAGCGCATTGGTCACTGCGGCGATGTACCGGCGGTACCGGGGGAACGTGCTCCTCTGCATCCTGATCGGATTCGTCGGCTCGGTCGGCATCGCCACACTCAGCGACGTCGTTTTCCCCCACCACGGCGGCGCCCTCGTGCTGAAGGCCGCGGGCAGCCATGCCAGGATGCACTTTCACCTTCCCTTCATCGAGCAGTGGTGGCTCATCAACCCGGCGGCCCTGCTGGGCGTTGCGATCGGGATGGCCAAGCCCGCGACGAAGATTCCCCACAGCGGACACGTCCTGCTGAGCACCTGGGCCTCGCTCTTCTACGTGATCGGGCACGCGGAGGGCACGGTCAACTGGCTGCCCCTGCTTCCGCTCGTGTTCGTGGTGCTCTTCATCGCCGTGTGGGTCCCGTGCTGCGTGAGCGACATCGTCTTCCCGCTGCTCTTCGTGGGCAAAGAAGGCGAGCACGAGCATCTCCACGAGCACGCCTGAAGCGTCCCCAACGGTACCGGCTGCCTCGGCAGACGGACGCCTACCTCTGGAGCGCCTTCTCCGTCCCGCCTTCGGCGACCGACTGCTTGGCCAGCACGAGCGCCTCGATGATCTCCAGCGTCTCCTCGGGCTGAACGGGCGCCTGCCCCGTCTCGACCATGTCCAGGAAGGCCGACAGCATGTTCGTGTAGAAGCCGGCGCTGTCGGCGATGGGGATGCGCACGTGGCCCTTCGTGCCGTGGACGCTCACCTCGAGCGTATAGGCGAAGCCCTCCTCGTAAGCAATCAGCACTCCCTGGCGCCCGTCCCTGAAGCGAATCCGCACGATGGCTTCGCCCGGCCGACCCACGTTCTGCACGGACTCGATGCCCGACCCCATCACCGTAACCATGGCCTCCAGCGGGTGGATCCCGTAGTAGATGAGCTCGTTGACGCCCGCACCGCAGACGGCCGTGATGTCGCCGACCTGCTCCGCGAGCGCCTCCCGATCGGCCAGCTCTTTCGCGAAGCGCAGCGCTGAAGCGGAGAAGAACGGCGTCCCGTTCGCCTGCGCCAACTCGACGATCTGCCGTGCCTCCGCCGGATCCGTCGAGAGCGGCTTATCGATGAACGTGGGGACGCCCGCCTCCAGGAAGGGGATGGCCGCCTGCTGATGGGCGAGCGTGCCGTCGTCGGCAACGATGGCGCCGTCGACCTGGCCGATGGCGTCCTCCGCTCGATCCAACACATTCTCGATCCGCGCCGCGCGGGCCAGATCCTCGGCGGCGGCGCGGTCGGGGTCGTAGACGTGAGTCACGCGAGCACGTCCTGCCAGCGCCGTCGGGTAGGCCGGCCACTTCCGCTCGGCGTAGAGCTCCGCGTCATAATCGTTGATGATGCCGGCAAAGGTGCGGCCGTGATAGGCCTTTGCGCCGCGAACAATGGCCACCTTGATCATGCCCAAATCCTCCAGGTCTTCGGGTTAAGCTTCCTCTTGCGCGCCAGTCACAGGAACGCCGAGCTACGCCTCGGCCGGGGCCTCGCCCACCACGACTTCGGTGCCGCCGGCCCGGGTGCTGGCCCAGATGGCCTCGCCGATCTTCAGCGCTTCGGCGCAGTCCTGGCTCGTGGCCACGGGAGCACGGCCGGTAAGGCAGCAATCGGCGAAAGCGCGAATCTCCCCGACGTAGCCGGCGCGGTGCAGCATCTGGGCTTCCAGGTCGAGCGACGGCTGCCAGGTGAATGTCTGGTTCTTCAGGTCGCCCTGCTCGGTCCAGCCTTTTAGGGGATGATAGCGAAGACGGAGCATGTCCTCCACGTCCAGCCAGTGCTGGAAGCCGGACACGCGGACGTACTCGTTGAAGTGCCACGTGTCGGACTCGAGCATGTTCAGGTCCATCAGGCCCAGGCCGCCGTTGGCCAGCGTCAGCAGCACGGCGAAGGCGCCGTAGTCGCTCCCCGGTTCGGTTTCATAGAGTTTCGCCGACACGGAGCGGACGTCCCCGGCCAGGAACCTGATCAGGTCGAACAGGTGCACGAACTGCCCGACCAGCGAGGAGCGCATCGGGCTTTCGATCCCCCAGATCGCGGCGTACGGCCCCTGCGTGAAACGGACCTCGAGCATGCGCACGGGGCCGAACTCCTCGCGTTCGATCAGCGACCGCGCCGCCCGGAACGCCGCGCTATGGCGCTTCATGAAGGCGCAGCCAGTGATCAGCCCCCGGCTGCGCGCCGCTTCGGCCAGCGCCGCCGCCTGACGGGAAGTGTTGGCGCAGGGCTTCTCCGTGTAGAGATGCAGGCCGCGCTCCAGCACGCGCATCCCCAGCTCAAACTGCATGGGCGCGGGGCCGATCACGCAGACGCCGTCCGGCTCGACCGAGTCCAGCATCGCATCCATGTCCGTGTAGTGGCCGTCGGCGCCGAACGCCTTTGCGGCCTCAGCGGCGCGCTCCTCGACTAGGTCGCAGACGCCGACCAGCCGGATGTTGCCCGCCAGCCGAATGCTGGGACAAAGGCGCGAGCGCGCGAAACTCCCACAGCCGATGACGGCCAAACGTGCCATTCTCTCCGACATCTTGCCTCCTCCAGCGACGAAACAGGCAGCCGGCCGAGGCATGCCCGACCGGCCTGGATGACTTCACTCGTACGGTGCGCCCCACGGATCAGGGCGCGCCCACCGCATGGTTCCGGCCGCTGTTGCCGTCACTCCTTACCTCACAGCCATTCCTCGTGCAAGCGTGGCACGTCCGCCAGCAGGCGGCGCGTGTATTCGTGCTGAGGGTCCTCCATCACGCTCTCGGCGGGGCCGCTCTCGACGATCCGCCCATTCGACATGATGTAGAGCGTGCTTGAGACGTAGTAGGCGAGCCCCATGTCGTGCGTGACGAACAGGATGGACGTCCCCTGCTCCTGACGCAGACGCATGAGGGCCTCCAGGATGCTGGCCCGGCTGCAGGCATCGATCATCGAGGTCGGCTCGTCGGCGATCAGCACCGCCGGATTGATCAGGAATATGCGGGCGATCATCAGGCGCTGCGCCTGTCCGCCGCTCAGTTCGAACGGGTAACGCCGCAGCACTTCCGCTGCCTTCAGGTTCACCACGTCGAGCGCCCCCTCGATCCGGCGCTCGCGCTCTCGCCGTGAGGGGCGGGTCGGCCGCAACCTGAACGCGTCGTTGAGCACCTTGCGCACGCGGAAGAACTGGTTGAACGACGAATAGGGGTCCTGGAAGATGCCCTGCACGTTGCGCCAGTAGTCAAGCCGGGCCCGGGAGTCGAACGTCGCGACGTCCGCTCCTCGGTAGAGAGCGCGGCCCGCCGTGGGCGGCAGCAGGCCAAGCATCATGCGGGCCAGCGTGGTCTTGCCGCTACCGCTCTCGCCGACGATGGAGGCGACGGTGTTCGGCAGCAGCCCCAGCCGCACGTCGTCCACGGCCGTGACCACGTGGCGGCCTCTGCCGAAGGTCCGGCTCACGCCTTCGACCCGGATGACGGCTTCTTCAGTCGAGCCGCTTGCCCTGTTGTCGGTCTTCCTCATGGTGCCGATGGTGTGCCTCCGGGCGACTGATCCTGCGTGTCGGTCAGGCGGGGGCATCTCACCAGCCTGCCCTGCACCGTCGTGAGCACCCCGTGCTGCCGGCGGCAGAGGTCGTCGTGCGCGGTGCAGCGCGGGCCGAAGCGGCACCCCGGCGGCAGGTCGGACAGGTCCGGCGGGCGGCCGGGAATGGTGGGCAGCTTCCGTCCTCGCACGCCCGGCTCGGGCACAAGCACGGAGCCCAGCAGCGCCTTCGTGTACGGGTGGACGGGATCGAACACGATCTGCTCCGTCGTGCCGACCTCCACGAACTCCCCCGCGTACATCACGGCAATTCGGTCGCAGACGTGGCGCAGCGTAGCGATGTCGTGCGTGATGAAGATCAGGCTGCGCGCTATCCCGCGCCGGACCAGGTCCCTCAGCATGCGCACGAGCGCCTTCTGCGTGCTGACGTCCAGGGCCGAGGTCGGCTCGTCGGCAATGAGCACGGCGGGGTCCATGATGCTGGAGATCATGATGACGGTCCGCTGCTGCATTCCGCCGCTCAGCGCGAAGGGGTAGCTGTCCAGCACCCGATCGGGCAGCGAGAGCGCGTGCAGGCGCTGGCGCGCGCGACCCAGCACCGCGCCGCCATCCATCTTGGGATGGTGCGTGCGCATCACGTCGCGGACGAACTTGCCGACCTTGCGGGTTGGGTTCAGTGCGTTCATCGCGCTCTGCGGCACATAGGACATGCGCTTGCCGAGCACCTCGGTGCGCAAGGCCCCGGGCGTCATGGCGTAGAGGTCATCGCCCTCGATCAGCACCTTGCCGCCGACCCGACGGAGGGGCGGGTCGAACAGCCCGCTCAGGGCGCGGGCGAGGGTGGACTTGCCGCAGCCGGACTCCCCGGCGATGCCGAGCACCTCCCCCTCGGCCAGCGTCAGCGAAACGCCGTCAACGGCCCGCACCTCGCCGCCGAAGCGCGTCCGGTAGTAGGCCCGAACGTCCTCTACTTTCAGGACTTCCGCCACAGCGCCTTACCTCTGGAGGTGACGGGTTCTAGGTGATAGGTGATAGGTGTTAGGGGTCAGTGACGGCCTCACGTGCGGCGCAGGCGCGGGTTGAATACCTCGTCCATGCCGCTGTTGATGTACTTGAGAGAGAAGGTGATGACGGCGATGAGCAGCACCGGCGGAATGAAGGCCCACCATGCATGTGCCCGCACCGCCTCGAACATCAGGGCCCATGACATCATCGTGCCCAGCGAAACCGCATTGTAAGGCCCGAGCCGCAGCATGCTGAGCGTCGCCTCTGTCAGGATCCCCGAAGCCACCTGAAGCACGAAAGCCATGACGATGTACGACAGTATGTAAGGCAGTATCTCCCGTACAATGATGGCGAAGGTGCCGAACCCGCTGATCCGGGCGATGTCCACGTGGCGGCGCGTCTTCAGGCTGTAGACCTGCGCGCGGACCGAGCGCGAGACCCACGGCCAGCTCGTCACGCCGATGATGACGGCCAGCACGGCCACGCTCCGGGTCCGCAGGCTGATGGACAGCAGTATCAGCACGACAAAGGGCGGTATGACGAGGAACAGGTTCGTCACGGAGTTCAGGACGGCGTCCGGCAGGCCGCCCTTGTAGCCCGCCACGGATCCCATGGCCGTGCCGATAAGCGTGGCGATCAGGCCGGCGAGCAGTCCCACCTGCAGCGAAGTGCGCGTGCCGTGGGCGAGCTGCGTGAAGATGTCCCTGCCGAAGTTGTCCGTGCCGAGCCAGCGCTCCGCCGAGGGCGGCTCATACAGCTCCCCCACCATGTCTGTCGGCTCGGCCTCGAGGCAGATCGGGCCCAGCAAGCCGAAGGCCAGCACGCAGGCGAAGACGACGCACCCGGAGCGCGCCTTCGGCGACGTCCACACCCTCTTGAGCAGCTCGATCACGTGGCGGCCTCCTCCACCTCGGCGGCCCGTATGCGCGGGTCAATCAGGCCGTAGGAGATGTCCATCAGGAAGTTCGCCCCGAGCACGGCGAGCGTGATGAGCAAGGTGCACCCCTGGATCAGGGGATAGTCCGACTGCCGGATGGCCGTGAACAAGACCTGCCCGATGCCCGGGTAGGAGAAGACGATCTCGGTCACCAGCGATCCGCCCACCACCATGCCCAGCGACGTTGCGAAACCGGTGATCTGCGGCAGCACGGCGTTCTTGAACACGTACCGGATGATCTTCCCGCTGCCCAGGCCCAGGCTGCGGCAGTAGAGCACGTAGTCGCTGTTGAGCTCGTAGATGGACATCTCGCGCATGCCGATGGCCTGGCCGCCCACCGTGACCAGAACGACGGACGCGAACGGCAGGACGTAGTGATAGGCGGCGCTGCCGATGAATCGCGCCGAGAACGAAACGGTCAGCGCCTGGTCATAGCCCCCGGCCACGGGGAACCAGTCCAGCGCCACGGCCAGAAAGTAGAGCAGCAGGATGCCCAGCGCGTAGTGCGGTATCGAGTTCAGGAACAGCGACAGCGGGAAGAGGACGTGGTCGAAGACGCGCTTCCGGTATGCGGCTACGGCACCCAGCACGTTGCCCACAATCCACCCCACCACGAGGGCGGGCAGTTGCAGCGCGAAGGACCACGGCAGGGCATCGGCCAGTATCCGCGTGACGGGCTTCGGGTACTGGCTGAAGGACGTGCCCAGGTTGCCCCTGAACAGCATCCCGACGTAGCTGAGGAACTGCGCCGGCAGCGACCTGTCCAGCCCGAACTCCTCGACGTAGGTGTCGTAGAGCCTCTGCATCGTCTCGCTTTCGACGCCGCCGGTCGCGATCTGCGAGACGATCTGGCTGATGGGGTCGCCCGGCACCAGGCGCGGCAGATAGAAGTTCAGCACCAGCGCGAACACGAGCGTGAGCAGATACCAGCCGAACCGTTTGCCGATGTAGGACGCGAAGCGCCGCAATGTCGACCCCGGGTTGAGGGTTCGCAGTACGGCCGCCCAAATGGGCGCTGAGGGCGCAGCGAAGGCGTGCTGCGGCGCGGCTATTCTACCGGCTTCCGACGCGGCATGGTAGGAACGGACGGGGCCGGCGCAAGGGGGCTACGGCTGGGGGACAGGCGCTATCCGGTAGAGCGCCCGGATGCCCGCGCCGTCCGTGCATATCTGGGGCGGGGCGTAGGGATTGTCCGCCGTGGGGAAGTTGCCCCAGTGCGTGGTGTTGAACTCGTAGAACAGCCAGGGCCTGTACTCGAGCGGCAGGACCGGGATGTCCCGCATGAAGATGCTGTTCAGCTCCCGGTACAGGCGCTTGCGTTCGGCCTCGTCCGCCACGGCGGCGGCGCGCGCAAGGAGCCGTTCGGCCTCCTGGTTCTCATAGCGTCCCCAGTTCCAGAACGCCGGCCCTTCCCCGACCGCCGGCACGCCACGGGAAGACATGACGTTGCGGAACTTCAGCCAGGGCTGGGCCGGCGAGTACGATCCGGCCGGGTTGTACATCACCATGTCGAAGTCGCCCTGCTGAAGCCGGTCGTAGAAAGGCGGGTACTCGGGGAACTCGGCCCTGACCTCCAGCCCGATCTGCTGGAGGTTGGCGGCCGCAATGTCCAGCGAGCTCATCCAGTCGGTCCACCCGTGCGGGCATTCCATCTTGAGCGTCCGCACCGGCGAACCATCGGGCATCAGCCATCGGCCGTCCGCGCCCCGGGAGTAGCCGGCCTCCAGCAGCATCCGCTGCGCCACTTCCGGATCGTAGCGCCAGCCTTGCTCCCGCGCCAGTTGCTCATCGAAGTACTGGCCCTCGCGTCCGAACTTACTGATCAGCCCCGGAACCATGGTGGGCGAATAGCGCGTCATGGCCAGCTCGGCTATCTTCCCGTAGTTGAGCGCGTGGGCAAAAGCCCTGCGGAACGCCGGATCGTCCAGCGGCTTCCGGTGCAGGTTGAAGATCAGGGACGGCATCGAGCCGCTCACGTAGAAGTACGGGGGCTGCCGCAGCCACGTGCCGACCGGCTTGCCGCCCTCCCACATCTTCCATATCTGTGGGACGAACTGCTGGGACAGGTCCACGTCGGCCTTCTCCAGAGCCAGATTCCCGGACTCGTTCCCCTTGTAGATGACGTGGACGATGTAGGTCGGCGCGGGCCTACCCCACAGGTCCTTCCCCCAGTACTCATCGAATCGCTTGAGGACGATCTTCTGCGTCGAGAAGTTGTGGAGCCGGTACGGCCCCGTGCCGACGGGGTCTTTGTTGGTCCACTGGCGCAGCTTCGTCGCGTCGCCCCCGAATTCCTCCTCCTTGGCGCTGAACACGGATCGGGGCAGCATGTGGACGTGGCAGAGGTACTCCAGCGCCATCAGGCGGTTGGGCCGCTGCGGGTCGAGCTTCAGCGTCACGGTGTGCTCGTCGGATGCGGCCACCTCGCCGACGTAGTCCCAGAACGCGCTGTAGGGAAGCTCGTACCGGCGCGCGAGCTCGTAGGTGTAGACGACGTCGGCAGCCGTGAAGGGCTCCCCGTTCTGCCAGCGGGCCGCGTCCTGCAACTTCACCTCGACGGTCAGATCGTCGACCCATCGGTAGGCCTCGGCCAGCAGGGGCTCCAGCTCGCCCGTCATCATGTTGTAGGCGAACAGCGTCTCGTAGATCAGCTCGCGGTGCGGGTCGTCGATCGGCCAATCAGGATTGGCCGAGACAGGGCTGAAGGTGGAAGGCGGGCCCCACTGGAGGCCGGCAACATAGAGCGTCTGCTCGCGGGGCAGCACGGAGACGTCCCCGCCCGGCCCCTCCTCGCCCTTGCCCCCGCATGAGGCAAGGCACAGGAGCGCACCGACCGCCAGCAGCGCCGGCAGGGCCCGAACTGCCCCGGGAGTTCGTGTTCCCATGCAGAACACCGCCTCGGAAAGGATCCGGTAGACGAACTCAGTGCCCGCCCGGCAGCGTCGCAAGCGGCCGGGCGGGCAGGATAGTCAGGAGCGATGTTACAAAGCCTACTGGGCCGGCGCCCGCATCGGCTGAGGCGCGGCCGGCGCCATCATCGGCTGAGGCGCGGTCATGGCCTTCTGTATGCCCTCGGCAATGACGCGCACCGATGCCGCCGGGACGCGCCACTGCTTCCGGACTACACCGTCGGAGAACCACGCAGCGCCGCCGATCGGCGGACCGGGCTCGAACTGCATGGCGGCCAGTTGCGGCGGGACCTGTCCCGTCATCTCCATTACCGCGCCCTGTGCGATGCCCACTATGCAGTTGGCCAGATCGCTGAGCGAGACGTAGCCGACCCCCATTGCGCCCGAGGGCATGTCGATCATCGCTTCGGCCAGCCTGTCGGAGCCCGCGGCCGGCCGGATGGCGCCGTCTATGACCTGCTTCAGCGCGTCCAGCGCCCCGTCGCCCTGGACGTAGACCAGGTTGCTGTCCAGGTACGTCCAGTACCCGCTCTTCTCTTCGCCGTACATCAGGTCCATCATCTTCTGCTGCATCGCGGCCATCTGCCCGGCGCCGGGCACTCCCTCAACGGGGGTGAACTGCATGTCGAACTCGAACTTGCTGATGTCGTGGCCCGCATAGGAGAGGGCGTTCCGCTGGACGTTGAACGCCATCTTCATGCCCATCTGCTCGTAGGCCGACATCAGGTCCGGGACCAGCTGCATGGACTGTTCGATCATGGCCTCCATTGCGGCAGGATCCTTGACCGCGGCCGCCTCATAGACCGTCAGGCGCCCCTGCTCGCCGATGGCGATGCCCACGGCCAGTTCGCCCCCGACCAGCGAAGCGCTCTCTCGCATAAGGTCGCCGAGCGGCGCCGCAGGGCTTCCCTCGCCCGTCGCCGGAATGAGAAGCTCCATGAAGCCGGCGTACCAATTCATCAGCGGTCCCAGGTCTCCCAGCTTCGTTCCCCAGACCGCCACGGAATCGGCCGGCACGTAGCGCAGAAGCTCCAGGTCCTGCGCCGGGACGCTGGCCATGTAGTTGCTGAGGCCGCTTCCCGCTACAGGGCGCATCTGCGACGTGCCGACGATGGCGTCGCCCCGGAGCGCGAGCGTGATGGTCAGGGAATCCATCTGCCCGGCGATGGACTCGACCGCGTCCAGCTCGGCCATCAGGATCTTCATGCCCTGCTCTGGATCCATGCCGGGCTGTGCGCCCATCCCGGCCGCCATGGGCAGGGATTGCCGGATCATGTCGAACGGGTTCTGTCCCATTGTGTTCAGGCCGTCCAATAGCGTTTTCAGGCGGACGCCCGCGCCCAGAGCGCAGTCCCCGAACAGGGGGCCGGCGGGCAAAGCACCGCTCTCGATCAGGCCCAGGACGGACTTCACCGCCTCCACGTCGTTCGATAGGGCGGCCTGAGCGCCCGATGTCCCGATCACCACCGGCCGGCCCCATTCGCTGTAGACGTGCACGTCCCCCTCGTCCCGTTGCTTCTCGAGGCTGTCCACCAGGCTGTCCAGGTATCGAGCAGCATCCGGGACGCTGTAGACGAGAACGGGAGCCATGTGACGAGGCGGCGCAAGCAGCACCACCCGAACCGGCGCCTGCATGTTCACGCTGAAGGGGTCCTGTGTCTTGAACGCGGCGGCCGGCAACATCATGCTCAGCGGTGGGGCGGCCGCGCCGGGCGACACCTGCTGCAGGAACTCGGCCACGTTCTGATCGAGGACCATCACGTTGGGGCTCTCAACGACGGCGACAACCCCTTCCGGCAGCTTGTCCAGGGCCGACGTCTGCCCATGTGCCACAGCCGATGCCATCAGGACGGCAACGACGCACAACACACTTGCCTTCTTCATCATGCGCCCTCCCAGAGGTCTCCGATTCGCTCCACATGCAGCAAAGGGTCAACCGCCATTCTAACCCTAACGGCCTGCGAACTCGAACGCACGGCTCACGGGCCGCCGCCCGGCTTCCCTGTAATACGCACGGCAGGGGGCAGATATTCGCCGCCGCATTCGGACATGCGGCGAAGACAGCCCTTCAGTGGCTCCGGCCCTGCTCCAAGAAGATCAGGCGCGGTGTGCCGGTGGCCGTGATGGAGACCGCTTCTTCGGCGGCGGAGACGGCCAGTTCCTTGCCGCCCGACTCATCAAGCGCCACCTCGACGCAGCGGCTCACGCGGAACCCGCCCAGGCCCGACGCCGCCAGATCGAGGCTCCACGGCCGCTCCCTCCCGTCCCGCGTGGGGCTCCAGACCGCCACGCAGGCGTGCTGCGCATCCGCCTCCAGCAGATAGGCATAGACGCCATCTGAGTCGGCCGCCAGCACGCGGGTGAACGCATAGTCGCCCAGCTCCCGCTTCAGGGAGGCCAGCGCGTAGAAGGCCGGCTGCTTGACGCCCTTCGAGATCAGCCCGTCGGCGTTGTGCAGTCCCTTTTCCGGCCCGTCATCCTGGTACCAGAACATGTAGGCCCGGTCGACGCCGAGCGCGGCGAAGAGCAGGTAGCCCCTCGCCAGGTACTGGGCCTGCTGGACGCGGCTGAGGACGGAGGGACGTTCGTGGATGGGCGTGCCCTCCCAGATGGACGCCCCCTCCGGTCGGTGCGCGTCCCAGCCGAACTCGGTGACCCACACGTCCTTTCCGGGGGCATGCTCGTCGCGCCAGGCGATGACGTCCCGGACAACCTTCGGGAAGCTGCCTTCCGGGTCCTCGGGATGCGTCCGCAACCGGTTGGGCCAGGTTCCGTCGATGGCGTAGGTATGCACGTTCAGGATGTCGACCAGGTCCAGCCAGCCGTCGTAGCACGCGATGCTCTTGGCGTAGTCGCCGCTCTCGCCCACGGTGACGGAGGCCGTGGCGATCCGTAGCTTCGGGTCGCCCTCCCTCAGGCCGCGCGCGAGCGCATGGGCGATCGTGCGGTACTCCTCGTCCGAGTACTTGCCCGGCTCGTTGCCTAGCTCGGCGGCCGTAACCAGCGCCTTCCCGGAAGGCCCAAAGAAACGTGCGAACGCTTTGCCGCACCCGTAGGCGCTCTCGGCCGGCGTTACCCACTCCTCCGGCTTGAAGCCGCCGAACATGATGCAGGCGTCTATCTCGAAGCCCGCCTCCTGCCAGCCGCCGTACAGCCTCTCCCAGTTGACGCGGTTGAGGGCGAACGGATAGGGCGGGTCCTGGTAGGGCTTTGTGACGTCCAGGTCCCAGTTGAGCGAATGGTAGTTGCGCACGTGGCGCGCCGCGGGGGCAAAGGTGAGACCGCGGAAGTGATAGTGACCGCAGATGCCGATGAAGTCCTTCATCACGGGGCTTCGACGCCCTTCAGCGGCGCACGCCGCGCCGGCCGGCCCGAGCAGTAGCGCCGCCATTAGACAGCTAATCGCAGCCTTGCCGGCCCTCATTCGATCTTCTCGGCCAGAACGACGTCGAGCAGGTCCTCCATCCGGGCCGTCGCCAGGCAGATGGAGGAATCGGACGCCCCGTAATAGACCCACAACTCGCCGTCCCGGACGAACCCGCCGCAGGGGAAGACGACGTTCGGCGCGTCGCCCACCTGCTCGTAAGGCTCATTAGGAGTGAGCACCCACCGCCGCGCCCGTGCGATCATCCTGTGCGGCTCGTCCAGGTCCAACAGCGCAACGCCGAAGCGATAGATGGGCTGGCCGACGACCTCCTTGACGCCGTGGTAGATGACGAGCCAGCCCGCCTCCGTCTCGATGGGCGGCAGGCCGACCCCCACGCGCTTGCCGTCCCACCACGGCCCGCCGCGCAGGGGCACGACGACCTCGCACCTGCCCCAGAACACCAGGTCGGGGGAATAGCCTATCCAGATGCTCCCGCCCCCAACGGCGGGTCGGTGGAGCATGGCATAGAGGCCGTCGAACTTACGCCCGAACAGCGCGGCGTCCTTGTCGTCCGGCGGGAAGGCCAGGCTGATGCGCTCGACGGTCTCGAAGTCCCGCGTCAGCGCCACGCCGATGCCCGCGCCGTGTTCGGAGTAGGCCGTGTAGGCCAGGCCCCACGTGTCCAGGTCCTCCATCCAGGTGATGCGGCAGTCTTCCACGCCGAAAGACTCGTGCGGGAAGTCCTGGGCCGGATGCAGAAGCGCCCGGTCGGCCACTTGCCAGCCGGTCAGGCCGTTCTTGCTTCGCGCGACCGTCAGGTGCGAGCGCCCCGAGGTGCTTTCCACCCTCAGCAGCAGCACCACCTCCTCGCCGAGGTCAGCCGCGCCGGCATTGAACACGGCATTCGCCTGGTAGGGCAGGTCGTGCGTCGAGATCAGCGGATTGTACTCGCTCCGTTTGAACAGCTCCGGCATGGGCTCCTTGTCTATTTTCGAGACGGTCGTGTGACCGCATCGGTCACAGCACGTCCTCTTTCCAGCAGCGCACGAGCAGCCCGTCCTTGAACTCGAAGCAGTAACGGACCAGTCGCGTCGTGCTGTTCTCCCAGTTGAGCAGCAACAGCACCGCCAGATTGCTCTTGTCCCGCCGTTCGTAGACGTAGACGAGCACTTCCCTGCCGCCCTCGAGCTTCATGGTCTGCTTCGGGGCTCCGAAGACGCGCACGAGATCGTCCCGCGTGGTGACCCCTTCAGCCGGGGCGTTAAGGCCGCCCTTGAGGACGGCGTCACCCGTCACGTGCGTGCTCGCAGAGCGCGAGACGACGCAACACGCCGAACTGACAAGCACGATGGCAGCTCCCAACATGACGAACATACGTCGGCCAGGAATAGGCATAATCCTCCCCCCTGCCCTTCAGGCAATCGGTCCGCTCCGACGTCAACGTAGGGCGGACAGTTCGGCTACAAAGATAGCACAGGGCGCACGGAAAAACAACCGGCCAGGGGCGGTGAAGGGGCGAGGTCCCGAGTGTTGCCTCAGGGCGCAACTTTCCCCTATAATGCTATTTGTAGGTTCAGGAGGCGGGGCATGGCGCAGCAGGTTCCGGAAAAGTTCGGCAAATGCAAGGTGCTGCGCAGGATCGGGCGCGGGGCCACTGCCATCGTGTACCTGGCCAAGCACGAGGGACTCGACATGCCCGTGGCGGTGAAGGTCCTGCGCAGGCAGCTCTCCCAGAAAAAGCCCCAGTATGCGGAGCGTTTCCTGCGCGAGGCGCGCATGGCCGCGTGGCTCCAGCATCCCAACATCGTGCGCGTCATCGACTGCGGCATTGAGGGTGGCTTTCACTACATGGTGATGGACTACGTGGACGGCCCGAACTGCCGGCAACAGGTCCGTGACCACAAGAGGGGGCTGCACTGGCGAGAGGCAGCGGAGATCGTCCGCCAGGCGTCTGTGGGCCTTGCCTACGCCGCCGCCCGGGACGTCATCCACCGCGACGTCAAACCGAGCAACATCATGATCGAGAGCTCGGGTCGCATCCGGGTGACCGACCTGGGGCTGGCAAAGCTGAGCATCAA
>Ga0114922_10001826_pt1 | contig 20185 bp, 14 predicted proteins | sample AartaG_FD_100975 | JGI IMG/M metagenome (GOLD analysis project Ga0114922, IMG submission 100975) | Deep subsurface microbial communities from Aarhus Bay to uncover new lineages of life (NeLLi) - Aarhus_00045 metaG | ecosystem: Environmental > Aquatic > Marine > Oceanic > Sediment | place...
AAGAGGCAGCAGCAGTTTGACTGTATCTCTGGACAATGTCAGGATATTCATCTTTTTCGGACTGACCAAAAAGGCGACAATGGCTGCTAGCGTAAATTCCAGGGGAAGCCCCAGAATGGGCAATGAAAAGGGCCAGATCCGTGTGACAATGATCAAACCGAAAAATACGAAAAAGGGCAGAACGACTCTCCACCACCTCATTCCCTCCGGGACTTCGGGCATGTCCCTGAGAACCTCTTCCAGGTCCAACTTGTTTTCCCTTTTCCATCCTAAAATCAGCATGGTAAAGGTTCCGATGAGCAGAACCGGAATACCCAGGGGCAGTTCGAATCCGACATAGGGGATGGCCGTACCCGCAGAAATGATCATTGCCCAGATATTCACAGGTGGTGCCGCTGCACTCAAACCTGCAACAATAAACAAAATGGCCGCAACTCTTTTTTTCGATATCCCCAGGTAGCCCAAGGCCAGGGCACTTGGAGCGCCTACAGTGAGAATCGATACGCTTCCGGCACCTGTGAGACCACCTGGAATGAGGATGACGAACATGAGAAGGAGAAGCGCAATAAACCGTTTGTTATAAAAAACTTTGATGATGCCTCTGACGACATAATTCACGCCTCCGGATTCGGCAATGATGTTTATAAAAATGGTTGCCGTTACAAAAACAAGCATCACATCTAAGTAGGTGAATGTGCCCTCAACAAGATGTCGAGCAAGCTGACTGATTGGCATGAATTTGACAATTGCACCGGCCAATCCCCCGGCCACTGCAGAGGATACTATACAGAGCTCGACGGACAATTTTCTCCAATTTGCCAGGGCATAGGCCGTGATCATAACAATGAGAATAATTCCTATTTGCATAGCCATTAACGTCTCTCTGTTCTTTTGTGAGTTAAATTGTCGTTTATATTACAAAATTTTAAACGATTAGAAACAACCACCCATTTCAAATGAGGTCGCCCCGGGCGTACTAAAAACCTATTCAGTGGGAAAGACTTGACTCACTATCTCAACAATGCCCAGAGCGTATTTTACTTCTTTATATGGAATTCCTTTGTCCTTTGCAATCTTTGTAAAACGTCCATCTTTATTGCTGTCTTCTACTGCTATGATAAAATCGGCAAACGGAGCAATCGTATCGATCATTTTCTCATTGTCACTTCCCGCAGCACCCCTCTTTGACTCTCCTCCTGCATGGACTGCAATAATAAATATTTTATTCTTTTCACAATATTGGACGAGACTCTCGAGGCGTTTGATTTCATCTTCAATGGTCAGTCCCGATGCGCCCATGCCCTTTAGACTGGCTCCAACGGCAAAAACAATGGTTTGAAAGGGAGTCGCTTTTTTAAACTGCTCTAAATCAGTATAGCTCTCGACATGAAAACCTTCACCCGATTTTCGGTCGCCGAGGCCCACACCGTCCTTCATTATCTCAACGGTGGGGACATCACAGTAATCGTATCCCACGCCTGCTTGCTCAATAATAATATTTAGCGTATTCACATCCGCACTCTGACCGGCCGACGTCGTGAGTACAGGGAGTTTTGCCTTGGGGATATCATCTTGTGCAAAACTCTGCACTGTATGGACCATTAGAAACAGACAAACAACAGTCCATATTATAAAAATTCTTGTTACATGTCTCATTTCGTTTTCCTCCATTGTAATAACTAGCGAAGCTTAGCCTCAAACCGACGAGAGCTGCAATCGGCATGATTTTATAAAATGTAACTATTAAGGGTTCTGGGTTCAATGTTCAGAGTTATTTGACTTGTTACCTTCATATTTTTTAAGATAGTTGATAAATACAGTACCTCAATCTCTTTTAAACCCTGAACTTGGAACTTTGGAACGATGAACCTGAGTAAGTACCTGTGTACTATAAAACTTGACTCAAAATTAAAGTTCTATATGTGATAAAAGGTTTAATCCCTCCCGCCTTCGGCAGCCGGCTTCAGGTTATTGTACTTCACAAGCTCTCTGAGCCACCAATCTGGATATTCCGGACGATTTCTGCTTCTCGTTTTCACATCATAAATCCATAGGTGGTTGTACCTGACGAGCAGATCATCTCCCAACTTCCACCATGCATTCACTACCAGATCGGCATTGTTATTACAGTAATCGTTGAGATACTGTGTGGCCGCTTCCGGAGATTTTTTATAGAGTTTCATGGCTTGAGCATCGATATCGGTCGTCTTGGCGATGGCCGACAGCTCCCATTTCTTTTGCATCTTCCGTACATCCTGGATGGCATAAGAATACATCATATAGGAGTGGAAATCGACATAATCGAAGGCCCATCGTGCCGACTCACGATTAAATGCATAGTGGTCCCCAATTTCGAAAGATCTCGGAATTTTTGTCACACCCTGGTAGAAAGGCATGAAACAGTTGGTGTTTTGGGATCCAAAGCTGATCCAAACGAGTCCTCCGATGGGATTGGGTAACCAGTCCCGTGTTTGAATCACCGTCGTGTATTCCGATCTGTTCATACCGATAGTACGGGATGTGTTATATCGCTTTCCATCAAGAGTAAAACCGTATGGAAGGTGGTTGGGATTCTGAAACGGGCCTCCCTGTAAACCCCGGGCAGCATAATAAGGTGTATCTTCACAGTTATCCCTTAAGATGTCGATGACATCGGCCACTGAGAGTTTTTTATCGGGTTTAATGGAGAAGGGAAAATCCATGTTGGGTTTATCTGTACCGAATTTTTTCGAAGGTGCCACCAGGTCATAAAAACGCCACATTCGCACTCTCGAACCACCGGAACTTTGGGTGCTGGCTTCCGACGGTGAATAGGCATGTTTCCAACTGAACGGCTTGCCGCTGTCCGGATCATAATAGCCATGTTCGACAGCATACGAGATCACATTCTCCGAAGCCATAAAATAGTCTTTTTTCTGCAGATCGATTTCACCGATCCTGGACTCATTGGGACAAACACTGACATGATCGTCGGGCAGCCTCTGCGCACACCAGATCGCACCGGCTTTTCCTGTTTCTGGTGTCCACAACGGCCCAACGGGCATGATCTCAAAGAACCAGATCTCATTGGGATCGTGTATGGCAAGCATCTCACCGCTGTCGGTGTTGCCATAACCATGCTTTACGGCAAGATCACCCATGATCTGTATGGCATCCCTGGCCGTCTTCGCCCTCTCCATGGCAATCAATGTGAGCATTGTGATATCGAATTTTGGAGTCGGCGTATTGTTTCTCATTTGCCTGCGGCATCCGATGGTGGATTCTCCAAAAGCGACCTGATTGTCATTGATGTAGCCGAACATGCCATGAAGATAACCATAGGTATGGTTCACCTGGGGAATTTCAAGACCGGTAAATTGGCTTTCGAAAACATCCCACCGTAATCCCTCATCAGGATGTCTCGTAATAAATTGAGGAAAGTAGTAAATGCGACGCTTTGAACCGGGCTCGTGGTCAGCGGGCGGAACGTAACGCCAGGTCCAGTCACAGACACCGCAGTCACAGGTATGAGTGGAAATCACCGATCCATCGGTGGACGCTTTTTTCCCCACTAAAACGACTGTACAACCGTCTAATGCGTATTTTTCCTGATCGGTAATACAGGTTTTACAATCTTGAGAATAGGATACCTGAATTTGGGTAAATCCAATAACACCCATGACAATAATAACGATAAAAAAGAACCATTTGGCTTTCATTGCACTCTCCTTTTTTTGATATGAATGTTGAGAAAATATGAAATAATATTATTCCATAGATGAAGTGAAACATGATATCTACAGATGAGCCTTCAATTCTACGAAAATGTAAGTAAAATGTCAAGGTAAAAAAATGAATCCATGGGATTTTTATTAGAAAAAATGCTCCTTAATTATAAATTAAAAATTTTGTCCGGATTCAAAATCAAATTGGGATCAAAGGCCTTCTTAATTGCTCGCATAAGATCGATCTGTTTTGCATCCAGGAAGGATTCTAAGTATTCTTTTTTCACGATTCCGATGCCGTGTTCCCCGGAACAGATCCCTTCGTATTTTCGTCCCAAATCATGGAGTCTTTTTCGTACCACCGGATACAACTTCCTACAATCCTCTATCTCCGTCCACTCGCCTTCGTTCCAGATTGAACGCATGATGTGGGTATGCACATTCCCATCGGCAGCATGCCCATAGGTGGGCAGCCAGGTTCCATATTCATCCGAGAGCCCCTGTATCTCATCCACAAAATCGGCAATTTGGCCTCTGGGGACGGTGAGATCCAGTATCTCCAGTGTGTGCATTTTCATGGCTTCGTAAATATTGCTCCGGATATCAAGAATATCCCGCTGTCTCGCCCTGGTGTCGGCTGCTAAAACCTCGATGGCATTATTTTCTGAACACACCTCATTGATCTTTTCGCCAAGAGCGGCCACTTCTTCAAAGTTGTTGCCATCGACGATCATCATCAAGTAGGCGTCACCTCTGGAGAACGGCCATTTTTTTTGGAGATGCTGACTGCTGATCGTCACCGTCTTTCTATCCATGAATTCAATGGCCATGGGAATGATCCCATTCCTGATGATGGCCGGTACAGTGTTAATGGCATCCTGGAGATGGTGATAGAGTGCAACGAGAGTGTACATTGTTTTGGGCGGCGGCATCAATCCGATGATGGCTTGGGTAACGATACCCAGGGTTCCCTCGGATCCGATGACGAGATGCATCAAATTGTATCCACTGGAGTTTTTTAAAAATTTACCCCCGAGTTTAACAACCTCCCCTGATGGAAGGACAACCTCGATGCCGCGGATAAAATTTCGGATCACACCATATTTAACGGCCCGGGCACCTCCGGCATTGGTGGCGATGACACCACCAATAGCTGCCGATTCATCTCCGGGATGGGGTGGGAAGAATAATCCATTTCCTTCAACAGCAGAATAGAAGTCCATCAATCGTAATCCGGCTTCAACCTGAGCCTGAAGGTTCCTGGTATCAATTTCGATGATGCGTGTCATATTGTCGAGGATCAGAACAATACCGCCGTGAGTAGGAACACACCCACCACATAATCCTGTACCTCCTCCTCTGGGTGTGAGGGGTATTCTCTCTTCATTGCATAATCCAACGACCGTCGACACTTCTTCCGTGTTCCGTGGTTTCACGACAACATCCGGAAAATGCCGGATATCCTCAAGAGCAAATTCATCGTGGGAATAATCGATCAGGCTTTCCCGCCCGGTGATGACGTTATTATCCCCGACAATGCCCTTCAACCTTTCAATATCGCGAGATTCTACATTTTTATATTGAATTTGAGTCATATAAAGTCTCCATTTTTGTTACACCCAAATCCTGTCAGGGTTGAAACGTTAAACTCTAAACCCTGACAGGGTTCCGGATGATATGCAATTATAATTTTCATTCTCTCGGGTAAAACCCTGTCAGGGTTGGAGGCACAGGATTACTCCTGCCGGGATCTCCTGCTTCACGATTCCGGGTCCTTTATAACTCACTTCCAGCCCTTTTCCTCCCATGCCCTGAAAAAAGGTCACCCTGATCGGATGCTTACCCGCTCTTAGTGCGATTTGACCCTTCTCTTCCCTCATGCCGTGAACTGAATCGTTATCCACGACCAATTTTGAATGGATAAACAGCTGGGTACCGTCATCGGAATTTGTATAAAAGGTATAAACACCATCTGTTTGAATGTCAATAAAACCTTCGAATACCAATCCATAATCGTCTTCACGTTGGGCTCGCCTCAGATCGAATCCCCTGGTCCTCCCGGTCACTTTTAGTTCGAGCTGAGAGAAATCGGGCAACTGACTCCATCGGTCCCCATCATTTTCATAGTAAGCGTAATAAAGACCTCTCCGCAACCCTCTCACCTGTTCCGGTTCTATCATACGAACCTTTTCGTAAACAGCTTCATTCATACCGCTCTTGATTCCATCGGACCAACTCGTCCTCGCTTTCACGGTCGACGTTTCCGTGATTGTAATGGGTGTTTTATACAATGCAGACTCATCAGTGGGTTCACTCCCATCCAGGGTATACCGGATCTCACCCGTCTGACTGACATTGGTGAGCTCTACCTTGAGAGATTCCAGAAAGATATCATCCCTGGCTTCAATAATGGGCGGCAGATATCCCTGATTGATTCTACACACCTCATCAGGATCCATCTTGATGATACGATCGTACGTCATCAGGCCATTGACCTCAATCTCCACATCTGTAGTCTGTGTGTATACTGCCGCAGATAATCCTCCTGGCTTGAAGGTCTCTAACTTTCTTATCAACTCTGCATAGGCATGCGTCAATTCTCTGACATCTTTATAGTTGCGGTATCCCCAGTTGTCTTTGTCCTGCCAGGTATGTCCCTCCAAAGGCAATCCCAGCCCCCCGAATTCACCGAGGACGATGGCGCGTTTTTCTTCCGGTTCAGGCATAGCAGGGCCCGGATAAGCATGGATATCATGGACATCCCCCACCTCCCGATCGGCCCAGCCGCTTGCGTTGTTGACCAGACGAGAAGGATCCTGCTCTTTGATGAGATCGACGATGCGGGGTGTGTCATATTGTCCCCAGCCTTCATTAAAGGGCACCCACATCACGATACTGGGATGGTTACCAAAATGGGTGATCAACCGTGTTAATTCCTTTTCAAATTGTCTGGCCGATGCTTCACCACGCACGATATCCTCTCCACTGCGTCCGATATACCTGTCCCCGCTGGGCATGTCCTGCCAGACCAGAAGTCCCAGCTTGTCGCACCAGTAATACCAGCGCTCCGGTTCGATTTTCACATGTTTTCGGGCCATATTACAACCCAGTTGTCTGGTCACCTCGATATCGTAACGGAGTGCATCGTCCGTGGGCGCCGTGTAGAGTCCATCGGGCCACCATCCCTGATCCAGGGGCCCGAACTGGAACACAAATTCGTTGTTCAGCATCAGACGTGTGATTCCCCTGTCATCTTTTCCCAGAGAGATTTTTCTCATCCCAAAGTAGCTCGTTACCCTGTCGGCGGTTTTCCCCTCTTCATCCGTGAGGATAATTTCAAGATCGTAAAGGAAAGGCGAATCAGGGGACCAGTGTTTCGGATTCTTCATGGAAATATCAAATGGACCTATCGCCGACATCTTTAAATCCCTGACGATTTTTCCGTCATCCTTTACAACAAGTTTCACCTCATAATCGTCACCAACACCGGAATAATCCGGTGTGATCCTGACCCGCTCTTTATCGAGATCGGGAACGATTTTTATGTGACTGATGTATGATTCCTGCACAGGCTCCATCCAGACCGTCTGCCAGATCCCGGTAACAGAGGTGTACCATATGCCTCGCGGCCTTTTCACTTGTTTTCCCCTTGGCTGGGTACCTGTATCCACCGGATCCCAGACAGAAATGACGATCTCCTGTTCGCCCCGATCCGTTAATGCATCCGTGATATCGAAGTTAATGGGGTCGTATCCACCGCGGTGACTGCCCATTTCCTTTCCGTTTATCCAGACGGTCGATTCCCAATCAACGCCACCAAAGTGGAGCAGAATGCGTCGCCCTCTCCATTTCTTTTTAATGCCAAACATTCGACGATACCACACACGATTTCCCTCGCCAACCACCCTGGATACGCCGGATAGAGCAGATTCAACTGGAAACGGAACGAGTATTTTCCCCTCGTATTCCCCAGGTTTTGGTTGATCTTTGGGCAAGATGGAATAATCCCAGAGTCCATTCAGATTCTGCCACTCCTTACGAACCATCTGGGGACGGGGGTATTCCCCATGAACCCGTTTCGGGGATACCTCCTTTGCCCATCTGGTCATTAAGGGGCCGTCTATGGGTTGCCAGGCATCTGTGGATCGCCGGCACTGTAAAATTGTCATCAGAAAAACCCCGAAAAAAACAAATCGGATGATGTCAGCAACCTTATTTCCTGAGATTTGCATGGTTTTCTCCCTCCTCTACTTTCAATGATCGATCATTTTTTAACCTTCCGAAGGTTAAAAACATGACTACTGAATTTCCAAAACCACGACCGATTTTGGTGGCATCTCAACGGTCAATCCATCCTTTTTCTTTTTAAATGCCGTAAAGGTTGCCGGTTTCACGGTCTCAGGTGTCTCGAATGTGTTATGAGTATTCATCTTCCCTGCCGTTAAAATACGGCCCGAGACATTTTTAAATGATTTTCCCCGGATCTCACAATCCAGTGGGATGGTTCGGTTCGGATCGAGATTGCACAGAGTCACATGAATCCTATCCGCATCGTCACGGGACGCCGAAACATGAAGAGCGGGAATCGATTCATCTCCAAATTGATAATCAACGCATTGAAGGTTGCTGGGTAGGACGATGGCATCCTGATGCACCTTGTACATCTCAAAGACATGATAGGTGGGTGTGAGAACCATGTTCTCGTCCTTCGTGAGAATCATGGCCTGTAGTACGTTTACCGTCTGGGCAATATTGGCCATTTTCACGCGGTCACAATGTTTATTGAAAATATTTAAGTTGATGCCTGCCACCAGGGCATCCCGAAGCGTGTTCTGCTGGTATAAAAATCCGGGATTCGATCCGGGCTCGACATCATACCATGCTCCCCACTCGTCGATGATCATTCCCACTTTTTTATCCGGATCGTATCGATCCATGATGGTCGTATGGATATCGATGAGTTCATCCATCTTGAGGGTGGTTTTCAGGGTACCGAACCATCTGTATTCTTCAAACTGAGTGGCCGAACCCTTATGGCCCCAATCTTCAAATACGGTGTAATAGTGATATGAAAGTCCATGCATCAACTGTCTGCCCACTCGTTTCATCAATACCTCGGTCCATTCGACATTTTCCCCATAGGCGCCGCATGCGATCTTGTAGGGTGTGTTTCCCTGATATCTCCGTATATAGGTCTGAAATCGCCGATAGAGATCTGCATAGTACTCGGGCCGCATGTTACCGCCGCATCCCCAGTTTTCGTTCCCGATGCCCCAGAATTTGACCTTCCAGGGCTTGTCACGGCCGTTCTGACGGCGCAAATCTGCCATGGGACTCTTGCCGTCAAAGGTCACATACTCGACCCATTCAGATAGCTCCTGCACCGTACCACTGCCCACATTCCCACAGATACAGGGCTCGCACCCGATCTGTTCGCAGAGATCCAGGAACTCGTGGGTACCGAAGTGGTTGTTCTCTGTCACGCCACCCCAATGCGTGTTGATCATCTCAGGGCGATGGTCTCTTGGCCCGATACCGTCTTTCCAGTGATATTCATCGGCAAAACAGCCGCCGGGCCAGCGAAGCACGGGCACCTTTGCCTTTTTCAGTACCTCGACCACGTCCTTTCGAATACCCCTGGTATTGGGTATGGGACTGTCTTCTCCGACCCAGAATCCACCGTAAATGCAATGCCCCAGGTGTTCGGCAAAATGACCGTAAATATGAAGGCTAATCTGATGTTCTCCGAGATCGGCATGGATGATCAGTTTACTTTCCTTTGAGGTATTTTGTGCGTTGGCATTGCTAATTATTGTAGATACGATAAATAAACAAACGAGTAAATTTCTGACAGCCATAAGTATGACCTTCATGATGGTTCTCCTGTTACCTCATTTTTCAATCATTGATAAGCGATTGTAACCTTAAATGTTAAAATTGATAGGATTATAAGAATTGTCTGTAATGTAGTGATTGTGAGGGAATTTGTAAAGGATAAACTTAGAAAAAGGTAACAAAATTTATTGACAGGATAAACAAGATAAACAGGATTTTTTATCCCGTTTATCCTGTCAAATGTTAGTTATCAGTGTTTTTCAGTGTGGTTCAGTGGTAAATCATCAAAATTATTTGACTAATTTGGCTTCTATCTCGAACTCCCGTACCATCGGTATCGTCATGTTCTGTGCCCCACTGGCGGTAATCGTGCCTTCTCCGGTCCCGGTTGTTTTTGATTGTATGAAAATGCCTTTCTTGTATGCGAAGTACCAGACCACCGAGCCCTCGATATCCGCCTGAGTCACCAGGTCCATGCCCTGCTGCTGTCCTTCCCCTTCGAGGGACCCCAGGAGTGTGGCCGTGATTTTGGCACAATCCAGTCCATCGACCGTTTCGTATCCTTCCAGCGTATTGACACTCTCGAATTCGAAACGGGCTTCACCGCTGCCACTCTTTTCGGTCGTCTTCCATTGCGTCGTCCAGGTATCTCCAACCTTTAAAGGCTTCTCTGAAAGATCGGGAAAGAAATTTTCGAATTCACCACGAATGCTCGGATGTGATCATTGTCTTTTTTTAACATGATTGACCTCCCGTTTCATTTGAGATAAGCTGATGATATTATAATAATACTTTCAAGCTTGAAATATTCAAATTTATAAATCTTTTATTCTGAAAAGCACAACGGACAGAAACACCGACAGACTCAAGAGGAGGACAATCCCCAGAGTCAAACCGGATATCAACAAAAGACCATGCGCTTCAAAGAAGGGAAGCATCAATAAAAGGATCAGCCACAGGAACGACAGCATGGCCGTGCTGCCCCGGAGGCTGAGGTATAACGATAAATTGTTTCGTGATTGTCAAGAAATATTTTTTCCGTTAAATTTTTGACTATGGAACCCGGCATAACAAGTATAATAGTTGTGCAATACAACTTGCAGAATAATAATATAACTTGGTCATGTCAAAAATTTTAGAAAGATTAATATAAAACTGGACAAAGATGGGGAAAATGAATTGCCACGAGATTCGTCTCGTGGACTCCGATGAGTAAGTAAAAATCTCAGGATTTTAATCCTGAGTTTCAAGTTTTACTTGGGGCACAAATCCCGAATTCCGAATCCCGAACCCCGACACTGACATTTCCGTAACCATCACGGGCGTGTACTGAGAGTTCCGTCAAACCGGCCGGTATTTTTATTTTGTTATCGGTCGTCACTCTAACGATACTGCCCTTACGGATGATTTCATACCCGATGACATCATCACTGAAGGAAGGGACCCATTCCAGTATTTGACCTCTCATCACCACATGGGAAGGTGGTTCCGGAGATTCACGGTCATTCAATACGCGTGCGATTTTCTGCGCGACAATTTCATGTCCTTCCCGGGTCATATGAACATGATCCGAAACCAGGGATGAAAAGTCCGATTTGATACGATCGTAGATATTGATAAAACCACAATGATATTTCAGGGCCACCTCGAGGAATTGAGGAATGAGAGTCTGTACACGACGATCGCCTCCCAGAGCTTTCTCCAGGACCAGGGAGTCCGGAGCGTAGGGCGGCGGTGTCACGATCGTTATATGGGGCGGTGTGCTTTTCAGATTGTCAAACTTTCGAATTTGATGAATGAATTTGACCAGATTGGGCGCGATCATCTCTTTTCGATCATCGAAACAAGTCTTGCAGTCATTCGTGCCCAGGAGAATAATCACCTCATCAATCGGCTTCCCCTGGCTGCTCTTGTGTGCCCATTTCAGGTAGGTTTCGACATTCTTCAAGGCGTTCCACTCCGGCTTAAAGCAGTTGTCGAAACCAATGGTCAGTCCCCCTGTCGAGCGATTGAATACGCTGTCTCCATTCAATAATTTTTTGAGCTGAGACGGCCAGCCGCCGTTGACGATGCCGTTTGAATCCCCGATTGTCAAAATGACGCGGCCTTCAAGTTTAGATACCTGATGCCCACCCCTCTGCATGTCCCGGTCGATAAACAATATCTTACCAACAAGAAAAATGATGCAAATCAATAAAATGAGAGGGATAATGGTATTTCTTCTCTTTTTAATAGTTTTTTTCAACTCAGGTATAAACTGCTTTGAGTCTTTTTTAGTCATATGACGCATCGGTGGCAACAATCCTTTAAGTTGTAGGGTGTTGGTCGCGGACGTTAAGTTTAGTAATAACAGTCAAAGTAACACACCCCTAAATTCCCTCTAAACAGGGCGTTGCAAAATACACTAAAAATATAAGAGATACAACCTTCACAATCAAGCATCAAATCATTGCTATATTAAAAACATCTTGATTTTTTCAGGTAAATGTCTTACCGTAACGAATTGAATATGCAATACAGGGTAAGAAATGTGAAAGCGTGCAGAAAAGCCGTACCCATACTCGGTTTTATTCTTTTCATATATTCACTGGCGGCGGGCCATTACACCGGCTACCGACTCGGCATCACCATCACGACGACATCCGACTGGTGCAGACTGGAGGTCACGAACAGCACCGTCATCATGCCCCTGGACTATGAGATACTGGTGAATAATTCACCCAACGCAAACATCCACTTTTTGAACATTACACAACCGGGAAACACAGAACACATCTCGGTCAAATACCACACCTTCCTGCTGGAAGATGATTGTCTCGGAGATATCCAATTCACGAGTACCAAGGGGGATTGGGGAGATGTGTTGATCCATATCCAGGGAACCAAAGATGGCACGCCAACCACGCTGGTCGATTTTGGGAATTACGGCTCCACACCCAACGATCCATCAAACAAAAAAACCTTCTCCATACCCATATCCCAAATACTGGATCTGGATGAATACGACCTCCAGGTGTCTCAGCCCGATATAAACAAAACCCTGTTTGCCTTCCACTATCCCTGGTACGGTTCACCCGACGGTCCTTACGGGGACTGGTTTCACTGGGATCCCGGCAATCACTACAATTCGACTCACCAGCCCCTACTGGGTTATTACGATTCGGGATCCGCTGAAGTACAGAGACAGCACTTCTCCTGGGCCAAAGCATACGGTCTGGATGTGTTCATCTGTTCCTGGTGGGGCATCGATACATATGAGGATAAACGCTTTCCGGAACTCCTGAACCAGGCCCTGAATACGCCCATCAAACTGACCGTTTACCTCGAAGCCAGTGGGGAAATGCAAAATGCAGAGGCTGAAGACCGTCCCGGGATCATTAAGCAGTATATGCGCTACATTCTGAACAACTACGCCCCGCATCCGGCATTTTTTCGATTTGACGACGAACCCGTTCTGTTTCTCTATGTATTCCCCCTGAGCCTGATGTCCCGGGATTCATGGGCTCAGGTGGTGACAGATATGCGTGCACAAGGTTACCAGTTCTTCATCAGCGTGGACAGCTTCGACATGGATATCATTCAGATTTTCGATGGATTCCACACCTACAATCCCATGCACCATACCAAGGACGAACTCGGCAGCATCTTCAAGCAGAACCTGGTCTCTTCATACTATTGGGATAAAGTCTATGCCCCGACGATTCTCCCCGGGTATGATGATACGGTCATCCGAAATCCCGGAAATGTCGTGTCCCGGGAGAACGGTCAATTCTACCAGGACCAGTGGCAGGTCGTCGCAGAGACCCAGCCGGACTGGGTGCTCATCACGAGCTGGAATGAATGGCACGAGGGAAGCGAGATCGAACCCACCGTGGAATACGGCATGCAATATTTAGAGTTGACCCAAAGCGGAAGAATGTCGTGGGATTCAACCTACACAGGCATATCCAGGGAACCACAGCTTTTACCTCTAACCCCGGTCCTCGAGCCACCCTATCCCAATCCATTCAATACATCGACCACCCTATCGTTCTCGATACCCCATCCGGGTCATGTGAAAGTAACCCTGTTCACATTAACCGGTCAGAAAGTGAAAACCCTGATCGATGAACCCTTTCCCACCGGCCGGTACACCCAAACCTGGATCGCCAACGATATGTCTTCAGGTGTGTACCTTTGCCGGTTATTGGTATCCTTCGATAAACAGAGGATGTCGAAAATTCAGAAAATAATTCTGATGAAATAAGGCTTCGTGTTTAATTTTATAAATATGGTGACATAAATTTTTTGACAGGATCTACAGGATAAACAGGAGTCAAGAATACAATTCGTTAATATGAGAGAATTTAGCCGCTCTCCTTCAAAATATGTTAAATTCACCAATGAGAAGGATGAGGTTATTATAACTAAAAATGGCCATCCCTATGCTATTCTTGTTAAATTTAACGAAGATGATCTTGAAGATTTTGTTATAGCCAAACATTTGGATATCGAAGCCGATTTTGAAGCCGCTAAATCTGAATTAAAAAAAGGCCAAACCGTTAATGCTCACGATTTATCCCTCTGAGTCACAAGATGCGAGTTTGTGTGAAAACATACATATGGTTGTCATACTCATTCAAACGAAGCGAAGTTATAATCCTCTAAAGGTCACAGGGACGAGGGATTAGGAGATCCTTCGTCTCACAAAACGGGACTCAGGATGACATTTAATAAAAAACATGAACTCTTTTCACACACTCTGCAAACCTGGGCCGGAGGAAGAACGAGACCAGCCGTGTTCTATAGTTGCCCGTACATACCATTCACGTTGGTTACGATTATTAATCTTCTCAAGTAATGTAATATTGTGATACCATGTAATTTGTGCAAGTACCTCTTGCACAAATGCTTTTGTAGGATATCCCCTGAGTCCCAAGATGTTCTTGGGACTCAATTAACATTGGAAGCTAAGCTTCCTGTCTCATTTCCGGCCCAGGTCAAACATGGGTCGGAGGAAGGAAATCCATCAATATTTCCATCGATTTGTATTTTCACCTCTTGGCGCATTTTTAGTGATATGCTCAGCCATCACCCTAATACGTTCTTCTGAATTGAAACCAGCTCGTCCCCATCCATGTCCCTGTCTTGGACGTCCGTATTGAAATGAGCCATTGTAATAGGTATTGGTCGTACTTTCGAGAAATGCTTCGATCTCATTCACCGCTTCATTCAAATAGTAGTTGTCCATGTCGCCACATAAGAAATGTAATTTTCCCAGAAGTTTTGGACCTACCTGGGACCAGTTTTTCTTGACGACATTCAATAGATCATATTGTCGCATATACTCGGCGACTTCATGATCAATTTCACCGGTCAATTTATCCCAGATGGGTTTTGGGTATCCATCCTCCCCCACAGGACCATAAACCGCCTGCCAGATATCCAGTTGCTGGGCCGATCTTCCCTTTGAGCCCAAAACAGTTTCCATCTGGCTGAGCTCTCTCATGGTCACTAAAACTTGTCCGTGCGCATCTCTCATAAATGGACGTTCAAGTTTCATCCAGTTGGATTGTTTAACAAGGGCGTTTTCATCCTCATAAATATTTGTGAGCACATAATAACGAAAATCGATCGGATCAGGAGCGTAGATCCAGGCACCTCCGAAATAATCAGGATGGAACAACTGTAATGCAAACGATTCCCATCCACCAGTGGAACCTCCGGTTAATACACGCGCATAAGGTTTCCGAATGATTCGAAAATGTTCCTCGAGATGTGGAATAAGCTCGTTCAGGAGCGCATCCCCAAACGGCCCGCAATTGGCAGAATTAACCGCATACGAGTCATCAAAATAGGGACATGGATGTTGAAAGGTCACGGCAATCATTCTGGGACAATCTTCAGAGTTCCAAACGTCGTAAAAATTGTTGCCTTCCTCAAATCTGAAGGGCGGACTGAGAGAAAAATGTCCCTGGTAATAGATGACAGGATAATGAACATCGGTATGTTTTTCATAGTCTTTTGGGAGAAGCACCACTGCACCCAAATAGATGGGATGGCCCCAGAATTCAGTGAGCAGTTTACTTTTGATCTTAAACCGTTTTACCCATTTGGTATCTTCAGGAACTTCAACCGGAGGGATAACTTGATCCATGTTCAGTTTGATATGATATCCGGATGAAGGATCGAGATGAACTTTTTTCACTTCACTGTGAAAATTTCCAGGCGATCGATTAAAATGTTGACCTTCCCATTGATCCATATGCGCCCAGATGACATGACCATCGGAACGATGAAATTCAGTGTAAATATTGACCAGAGCTTGAACAAAGTAGTCACCCTCAGGAATTTCGCTCAAGCTTTTGGGGGGATATCCTAATACGTTTTGATCAATCACAACAGTCTCTCCCGGAGCAAAACTTTCTACATCGACTCCAAAAAATGGCACACTATTTCGCCACGATCCTGCCTGTAAACGGGGTTCTCTAGCATCATTTCCTGAAATCATGATAAAAACACGTCCGGTGACCGATTCTGAATGGATAGCAGATGGAAATGAGATTTCAAACTTTAATTTTGAATTGGATGATTGTGCTCTCAGCAGTGATTGGCAAGCGGAAAGAAAGCTTACAATAATGAGAAGTGCTGTGAAATAAATAGTTCTTTTTTTTATTACTTTCATACCTTCCTCCATAATTCAGTTTAATCATACTTTCAACAAAAAACATATGGATAGAATTTAAGATATTTTTGGGACTCAAATAACATTGGAAGCTTAGCTTCCAGTCTCATTTCCGCCTCAACTCAAACTTGGGTCGGAGTGTGAAAAGTAGATGTATGATTTACATATACTCACACCGCCGCATAAACATCTTGCACAACGCCTGCATGCTTTCATACATAGTCCACAGGTCGTCCGGGCGCACGCGTTTGGATGACCGGTAACAGATCAGAAGCGGACCTTTACCTTCAACAATCAATGCTTTTTCTGCCTCAAACCACGCTATCAATTCCTGGTTAAACAGCTTACGGATGGCCGCTTCATCCTCCCCTCTCAGCAAGTATCTTCTTGAAAATTCAGGAAATGGTTCAAAATCGATGTCTTTGTACCCGAAGGACTGGCCGATTTTATGAAACACATTCTCCGGCCGGAGGATAAAAGCCGGCAGTTTCAGGTGCGCGGATTCAAACTGAAAAACGGTCTGCACATGCGTGTGCGAGTGTTGCCCACCGCCCGTGGTGTATTGATAATCGTAAAGCCAGGTTTGCATGCCAGTGTCATCCCGCTCCAACAGGTTCCGGATCCGCTTCCTCTGTCCGATATTGAACAGATGAAATTCTTCGGCCTTCCCGATCTCATTCAACCCGGCTTTCTGTGTATAGGTAAAGCCCAGCGTCTGCGCCTTCTCCCGCAATGCCTCCCGGCGTTTTTTCTCACCGCGGATGATCAGGTAAACAACCAGGGCAATAAACGCCAAACCAACCGGAATAAGAATCATCAGATCCATAGGAAAATCCTTTCCTTACTCTGTCACGCAGGGGCAAGAACCCCTGCTTTAGAGTTTGGCCGTACTCAAGCAGGAAGCACACACATCGGACAGGAACTGATCAGCTAAATTAACCGGAACTTTACCTTTGATAAAAATGAAATATGGATCTTGTGCATTGTGCAAAAAGTAATAAATCCAATAACGAGGTGGATACATTGCGCTGGAAACGCCGTCTGGGTATGTTAATTTGACTTCAAACAGCCACTGACCTTCTGATTTTTCTTCTTTTATGATTTCGACCTTTGTACCCAGTTTGTCGAGTTCAGGATTGCCTGTCGACAGTTTTTTCCACCCGTCCTTGAGTCTTTGGATGTACTCTTCGATATTTCCCGGAATAGCTTCAGCTTTACACTCCCCTTCGCACATTGCCTGAAATTCAATTCTGGGAGGTTCGTAATAATCATCTGAGTTTGCCGGCTGGTACACTACTGTCCCGAAATCGGGGTTAAGCTTCCACCCTTTAGGCAGGACTACTTTCAGTGGGATATCCTCATCTGTGTTCGGCTGCTTACAAGTGAACTCGATCGGATCTCCAATGAAGGTTTTCTCTTTGGTTACTTTAGTTGCCTCTGCTTTTTGTCCGTATACCGATGCTACAAAAATCAGTAATAAACAAACACCGAAAATGCGTTTCATAGCTTTTTCCCTCCTTTTTTATCTAATATCTTCCCGGTAATCTCTAAGCCGAGACGATTCATCGGGACCTCAGTTCAAAGGATAAACAGCCTCCGCTGTGGCGCCTTCCAGGGGCCAGACCACTTCCTTGACCAAAGCGCCGCCCTCCCTTTGCCATTGAATATAGACCATGTCATGCCCGATTTGAAGGCCGTGGGCCTCCGGGACGGTTTCAAACTTGATCCGACCGTAGCAGGTCAGGATGTCCAACCCATCCAGAGCCTCGGCCACGGCTGCAGTACCCGTGGAATCCGCATCTATGATGGCTTTTTCCAGGATCAAACCCGCTGCATACCCGCCCATGGTTTAATTCATACTGTCCGGGGCACCCGCGCGTTCTCCTGTCTCCGTTCTCCTGTCTCCGTTCTCCTGTCTCCGTTCTCCGGTCTCCTGTCTCCGGTCTCCCGTATCCGGTCTCCGTTCTACAGCTTCCCGTCTCATTTCCGGCTCAAGTCAAGCTTGGGACGGAGGGTAAAAACTTATTTTGATACAGCAACCGGACAGGCCAGTTCACACGCTCTGCAGAATTTCTCCACCTCACAGAGTCCGTCCATTCGCACAGCCTCGCCTTCGACTGTGATTAGCGTGTGGCGGTTTCTCTGCATTTCCGGTTCGCAAAGGGTCACATCGTATTTACCGCTACGAAAGGCATCTTCCGGACAGGCCTGATGACAGGGCCGCGCACAACCGTCACATGGAGCGTAGTCAAACCCTTCTGTGGGCTGCACCTTCCTGTCCAGAAAGAGTCCCCGCAGGCGGATTCGGGTGCCGTACTTCCGTGAGCTAAAGAGATTGTTTTTACCAATTACGCCCAGACCGGCCAGCACGGCCGCATCCTTAAGAAAGATACCGCCGCTCTCTATGGCGTAGGCCAGTGGCGTTGCATTTATATCAAGATATTCTCCGAGCCACTTTTTTATCTGTCTTGAAATTTTCATCAGTATCCGGTTCCCCGGCGTCCGGCCGGGAATCTGATCACTCCACCAGTCCAGTCCCGGTTCTGCGGGATCAACCTGCAACGCCAGCACCAATACAGAATGAGCTTCCGAGGGCCATGCCACACCGGTATAGCCGTCATAATAGGGCGATTGATCATATATTTTATAAGAAGGAGATTCTTTAAGGTCCCTGACAGAACATAGCCCTGCCAGGGATGCCCCGAACTCCCTTGCTTTTTTCAATATCTCCCGGGTTGTTGTATTGGATTCCATACCCTATCTCCTTTAACCTGACTCGGTATTCATACTCACTTAGTGTTCTGTTTCATAAATTTGATGACGTATTTAAAAAGATGTTAGACAGGATAATCATGCCAAAGGCAGATACGCCTATATTTGTGTCATATGGCAATTACTCTTGCGATGGGGGTATTGAAGTTTTATATTAATACCTTATAATTATCACCATTAGTAATTGAAAGGGAAACCATATGATCAATAACAGTTCGCTTAGTAAGTGGGATAGACTCAGCGGAAAGAACGTGGACCAGCAGTTCGTAAATGAAATCATACATGGACTCAACTGTTCACCCTTTGAAGCCTCGGCTGTATTAGATACGGTCTACGAAGTCTATCGCAATTATTTTGAAAGTTGTGCGCCGCTTAAATCAGGACAGATCCGGTTACAACTGTTGGCTATTGATGCCAGGCCAAATCAATCGATCTCTGAATCCAAGCAAGTCACTGTCACCCTAACCTTGAACGACGACAAAGAAGATTTACCTGTAAGGAAACAATACGGTGTTAGTGGACTAAGGCGACATAAAATCCAACGCCTATGCCAAGAAGCCTTTGATCAAGGTGGTCTGCTTACAGTAGAAGATTTGGCCTATCGTATCTTCAACTGCGGAGAACGAACAATTTGTCGAGATCTAGCTTACTTCAGAAAGCAGAACATCTTCATTCCATTAAGGTCGACAGTTAAAGATATGGGACGGACCCTCTCTCACAGGCTTATTGTGATTAAACTTTGGGCTTCAGGTAAAGAGTATTCTGACATCCGCTTGCAGAGCTCCCACAGCCTAATTGCCATACAGAACTATATTGATAAATTTAAAAGAACGATTGCTCTTTATAAAGAGGGTTATGAAATCAACCAGATCGCATTTTTAGTACGCATTTCAACCTCTCTGGTTGAACAGTATATAAAACTCTATAAAGAGCTTGATTTTGTTGCACATAGAGAAAAAGAACTTCAAGACCTTTTTAAAAAAAACAATGTTCCAAACCAATTGAATCAGGAGGTTCTGCCATGATGAAATCTCCTGACTGTGTCAAAAGATACTCCTCTGCAAAATCACGTTTCTTAAAAGGTGCATTGATAAATTTCTTTCAAAAAGAATTTCCAAAACTTTTTGGCCCTGTATTAAGAGAAAAAATTGTTGAAGAGTTGATCAAAATCATAGAAACCAATTCACCTTCTAAAGACCATCTCAAACCA
>Ga0114922_10001827_pt1 | contig 20182 bp, 14 predicted proteins | sample AartaG_FD_100975 | JGI IMG/M metagenome (GOLD analysis project Ga0114922, IMG submission 100975) | Deep subsurface microbial communities from Aarhus Bay to uncover new lineages of life (NeLLi) - Aarhus_00045 metaG | ecosystem: Environmental > Aquatic > Marine > Oceanic > Sediment | place...
AATGGTCAAATGACGCTTGTGCTGGTCGATTCCGACAAACAACATTTTTGGGTTCTCCTGCGAAAAGGATTCTGTTTTGGCGATCCACCGCGGATACGCCGTCCAACGAATTCTGCAGGAGAAGCCTCTTTCATGGAATCACCCCGGACGTTGGCCGACTTGCTCGGCCACGGCGACGTGTCGGTCACGATGGAGTTTTACAATCGGGTAACGGATGCCAACAGGCGTGAGGCGATCCGCACGATGGATCGGATTCTTGCTGGCAACCATCCCAAACAGAGAGCTACCGGTGCCTGTTAAATTTTCCAAAACTGACGCTGGACTGACGCTGGCGCGTGATTTTGGTGGTTTTCGGCGACCTCAGAATTGCTGTAACCCTTTGTCCCGTAAAAGCTCGGGGCGACTGGATTTGAACCAGCGACCTCTTGACCCCCAGTCAAGCACTCTAAACCAGGCTGAGCTACGCCCCGAGACCAAAAGGGCCGACCACCGGCGTGGCTCGACCCGCAATCCGGCAATGTCATCGTCCTGTCGGCGGGTGGACGCCACGGAGGTGACGAACGTTACCCGCCTTTGATGCCGTCATATCGTTACCAGGCACCGCCCAGGAGAAACGCCAGCGCTGCGAACGCAAGAATAACGCCCAGAATAATCGCTTCCAGAGTACCCATGTCCGTCTCCAAACTCGGCGATCGACGCGCCGGGACCCAACTCGCTGGCGGCGACATAACACACCATTGTCGCTTCATTTTACCACCGCGACCGGACGCCGCAAGCACCGCGGCGGACTGCGTGTGACCAAACCCTTCAGGGGTTGTCAATTTAGTCCAAATCGGGCGCCGAAAACAGGATAATCGATGGTCAAGACTATGGTATTTATTCTTGACAGACGTTTCGTGAGCGCGCGAAGGCACTAAATCGACAGCCCCTTGAGAAGGTGGGCCACCGCCGTTGGATCTGCGAGTGCGTCCCCACCCTGGAACGGTGGGGTGGCTCTACACGAAAACGGAGCTTGCTCTAACCTTCGGTTCTTTCATACTGGACCACGATAGTCAACATAAACGGGGCCAGATCGGGCCGCTCGTGCATCTCGTTGACCATGCAGTGGAGAGAGACTCCATCCGGCTGCTCAGATGCAAGCCACTCATTGACTTGTTGTTCAACGCTCGAGAAGTCGTCTCGATAGCCGCCTGGAGCGGCGAAAACCTTGATCGGCACGGTTTGCGTCTCCTTGACAGAAATAGCGGGCTGATCACTCCGCGATCCGGCCTGTGTCGGCGATGCCCGCACGGACCGCTCGATCGCCTTGACTCGGAACCGCCATGATCATACCACAAACGCTCGTCCGTCGTCGTGATCGACGCCGGGATCGCCCCGGTCGGCGCACTCAACACAACGGCGGACTTCGTTTATGCTTGTGGTCATGAAACGCGGTTCGCAGCGGCACATGTCTCTTTCGCACAAGATCACGCTGCTTTTCGGCGGTGCGGTCTTGCTGACGATTGTCGTGACACTGGCGTTTCCCTGGATCCAGATGAGCGTGCTGACCGAACAGGGGCTCAAGGTACGCGCCGGGGAAATCGCCATGATCGGGTTCCAGGCCGTGTTTGAGGTGGGCGGGCAGGATTGGCGCGACGCCCAATCGCGGCTTAACGAACGCTGGCCCGTCTACCAACGACAGGTGGACGTCATCACCGAGCCGCCGCGCCTGCTGTCGCTGGAGGAGGCGCAGAAGCTGGATATTCGGCCCGGGACGGGGTTTCAGGGAAACGCCATCGAGTACCTGACCAGCCATCCCAGCGAGTCGGTCTACTTTCGGTTGCAGGAGGACGGGGAAACGGCTCGCCTGGCGATGGCGGTGCGCGCCCCGGCTACGGACCCTCATCCTGACGCCCTGCGTGGAATCATCGACGTGGAACTTCCGGTCCGCACTGACGAACGGGTGTGGAACTGGGTGGTGACCGTCCTGGGCGGCGCCTTGGGCGCGGTCTTGGCCGTTCTGGTGTTCTATATTGTGACCCAGCGGCTGGTGCTCTCGTCGGTCACTGCGCTGCGCCGGGTGGCGGAACTGGTGACCCGAGGCGATCTCGACGTCCGAGCGAACATCGCCACCGGCGATGAGTTTCAACAGCTTGCCGAAGCGTTCAACGATATGCTCTCGCACCTCGGTGCCAATCAGGAGGAACTCCGTCGGATCAACCGCTCGTTGGACATCAGACTGGGCGAATTGGGAGAACGCAACGTAGCATTGTGGGAGTCCAACCGGGTCAAGAGCGAGTTTCTGGCCAACGTAAGCCACGAGTTGCGAACGCCGTTGGCGTCGATCATCGGGTTCGCCGAACTCCTACGCGACGCCATGGACGGGTCAGACCTGGATTGCATGCGGCTAGGGCGGTACTCGGAGAATATCCTCATCAGCGGCCGGTCGCTGCTGGATATCATTAACGATCTTCTCGATCTGGCGAAGATCGAGGCCGGCGAGATGGAGCTGCACCTCTCGGAGTTCTCCCTGGTCGATGTCTGCGAGGATTCCGTGGACTTCATCCGCCCGCTGGCGGATAAGAAACACATCACGCTGGAGTTGAAGGTCAGCCCCGATCTGTGCCGGATGCGAAGCGATTCAGGAAAGATCAAGCAGATCTTGTACAACTTGCTCAGCAACGGCGTCAAATTCACGCCGTCAGACGGGACCGTCGCCCTCCAGGCTGACCGCGACGGTCAAGACTTCGTCGTGCTCAACGTTTGTGACACCGGTCCCGGCATCGCCCCCGACAAGGCCTCGATGATCTTTGAGAAGTTCCGTCAACTCGACTCGTCCAAGACCCGCGAATACGAAGGCACAGGTTTGGGGCTGGCGATCACCAAAGAGTTGGTGCAAGTGCTGGGCGGGCGGATATCGCTCGGAAGCCAGGTCGGGCGCGGTTCAACATTTAAGGTACGGCTGCCGGTCAATCAATAAAAGATGGTCAAGATCAGATGCTGCTCCCTCGTTTTGCCCTCGAACAGACCGATCGTGGAGGTTGCAAACTTGACGGTGATCTGCGGGTCGCTGTCAAGCCACGCGTTGACGTGGTCGGTCATATACTCGACTGCCGCTTCGTTGAGTTTACAGTGAAATGTTCGGCACCGCGTAGCCACCGTGCCGGTGGAGATCAACGGCCTGGTGTACTTCGACTCGTCGTGCTCGCCGGCGGAACCGAGCGGCTTTCCGGCAAATGCGATCGTGGAACCCGATGAGTCCAGGGTCTCCTTGGCCGCCTCGCCCGGCTCATCGTTGCCCTCCATCTCGATGGGCGTGAGCGCGTAGCTCGAGTCCATGCCGCTTCGGTCGTGCGCCTGTTCGTACTCCTCTACGCAATGGGAGCACATAAGCTGCCCCTCTTCGTATCGGGCGATGCCGCTGTCGATGTGTTCGGGATAGACCGTCGCTCCGCATTTCCCGCAGATGCTGTGACCCCGCTCGCTCATCGTCGGCGCTCCTCGATCGCCTCTGCAACCACGATTACCATGGTTACCCGCACAGCCGTTAATATATCACGCCCAAGCCGCGCTGGCAACGGGTATTCCGCCCCATCCGCCTTTCAGCATTTCCGCGTTTCGACGTTTTGACGTTTTGACGTTTCACTTAGGTCCGGTCAGGGCCGCGTGGAACACGGCGTAGTCGTTGAGGTCGATGTCGCCGTCGGGCTCGAAGTCGAAGAAGCAGCAGCCGCGGGCCGGGCTGGCCGGGCCTGGACCGGTGAAACATGCCTGCAAGCGGGCGAAGTCGAGCATGTCCACGTCGCCGTCCGCGTCGGAGTCGCCCGGCACGTGCCCTACTCCCGTGATGGGATAGTGATATCCCATATCGACGATGTCAGTGTCGGGAACTTCATCCCTGCGTGTGGTTCCGTCAATCATCGGTGAGTTCGGGTTGCCGGCATCGATGCAGGGGCTGTCCTGCGGCTGGCCCGCAGCCTCGTGACTCAAGTAGTGGCAGCCGAGCGGCCCGGCTACAAAGAACGGATCGGCGTCGATGTTCCCCTCGCCAGGCCACCGGCCTTGCACGTCGCTATAGGTGACCGTGATTGTCGAGCCGTCGTTGTTCCAGATCTCGTTACCGCCGTTCCAAAGGATGCAGTTCTTGATCTTGACGGTGTTTCGGTTGTGATGGGAATTGCATTCCACCGCCGCGCCTTTGTTTGCAGCGAAGGTGCAGTTGGTCAGCGTTGGGTGGCTGTCCTCCCAGTTGCACATCCCGCCGCCGTACCTGGCCCAGTTGCCGGTAAAGGTGCAGTTTGTCAGCGTCGGACTGCTGGTGGCGTTGTACATCCCGCCGCCCTGCATGGCCGAGTTGTTGCTGAACGTGCAGTCCGTCAGCGTCGGGTTGGCGTTGTTGTCGTTGCTCATCCCGCCGCCGTCACGCTTCGCTGAGTTGCCACTGAAGGTACAGTTGGTCAGCGTCGGGCTGCCCCGGACGTTGTCCATCCCAGCACCTTCGTCGTCGTTGGGATACTTGTCCGCATTCCCGGCCTTGACGGTGAAGCCGTCGAGCACGGCGTTTTCATCTGTGCCGCTGCCGGTCGTGACGTGGATGCTGTTCTCGTCGTTGTTCTCGAAGTTGGGGCCGTCATCGCCTAGCAGGTCGCCGCTTAAGACGGTGCCGTTGGTGTTTGGATCGGGATTCCGCTGGTCGCGCCGGGTCTCCCCGCCGACAAATCCACCGTAGATTTCCACCCCATTCATAAGTTGAAAGGTCCCCTCGCGGTCGAGCGTGTGCTCGCCGGAGTTGACGTCATAATCCGGCAGGTAGACCCCCGCGGCCACCCAGACTTCGTCGCTGCTTTCGGCAACGGCCAGCGCCGACTGCAACTCCGTAAACGCATCTTCCCAGCTCTGGCCGTTGTTCTGCCCGCCGGCGTCGGCTTTGACGTACCAGATCGTCTCGGCAGAAGCCCCGGCCGACGCTAAAGCCAAGCCGCACAAAAGTGATGCAACGATAAGAAACGTTCGCTTCGACATTTGCTGTTCCTCCTGTCTTGCTCCTGTAGACTCCTCCAACCCAACGACGAACGCCACATCAACGGCATTATACAGATACTCGGGCAGTTTGGCAAGGAGAATCCACCCGGCCACCGTGGTCCCGCCGGCATCTACAGGCAAGATGCCTGTGTCACGGCCAACGAATGTCGGGGCTGCGGACCTGACCTACAACTATGGATTCGACCTACAACTATGGACTTGACCTACAACTATGGACTCGACCTACAACTACAATACACAACCACTCACACGCGCGTTGCGGCCCATTTGCCTCCGCAGTATCGCAGCCAGGCCGAGGCTGCTCGCCAGATCATGTCGGCACACATGCCCAGCCAGGCGCCCATCAGCCCGCCCGACAGCACGATGCCGAACACGAAGCCGATCGGCAGGCGGATAAGAATGATACCGACAAGCGTGATCACCAGCGGGAATCGCGTATCTCCGGCTCCGCGCATCGAATGGATGTAGATAATGGACATGCCCAGGAGCGGCTGTAACAGGGCCAGGATGCGAAACGGCTCGGTTCCGGCTTCGCGCACCAGCGGGTCGGTGTGCATCAGAGCATAGATGTGGTGAGCGGCGAGGTGGAAGCCCGCCGCCACGGCCACCGTCAGCAGCCCGCATTGAAGGACGGCCTCGTGTCCGGATCGGATCGCGCGTTTCATATTTCCGGCGCCCAGTGCCTGGCCGATCATGGTAGCCGCCGCCGTGCCCCACGCGGTGGCCGGCAGGTACGTCAACGCCTCCATGCGGATGGCCACGATGTGGGCCGCGTAGAACGCCTCGCCGATCTGGCCGGCGGCAAGTCGTGCGATGACCATGAGGAAGATGAAATGGCCGGTCCACATGATCGAGCCGTCGGCGCCTGCGGGGACGCCGATTCGCAAGACGCGCCACGCGCGGGCCGGGGACGGCTTCAGCAAGGCGTAACGCAGCCTCAGCCCGGCGCGCCCGCGGGCAAGCACGGTCAACATGAACACGGCTCCGAGCGTTTGAGCAAGAACGGTGCCGCAGACAATTCCTGTGATTCCCAGCTCTGGCAACGGCCCGACGCCGTAAACGAGGCAGGGGGAGGCAATCACATTCAAGATGTTGATCGCCGCCTGGATCACCATCGGGGTTCGCATATCCCCTGCGCCGCGCAGGGCTGCCCCACCGATCAGGGTCATACTCCACATCGCCGATCCGACCGCGCTGAGCCGCAAATACTCGACGGTGATGGCGGCGGCTTCGCCGGTCATGGCCTGCAAACCGGCGAACACCGGGGCAAGAGCGTACAGCAGAACCCCCGTGGCGATACCGTTGATCGCCGCCAGAGAGATCGATTGATTGGCCAGGTGGTTGGCCTCGCGATGATCGCCGGCACCCATCAGGCGGGCGACCAGGGCGGTGGTGCCGGTGCCCACCATGGCGAACAACATGGAGGCCAGCCAGGCGACGTACGTGGCCAAGCCTATGGCGTTGGTGGCCACTGCGCTGATTCGCCCGGCAAGGAACGTGTCGAACATCCCGACGAAGGCGTTGAGCATCTGCTCGGCCAGCACCGGGACGGCGAGTACGAGCAGCATCCGTCGAATATTGCCGGTGGTGATGGCGCCGGCGAGCAAACCACCGGATAGGGTTACGGGCTCCTGGTCGATCGACATTATGGCGCTGGCCCTTCGAGAATGGGGGTTTTCCCCGTGGCCTGATCGGCCTACTCGACCGGCGGAGTTGGCTGCCGCGAACGTGCCAGCTTAGTGAACCGCCGGCCGACGGTCAAAACACCCTCGAGGCGCGTCCCGTCTGATCGGGTGAGCGTCACGATTTTGGGTAGAGCAAAGTTCCACTTTTCTCAGCGTGGTTGAAGCAGGTGGCAGCGGGCAAATGTGGGTAGAGCAAAGTTCCACTTTGCTCAGCGTGGCTGAAACACGTGGCAGCGGCAAAGAGGATCTTTGCCCTCCCCCGGGCGGAATCTTTGCCCTTTCCCCGGCGGCATCTTTGCCCTTTCCCCGGCGGAATCTTTGCCCTCTCCCGCCGGTCAGAACACCGTCGAGGCGTGTTCTGTTTGATCGAGCCTGGATGCCGGATATACTTGTCTAAGAGCGTATGTGAGAAGCGGGACGGAAAGTAAAAACCGAGCCGCGACCGTGAGGGAGCGGTTTTCCGCGGATGATACCGCACCGCTTCCTTACGGGCGCGGCTTGGATAAGACTTCTCACACACGCTCTAAGACACCGTGCGCGACTGTGTGCCGCCTTTGGGTTTTGGCAGGCCGCTCACTAACGATCGCGGTACTGAAAAGCGGTGCGGGTTTGCGCACGGTCAATTAGATATTTTCTGCTGGAGGTAGCTTGGTCTTGGCGTCAGTTTGCGACCAGGACTTTTACGAAGCGGTCCATTCATTCTCAAGAGGCGAATCATATGGCGAAGAATCATCAACAGCCTCAACCCACTGCACGTGAATCATTGAGCAACCCTGAGACCATTATGCTCATCGGTCTGCGGGTGATCTTCGTGTTGGCCCTGGCGGCGGTGGGGTGGACACTGGTGTCGGCGGAGACGGGGGCAACGGGGCTGACGAGCGCGGATGGTTGGCTGGCCGCGAATACGGAGTTGGTGTACGTGGCCTTCCTGGGGCTGGCGCTGGTGTTCATCGCGCTGGACGTGTTCATTCCAAGAAAATCGCTCACGGCGCTGTCCGGTTTGTTTTTCGGGCTGATCGTTGGGATGGTCATCGCGTACGGCCTGTCGCTGATCGTAGACCTGATCGTTGAATCGAATTTCCCCGGTGAGAAGGAAGGATGGCCGCTGATCAGCGCCATCAAGCTGGCGATCGGTGTGATCTGCTGCTATCTGGCCGTCAGTTTCATCCTTCAAACCAAGGACGAGGTACGATTCGTCATTCCCTATGTGGAGTTCGCCAAACAGACGAAAGGCTCGAGGCCGCTGGTGCTGGACACATCGGTAATCATCGACGGGCGGATTGCGGACATCGCCGATACCGGAGTCATCGACACCGAGATGATCATTCCCAGGTTCGTTTTGCAGGAGATACAGTCCATCGCCGACAGCGCCGACAAGCTCAAGCGCAATCGGGGGCGCCGCGGACTGGATATCCTCAACAAGCTGCAACTGAGCGACAGGGCCGACATCCGCATCATGGACGTTCAATTCTCCTCAGGCGGCGGCAGCGTTGACGAGATGTTGGTGGACCTGTCGATGGAGTTGGGCGGTCAGGTGGTGACCAATGATTACAACCTCAACAAGATCGCCCAGCTTCGCGGGGTAACGGTGATCAACGTAAACGATCTGGCCAACGCGCTGCGGCCGGTGGTGCTGCCCGGCGAATCCCTGACGGTGAAGATCATCAAGCCGGGGGAGGAAGCCGGGCAGGGTGTGGGATATCTCGAAGATGGGACGATGGTGGTGGCCGAAGGAGGGCGCGACCACCTGAGCGAAACGGTTGAACTCACCGTCACCAGCGTCTTGCAGACGTCGGCGGGGCGTATGATTTTCGGTCGCTCCAACGGAGACGAACCGGGCGAACGCCGGCGTCATCGAACGGGGCGATAGTGACGTGGGAATATCGAATGCTGAATGCTGAATGCTGAATGAAGAGTGAAGAATGAGGAATGAAGGACAATGACTTGAGAGCGGGGAAAACGAATGCTTTCCAAGGCATTCTACACTTGTCATCGTGCACCCATTTTCATGGAGCATTGTGATGCCAAAGTTTGCGGTTATCGTTCCGGCGGCGGGCAAGTCCGAGCGTTTCGGCGACGGTCAGAAAAAAACATTCGCCAAACTCGAGGGCAGACCTATGGTTCTGCGCACCATAGAGCAATTCATAAACCGTGATGACGTTTGCCAGACGATCCTGGCCGTCGCCCAGGAAGACATGGAGCAGTTCAAGTCCAAATACGGCGCCAACCTGAGTTTCATGGGCGTCTCGCTGGTCGAAGGTGGCGCCAGGCGCTGCGACACCGTGGCCAACGCGCTTGCCAGGGTCAGCGATGATGCCGGGTTCGTAGCGGTGCACGACTCGGCCCGGCCCTGCGTGACGGAGGCTATGATCGACGCCGTGTTCGCCGAGGCCGTCAAAACCGGGGCGGCGATTCTGGCAGCGCCGCTGACTGGGACCATCAAACGCGTGTCCGAGTCAATGGTCATCGATGAAACGGTGCCGCGCGAATCGCTCTACGAAGCGCAGACGCCGCAGGTGTTTCGCAAGGACTTGCTCGTCAACGCCTATCAAAACCTGGGCGAGCGCGCCGAGGACGTAACCGATGACGCCCACCTGGTGCAGGCCACTGGGCACCCGGTTTCGATTGTCCCCTGCGACATGACCAATCTCAAAGTCACGACCAAGGCGGATGTGACACTGGCCAACGCGATCATCAAGGCCCGTCCAGCCAAGGCGGTCAAGCGGCTGGGGGCGTTCGAGGAGGCCCAGTGGTAGATGGAGCGTACGGAATATCAAAACGCCAAAGCGCCGAAACGTCAAAAACCCGAAACGCCGTTTTCGTGTAGCGTCACCCCTCGTGGGTGACGCAGAATGCGTCCTAAAACCCACCGAGCCGCGGGCTTCAGCCCGCGCGGACTCCCCATTTGGAGACTTTTAGAGCGTGTGTGAGAAGCTGGACGAAAAACCGAGCCGCGACCGTGAGGGAGCGGTTTTCCGCGGATGATATCGCACCGCTTCCTTACGGGCGCGGCTCGGATGAGACTTCTCACACACGCTCTTAGGACACACTCGTAGTGGTCTTTTCGGCGTTTTGACGTCTCGTCCGACTTGACGCCGGCCCGTCTCGATCTTGTAATGTCGGTCTGTGTTTTGATTCGCTTTGCATGGACGCCGGTAGGCCGCAGGCCAGGGAGAGCCTTATGTCTCAAAGACCACGAACACTGCTTGTTGTCGGCTGTCTGCTCTTTTTCGGGCTTTTCGGTTGCAATCTTCCAAATCAGTCGGTTGATCGACAATCCGCCGCCGGTACCGCGACTTCGCGGGATGCCACGGCCAAGTTCGATCTGCCGGATATCTCGATTGTCAGCGCCGAGGAGCTCGAGCTTGTCGAGCAGGTCCTTTCACATCGGGCCTCGTATCACCGCAAGCTGCGGCAGCTTTGCGACTACTACGGCAGCAGCGGCTACGAGTTCAAGCGTCGTTGGGCGGACTTCGAGTTGACCGGCTTCGAGAAGGTCAAACCGTATGCCTACGTCGAACAACGCGAAGTCCCGGCTGAGGCGCTGGCGCCGGTTGAGCAGATCGCCGAGGCTGACACGCTCTACGATCGGGGCTTGGACTTGATGCGCCAGGGTGGGCACGGCCTGCCGGTGCTGTACCGTCTCGATGTGCTTGCCGACGCCTACAAGACCTTTGTGTCTCTGGTCGAACAGTATCCGTCCAGCGATAAGATCGACGACGCGGCCTTCCAGTGCGGTGAGATTCTCAAGGAATGTTTCCCAGGCCGTGAAGCCCACGCCGTTCGCTGGTACGAGCGGGCGTTTGCCTGGGACGAGCAGACGCCGCACCCTGCCCGCTTCCGCGCCGCCGTGCTGTACGATCACCGCCTGGCTGATCGAGCACGAGCCTTGGCCCTATATCGCCGGATCATCGCGCTGGGCACCGGTGACAAGTCCAATCTGCGCTATTGTCAGGGACGAATCGAGGAACTCACCACAGCACAGCCGCCTTCACCGACGGAAGGAACCGGGGCACAACAGTCGCCTCTGTTCGGTTCCCCCGACACCACGCCGCGCAGCACCTCCCCAGAGCCGGAGCAGAGTGGCGGATAGCACGTCGCGATCGGTTTTCAGCCGTTGGCGGTTGGCCGCTGGCGTTGTCCGCACGACAAACCCTCGATTTCTTCGCTGGCTGCGTTAGGTGGCGTCTTGCATTCCGCTCTCTGTGATTCTCGGACGGGCGGCACCGGCACGGCAACTCCGTATCGTATTATCAATTCAGTAAAGGTCCGTCGGCACGATCCCGGTTTATTCACCGAATGCTGGATCCAGGTCCACATGTCCGAAAGCCAGGACATTCCTCCGCCCGTCACCGCGCTGGAGCGCGTCAACGTCGCTCCGGTGGCGATCGCCAGGCCTGTCGGCGGGTCATCACACCAGATCGTAGTCGCGCCGCGCGAGGGTTGTTCCGTGGCGTCGGCGGTTTGCGGCTTGACGGCCATCGTCCCCATGATTTCTCAGTTGGCCGGGCTGGGCCTCGGTGTAGCCGGCCTGATCCGCATCCGGCGCGCTCGTCGACGCGGAGTCCATCTACGCGGCACCGGCTGGGCCGTGGCTGGGCTCTGCAGCAGCGGACTTGTGCTGGCGTGCTGGATAGCCGTCTTCGCCATCTTTCTGGTCGTGGGCGCCACCTTCGCCAAGACGGCCGGCGGGCTCCAATCAGCACTCCAACCGATCCAAGCAATTGAGAACATTAAATAGCGAATAGCTATCGGCTATCAGCCATCAGCCGCAGAAGAGGTTACGCTTCCTCTCTGACTGACGGCTGATAGCTGACGGCTGACAGCTCACACCAATTCGACACGTCGCATTCGTGTCGCTATTCTCTGAACCAGACATCTTGCATTTCTCGACACGCGTTGGAGTGAGCCGATGCGCCGTACGCTCGCCATCCGGCATGTTTGTGTACTTGTCCTCGTCTGGTTCGTCGGTGTGGAAGGCGTGGCCGTCGGCGAAGACAAGGAGATTCGATTAGAGAGCGATGACACCCGTATCAATACCGGTACGAAGGTGGCGCCGGGGGAATATCGCATCACTGATATGGAAAACGATGGGGCCGTCATCATCCGCGGCTCCAAGTTGGTCGTCGATTTTCAGGGAGCAAAACTGATCGGCGCGTCCGAGGGAACCCCCCCGGATCAATACTCCGGAATTGGGGTGATGGTCGAAGGTAGCGGAATCACTATCAGGAACCTCAAGGTTCGCGGCTACAAGGTCGGGATCTTTGCCGTCAAGTGCCTCGACCTGACGATCGAGGACGTGGACGTATCCGGCAACTTCCGCAGGCGGCTTGAGTCCACGCCGCAGCGCGAGGACGGCAGCGACTGGCTTTATCCCCACCGCAATGACAACTACGAATGGAGGGACAACTACGGAGCCGGACTATACCTCGAGCACTGTGGGCGCGCCGTAGTGCGTCGCGTCCGGGCACGCGACGGTCAAAACGGCATCATTCTATCGCACGTCGATCTGTCGAGAATCTACGACAACGACTGCTCGTTCCTGTCCGGCTGGGGGCTGGCCATGTGGCGCTGCGACGGCGTTACCATCTCGCGCAACGCGTTCGACTTTTGCGTTCGCGGCTACAGCCACGGCGTTTACAACCGCGGGCAGGACTCGGCCGGCATCTTGATGTTCGAGCAAAACACCAACAACGTTATCGTGGAGAACTCGGCCACCCACGGCGGCGACGGGCTCTTCGGCTTCGCCGGCCGCGAAGCCCTGGGGCAAGTCTGGATGGATCAACAACGTCAGCGTTTGCGCGAGATGCACGGCCGGCAAGACGTGGACGACCTGATCGAGGTACCGGAAGACGTGGTTAAGCTTCACAAGCGACGAGGCAACAACGACAACCTCTTGATCAACAATGACTTTTCCTACGCCGCCGCCCACGGCATCGAGATGACCTTCAGCTTCGGCAACAAATTCATCCGCAACCGACTGGTCGGCAACGCCGTCTGCGGCGTCTGGGGGGGGTACTCGCAGGATACGCTGATTGCCCACAATACGATCGAGAACAACGGCGAGTGCGGCTACGGGCTGGAACGCGGCGGCGTCAACATCGAGCACGGCCTGGGAAACGTCATTACCCACAACGCCTTCCGCAACAACAAGTGCGGTGTGCATCTGTGGTGGGACAACGACGCGGGTCTGCTGAAAACGCCCTGGGCAATGGCGAATCACAAAGGTTCGACCGACAACGTCGTGGCCCATAACAGGTTCGACGGCGACATGGTGGGCCTCCATCTGCGCGAGACGGTCAACACGCGCTTTGTCGGTAATAGAATGACGGACGTCAAAAAGCAGATCGACGCCGATGCAAAAAGCACCCTCATCGAGAAGGCCGACGTGCCCGACAAGCCGGTCAGGTTCGATCCAACCATCTACGGAAAGACGCACCCCGTCGGTGCGCGCAAACACCTTCGCGGGCGGAAAAACATCATCATGACCGAATGGGGCCCGTATGACTTCGAGGATTACATCATAACGCCCAAGCGAATCACCGGCGGTCGCAGTGCAACACTACAAGTTCTAGGTCCCAACGGAGCGTTCAAGGTGACGATGTTGACGGGCAACGTCGAGCTATCCGCAAGATACGGCTCACTGCCGGGCAGGCTCGAGATCTTTGCCCAAAAGCCGGGCGTCCATCCGTTCGCATTGGAGATCGAGGCGGGTGGGCGAAAGCTCCGGGCCGCCGGCACCCTCCTCAGCGCCGATTGGACGGTCTCCTTCTACAAGTGGAACAAAGATCAAGACCCGCGATCGGGCGAACGGAACTGGGTGAATATCATCAAGGACGCGCCGCTCGATAGGCTGTCCCTCCCGGCCATCGATTTCGTCTGGCGTGGTGGTCGGCCGAGCGAAAAGGTCCCGCCCGACCACTTCGCCACCGTAGCCACTGCCAACGTTGCCGTGCCTGCCACGCCCGGCGGCACGTGGCGGATCGAAACCGTCTCCGACGACGGCGTCCGCGTGCTGATTGACGGCAAAACGGTCCTGGAGAACTGGACCTGGCATCCGCCGAGGCGCGATGAGGCAACGATTGAACTGAAACCCGGCGAGCATGAAATCCGCATAGAACACTTCGAGATCGACGGATATGCCCAACTGCAGTTCGGCATCGCTCCTGTCGAGTAGCACTGCTTCTCCGTTCGGCATGACATGCCTGCGCCGCAGGCTAGGGGCTGGCACCCAACGCCGTTAACCAGTTCTGGCGGTGCAGGCCGGCTCACGCAGACGTTGCCGATGTTCTGCGGTCAAGCGACGAAGCTTGATTCTCTCGTAGAAACCCCGTTTTCGGCGAAATCACCCCCTCTGGCGATAACACCGGGAGCGTTTTCTGAGGCGATTTTGGGTTCTTACAAGGAGTCAAATTTCGTGACTATCTGAGCCGCAGGCTTTAGCCTGCGCGATTTCGCGGATGGAAAACCCGCCTCCACAGTCCTGACAGGTTAGAAAACCTGTCCCACAGTCCTGACAGGTTAGAAAACCTGTCCCACAGTTCTGAAACGGTCTCTTGGCACGCAGCCGGACATTGGACACCGACCATCCGCGCCGCTACCTTCACGTTCATGTCTGCTGCCGGGGATCGAGGTCTGTGTCTGCTCGCCTTGGAGGACGGCACCGTGTATCGCGGGCGGGCTTTCGGGGCGACAGGATCACGCACCGGTGAGGTGGTCTTCAACACTTCGCTGACGGGGTATCAGGAGATTTTGACCGATCCCTCCTACTGCGGGCAGATCGTCGCCATGACCTACCCGCACATCGGCAACTACGGGGTCAACGACGCCGATATTGAATCGGCAAGTCCTGCCGTCGCGGGCTTCATCGTGCGGGAACTCACTCGCCGCCCCAGCAGTTACCGGTCGACCCAAAGCCTGGAGGACTATCTCGCCGATCACGGAATCATTGGAATACAGGGTGTCGACACCCGCGCTCTGACGAAGAGACTTCGTGTGGACGGGGCCATGCGAGGCGTCATCTCGACTGCGGAAAGCGACCCGAAGAAGTGCGTCGACATCGCCCGCGCCTCGCCGTCGATGGCCGGGGCGGATCTGGTCAAGGTAGTAGCCCCGAAAAAGCCCTTCACCTGGACGGATGGTCTGGACACTTGTGGCGCCAGCTTCCAGTGGCGTCTGCCTCCAGCCGGTGAAACCAAGGGCTGGAAGCCCGTGTCACACATTGGAAGCCCGTGCAACACGACGCCCACGGGGGGGGGTGAAAGCCACATTCGCCGTCCCCGGCGCGTGGTGGCCGTCGACTGCGGCATGAAGCGCAACATTCTGCGGCATCTGGCGGACCTGGGCGCCTCGGTGGAGGTCGTCCCGCCGACTGCGACGCCTGGCGAAGTGCTCGACCACAGGCCTAACGGCGTGTTCATCAGCAACGGCCCCGGCGACCCGGCCGCCGTTCACTACGCGATCGAACTGACCCAAGGGTTGATAGGCAGGGTCCCGATGTTCGGCATCTGCCTTGGGCATCAGATCATCGGGCTGGCCATGGGAGCAGAGAGCTTCAAGCTCAAGTTCGGCCATCGTGGGGCGAATCAGCCGGTGCTCAACATCGCCACCAGACGGGTCGAGATCACCTCGCAGAACCACGGCTTTGCGATCGACACCGGGTCGCTGGAGAACTCGGGCGCGACCGTGACCCATGTCAACTTGAACGACAAGACGCTTGAAGGTTTCACCCACGCCGACCAGGCAATCCTGGCCGTCCAATACCACCCCGAAGCCAGCCCCGGCCCGCATGATGCGACCTATCTTTTCGATTGCTTCGATGCCATGATGGAAACCGGCAACGCCCCCACGCCCGAACAGATGGCCGACGCCCAGGCGGCACTTCAGAACCACCGGTAGGTCACTCGACAGCCCCTCTGATACTGGCGACAATTCTCCTACGTCGGCACAGGCGCCCTCGTCCAGGTGCTAACCGAGGTCATCGACCGTGAGTAACGCTCCGACCGAAGTTTTCAGACTGGTTGAGCGCTTCCAGCGCAACCGCGAGTCTTACAAGTCACCGGCATACAACGAAACCCAGGTCCGCCACGAGTTCATCGATCCGCTGTTCATGGCGCTCGGCTGGGATGTGAACAACGAACAGGGCCTGGCCGAGGCCTACAAGGACGTCATTCACGAAGACGCCATCAAGGTCGGCGGGGCCACCAAAGCCCCCGACTACTGCTTTCGCATCGGCGGGACCCGCAAGTTCTTCGTGGAGGCCAAGAAGCCGGCCGTGGGGTTGAGCAGGGATCAGGAGCCCGCGTACCAGCTTCGCCGTTACGCCTGGTCCAGCAAGCTGCCGCTGTCGATCCTGACCGACTTCGAGGAGTTCGCCGTGTACGACGGGCGCATCCGGCCCAAACAGTCCGACAAGGCATCCACCGGACGGGTGTTTTACTGCACGTTCGGCGAATACGAGAAGGAATGGGAGTGGATCGCCGGGCATTTCTCCAAGGACGCGATACTCAAGGGCGCCTTCGACCGTTACGCCGAGTCCACCCGCCGCAAACGCGGCACGGCAGAGGTCGACACGGAATTCCTCAAGGAAATCGAGCAGTGGCGCGAGCATATCGCCGCCAACTTCGCCCTGCGCAACCCGGGACTGGCCGAGCGCGAGTTGAACTTCGCCGTCCAGCGGACCATCGACCGGATCATCTTCCTGCGCATGTGCGAAGACCGCAGCGTCGAGCCATACGGCCAGTTGCTCGCCCTGTGTGCAGCGCGATCCGATCCGAGCCGCGACCGTAAGGGAGCGATCCCGAGCCGCGACCGTGAGGGAGCGATCCCGAGCCGCGACCGTGAGGGAGCGTCGATAGACGCTGACGGGGATGGCGCCCCCACCAAACTCTACCAGCGCCTCGCCGTCCTCTTCCGCCGGGCCGACGAACGTTACAACTCGAGCCTGTTCTACTTCACACCCGAGGCGGGCCGCGAACCGCCGGACGAATTGACCCTGTCGCTGAAGCTGGACGACAAGGTGCTGCGCGAGACCATCAAGAGTCTCTACTACCCCCAAAGCCCGTACGAGTTCTCTGTGCTGCCGCCGGAGATTCTGGGGCAGGTCTACGAGCAGTTCCTGGGCAAGGTCATCCGGTTGACGAAAGGCCATCGCGCCAAGGTCGAGGAAAAGCCCGAGGTCCGCAAAGCCGGCGGCGTTTACTACACCCCGGCCTACATCGTGGACTACATCGTCAAGCACACCGTGGGCAAGCTGCTGGAGGGCAAAACCCCGGCCCAGGTAGGCCTCGAACCGAACCGCGCCCGTAAGGAAGCGGCCAAACGGCGCCGCGGCAAACAGAGCCGCGACCGTAAGGGAGCGACCAGACACCCCCTGCGCATCCTCGACCCGGCCTGCGGCTCCGGCTCGTTCCTGCTGGGGGCGTACCAATACCTTCTCGACTGGCACCTCAAATGGTATTGCGAAGACGACCCCGAAAAGCACGCCCGCAGTAAGAATCCTCCGATCGTCCAACGCGGCCGGCGCGACTGGCGGCTTACCATCGCCGAGCGCAAGCGGATCTTACTCAACAACATCTACGGCGTGGACATCGACCACCAGGCCGTCGAGACCACCAAGCTGTCGCTGCTGCTGAAAGTCCTGGAGGGCGAAACGTCGGAGACCATCGGTCAGACCCTGCGCCTCTTCCACGAACGCGCCCTGCCCGACCTGTGCGACAACATCAAGTGCGGCAACTCGCTGATCGGCCCCGACTTCTACGAAAACCGACAACTGTTCCTGCTGGACGAAGAAGAACGCTACCGCATCAACGTCTTCGACTGGCACGCCGAGTTCCCGGAGGTCTTCCAACAGAACCGCGCCCGTAAGGAAGCGGCCGACTCCCCCGGCTTCGACGCGGTCATCGGAAATCCGCCGTATCTAAAGGAATACACGTACACAGAGCCGTTTCAATACCTGCGATGTACTCATTTGTGCAAGTACTACCAGGGCAAGATGGACCTGTGGTACGCGTTTGGATGCTGGTCGATCGATCTTCTCCGACTCGGCGGGCTTCATTCTTTCATCGCGACAAACAACTGGGTTACGAATAGCGGAGCATCACTCCTTCGCGCGAAGTTGCGACGCGAGACGCGACTCTGCGAGTTCGTTGACTTCGGCGACTTTAAGGTCTTTCCGGGTGTCGGCATTCAGACAATGATTTACGTTCTGCAGAAAACGTCATGTGAGCATACTGGCACTACGCGATATCGTCGGCTCGATGACGGGCGAGCGAGCCAACGCACCGTCGAGGACTTTCTGTATTTGCGTTCTGGGGCCGCCGGGCATACCGCTTTCGAGGCGGTGGTTTCCACCCACAATGGCGGATCACCGGTCAATTTCGTGGACCAGTCAGAGTCAAAAGTGCTCTCGAAGCTGGAGTCTGGCGGAACGCATCATCTGCACAAGTCCGAACTGACGCAAGGAATCGTTGCCCCGCAGGATTCCGTTATACGAAAGCACTTGAGCAAGCTTCGGAACCCACGCATAAAGGTGGGTGACGGTATATTTGTGCTTCGCGACGAAGAGATTGGATCGTTAGGAATTCCACGACAAGAACGCGAACTGTTGAAGCCCTATTACACAACGGGAGAGCTTCATCGGTATTATGGTTCACCGAAAAACAAGTACTGGGTGATTTACACAACCTCCGACGCCAGAAAGTGGATTGACAAGTATCCGAATATAAGAACACACCTTAGGGGTTTTGCATCGGTGATTACTTCACATTATGGACCATATGGTCTACATCGCGCGCGAGATCAGCGGTTTTTTCGAGGGAACACGATCGTGTCGCTGCGAAAGACGAAGCGCGTACATTTCACAATAACACGCTTTCCTTGCTATGTTTCACAGACATTTAACGTGATCAAGACTGATCGGTTTAGGTTGGAATTTCTCCTCGGAGTTCTGAACTCACGACTCGCTACATATTGGTTCTCGCGGCGCGGAAAAAAGCAAGGTGACCTTCTACAAGTAGACACAGGACCGTTGCTGATGTTTCCGATATGCCAGGGTGGCGGGGACAAAGCAGATCACCTTGTCTCCGTGGTCCAGCAGATGCTCGACTTACACAAGCAACTCTCGGCGGCGAAAATGAGTCACGAGAAGACGGCCATCCAGCGGCAGATCGACGCCACGGACCGGAGGATCGACAAGCTTGTGTATGAGCTATACGACCTGACCGACGAAGAGATACACATTGTCGAGGAGGCGACGGATCCGAACCGCTCGCGCCGGTGACGCGGCGAGGGTGGGTAGGCGTCAAATGAAGTCCGTAAGATATCTGTTACTGCCCCAAGGGGACTTCGTGTCAGAGGTTTTCCATTGCGGAGAAGTGTATTCCGCGTAACATAGACACGGTTACATCAGTTGGGGGATCGTGCATGGAGCGCCAAACAATGGAAACGGACGGTAAGCCGGAAGGATCTTGGTTTGCGCAGCACCCTGTGTCCGAGAGCTTGCTAGTACAGATCGGCGACATCACAGTGTCGTTCGCTCTCCTAGAGTCTAGCCTATGCTCATTCATCAGGTCCATGATTGCCGAAGACCAACGCATTGGACAGATTATTACGGCTGAGCTGTCGTTTAAGAATCTTCGAGCGCTTGGCATTAGCCTCTACAAGGAACGTCATGGAGAAGATTCCGGGTTCCAGGATCTTCGAAAACTTATGAAGCGCGCGGGGCAATTGGAGTCCAAGCGAAACGTGATCACGCATTCGACTTGGGGCGCAGGAGATTGTGTTGCAAGCGCTACACGATTCAAAACAACGGCAAAAGAGAGCGGTGGGTTGCGCTTTAAATTTGAGAAGCTAGGAGAACAGGAACTGAAGAGAATTGCCCATGAAATGAAGATCTTGACGCATGACATTACGCGGTTCTGGATCGATCTGATAGAGCAAGGAAAGGCCGTGAACAATCCGTTCAAAAGAATTTGGTAAGGGCGGGTTGCCCGCCTTCTTTGAAGGTGGGGGACACGATGATGGGCTCGCCGCCGATGTCCGCGCCTCGGGCGGGTGGCTCGCGTTCTTTGAAGGTGGGGGACACGATGATGTCCTCGCCGTCGATGTTCGGGCCTCGGTCATGGTGTCTTACGGTCGCGGTTCCGTTACCACGCCGCTCCCTCACGGTCGCGGTTCGGATCGAGTGCTCGACCTGCACAAGCAACTCTCGGCGGCGAAGATGAGTCACGAGAAGACGGCCATCCAGCGGCAGATCGACGCGACCGACCGGCGGATCGACCGGCTGGCGTATAAACTGTACGATCTGACGGAGGAAGAGATACACATTGTCGAGGAGGCGACGCATGCCTGATCCGAACCGCGACCGTGAGGGAGCGGCTGACGCGCCGAACCGCGACCGTGAGGGAGCGGCTGGTCCCGCTGGCCAGGGGCCGCTTCCTGACGGGCGCGGTTCTGTGTCTGGGCCGCTTCTTGAC
>Ga0114922_10001828_pt1 | contig 20175 bp, 19 predicted proteins | sample AartaG_FD_100975 | JGI IMG/M metagenome (GOLD analysis project Ga0114922, IMG submission 100975) | Deep subsurface microbial communities from Aarhus Bay to uncover new lineages of life (NeLLi) - Aarhus_00045 metaG | ecosystem: Environmental > Aquatic > Marine > Oceanic > Sediment | place...
TGGGATAACCGTCTATGTCAGACCACATAAAGATGGAGACCTTGTTGCCATTCGTCATGGTTAGATTTTAAATGACAAGATGATAGATAGCATGGTTAGGTTTTTAAATGACTTGACACGGGAGGGGAAAGAGAAAAATGAAATATCTTCTACAAAAGGTTGATTTTTTTACTATAATAGGCTTTAAAGATAAACCCATGAAATTTGGCAGCCAGTCTGAGGTCGAACCAATAAAGCATCTTTTGCTTAAACACCCTAAAGATGCATTTATAGATCAAGAAAATATTAATACTCAATGGAAAGAATTAAATTATCTGGATTGCCCGGACTATGATAAAGCACTAAAGGAATATAATGATTTTGTTGAATTGCTGAAGAAATCTGTCCCTGAAATTGACTATTTACCACAAAACGCTCAAACAGGCCTTGATTCCATCTATGTCCATGACTCTGCCATTATTACCAGTAAAGGAGCCATACTGTGCAATATGGGAAAAGAGAAGCGCTGCGCAGAGTCTGAAGCTGTCGGAGATTTTTTCTTTAAAATGGGTATCCCCATTCTGGGATCTATAGTTGGTGAGGGAAAATTAGAGGGCGGTGATGTTGTTTGGTTCGATGAGCGCACTATTGCTGTGGGCCTGGGTTCCCGTACAAACGAAGAAGGTATCCGGCAGTTAAAAGAACTAATAAAAGACTTTGTTGATGAATTTATAATTGTCCCCTTGCCACACTGGAAAGGGCCGGGTGATGTACTTCACTTGATGTCTTTTATCAGTCCCGTCGATAATAACTTAGCTGTAGTTTACTCCAGGCTTCTTCCTGTGTTTTTTCGTAAGTGGCTTCTACGGCGTGGAATTCAACTCTTTGAAGTCCCGGATTCTGAGTATGAGACCATGGCATGCAATATCCTTGCTGTCTCTCCTGGAAAGTGTTTTATGATATCCGGGAATCCTCAGACGAAGAAGATGCTAAAAAATAAAGGTGTTGAAATCTGGGAGTATGAAGGAGAGGAAATTTCCAGGAAAGGAGCAGGCGGCCCAACTTGCCTAACAAGGCCACTTCTCAGAGAAAGGGACTAAAGTAATTCCCAGAATATACTTTGTGCTGTACTTTCTTTTTTTCTTTATTTTTGACCAATATCTCTAATCATCTATCCATTGGCTCGCCTGATTCCACACAAGTAGAGATCCGGGCAGAATGGAAGATTAATTTCTTTAAGGTAAATGGGGATGGCAGAGCTATCTTTTACCAATGGCCTTGAGCTTTGACTCAATAGAGGCATCTGTGTCCAGACGGTGGTCTATTCTTAGATCTACATGAATCCTTTTGGCTTTCATATTTACAAGAACTTCATGACACTTTTTTATAACTTTGAATAACGTATCCAGATCAGGGGCTTCGATTGTCGTAGACATGCCCCCGGTCTCGTTCTTTAGTCCTGAGCTTTTAATAACTTTAATTGCTTCTTTAACGTACTTGCTTACCGATGACCCTTCGCTTGTGGGAAAGATAGCAAATTCAGCAATAATCATAAGCTTAATGATTTTTTTAATTACCTATGAAGAATTCTATCAATTATTATTATGGCAATCAAGAAGGAAAATACTCTGGATTAAATTATTGAATATGGATTTTTGCTCCCTTTTCCATCTGCTTTTTTTCTATCATGTAGAGCGCATCAAGTATGGCGATCTGAAAGCTTCCAGGAGCATCCGCTTCTGTAGCTGCTTTCTCACCTGCAAGACCGAAATATGCCAGTGCAGTGGTTGTCGCTTCGACGGGATCACGATCTACAGCCAGAAAAGCTCCGATAATGACAGTTGCAGTACAACCTGTGCCTGTGACATAGCCCATTAGTTCATGTCCGTTGGAAACACGGTATATACGCTCTCCGTCAGTTATTAGATCCACAACTCCCGTAATTGCCAGGGTAGTATCAAGTTCCTTGGCAAGAATGAGTGCTGCATCGACAGCTTCGTCCACTGTGTGGATGGAATCAACACCTTTTGTTCGGGAGCCCTCGTGGGCCAAGGATAGAACCTCAGAGGCATTTCCCCGAACTACGTTGATGGAGAGTTCGTCTATCAATCGCTTAGCTGAGTCGGTCCGAAGTTTTGTGGCTCCAGAGCCTACTGGGTCCAGAATAATCGGAACATTCAGTTCATTGGCCCGTTTACCTGCTTTGAGCATTGAGTCTATCCAGTAGGGAGTGAGGGTCCCAATATTGAGTACAAGTGAGCCAGCAAATGAGGCCATCTCCTCCACCTCCTCGGGTGCATGCGCCATCACAGGAGAAGCGCCGCATGCGAGTAACGCATTGGCGGTGTAATTCATAACCACAAAATTTGTGATGTTATGGACCAGGGGCTTCTTCTCCCGAAGGTTCTTCAGATTTTTTCCTGCTTTTTGTGCTAGATTTTGGTCAAACACTCTTTCCTCCTCATGTTGTAAAGTGATCCCATCCGGTTGGAGCGATTCGGCGTTGAGACCCATCGGGCAGTCGCAATTGGATATTACCAACTGTTTCAGTTATCTTTCCAACCTCTGTGACAGGCACGTCGCTGACTGAAGCTATAACAGAACGGATTTGAGACACTTTGTCAGGAGAACAGGTGAAAATCAGTTCATAATCATCGCTCTCCTGTAAAAACAGTTCGTATGGATCTAATTTGAGCTGTGCAGCAGTCTGACGCAGATTTTCAGAGATGGGTAATTTTTTTTGAATCAGTTCAGCCCCCATACCACTCTCCTTGCAGATATGTCCCAGGTCTCCCAGAAATCCATCGCTCGTGTCAATCATTGCTGTCGCATACCCTGAATGGGCAATCGCCTGTCCCTCTTTTGCACGGTGTGAAGGTGTGATATAGGCACGTGCGAGTGGATGTCCTCGTAAATCCTCGGTTGATTGGGAACGCAACAGTAGTTGTAGGCCGGCAGCGGCTTGTCCTGGATTTCCTGTGACGAGAATTGTGTCCCCAACTTTGGCGGTCGAACGGAGCATGAGCTCACCTTTTTTTACCTTACCAATTAAAGTGACGTCAGTGAAAATGATGTTATCCATCTTGGTAATATTGCCACCGATAATAGAAGCTTTAAACGGATTGAGTTCCATGACGAATCCACGGTACATGGCTTCAACATCTGCAACGAGCATGTCTGCTTTTAATCCTAACGACACGAGAGCGTACAGAGGTTGACCACCCATGGCGCCAATATCACTGATATTTACTATCATAGCACGTCGGCCCAAATCTAAAGGAGTAATGTGATCAGGCAGGAAATGACGTCCTTCTACCAGACAATCACATGTAACCAACATGTCGTATCCTGAGCGAGCTTGGAAAGACGCTGTATCGTCTCCAATTCCCAGTATCATTCCGGGAGCCTGAGCGCCTTCCTGTTGGAGGAATTTTTGAATCCGGCTAATTAATCCGAATTCTCCAATTTCAGCCACAGTTTCAGACATGCTTCCCTCTCTTCGAGCCCACAAACAAAGATTTGTAAAGTGCCCGAGTCGCTTGTTCAGGATTCTCCTGGCAGCAGACGGCTGATATCACAGCAATACCGTGTGAGCCTGCTTGTATCACCTCAGGTGTATTTTCAACACTGACGCCTCCGATAGCAATAATTGGCAGTGGAATAGTATCAACAACCTGTCTTAAGAGGTCAATTCCAGTGACAGGGCCAGCGTCGTCTTTGGATGCTGTCGGAAAAACGGGCCCAAATCCGATATAGTCTGCTCCCTCTGTGAGGCATTTCCGGGCTTCCTCAAGAGTTACTGCGGACCCGCCCAAAATTCTGTCTTTACCCAGTAAATTACGTGCTAGAGGCAGGGGAAAATCATCCTGCCCCAGATGAACGCCATCAGCGTCTGAGGCAATCGCAACGTCCACTCGATCGTTTATAATGAATGCCACACCAGAGTCTGTACATATTTGTTTTATCTGTTGGGCTATCTTGATCATCTCTCGTGTAGATCCAATCTTCTGGCGAAACTGGATGGTGTCCGCCCCTCCTTGGATTGCCAATCTTGTGAGTTCCACATGCGAGAAACGGGATTGCAACACAGTATCTGTGAGTATATGCAGTTGACCTATCTGCTTCATTATTTTTCTCTTTAAACTCCGACTTAAAACTTATAGCACAGGAGAAATTTGCTGTCAAAAGCTCGAGAAGATAGTAGAAGAGTAATTCATTTTAAACTTTTTATTAAAAGCTTCATTCCTCTTAAACTATCTTTTGATATTCCAGAGGGTGAATGGTACAAGGTCCTTTTGTAGGAATTGAGATTGGGTGGCTTTAGTATAAAGCCAGAAAACGGATTAGCTATATATTTTAATAATATAAATAAAAAACCTATTTTTTTCCTGGGACGGGATGTTTTATTTTTTCCCAGGAAGTCTTAAAATCAAAGGATTTTTCTTGAGAATCTTTATGACAGGTCAAGCAGAGCTTTTTTATAGCCTCGGAAGAGTCATGGATAATTAGACCGTTTTTTACTGCCTCTTCTCTGTTTTCCATGATGCTTAATTTTTTATAAGAACTGCCGGGGCCATGACAGAATTCACAAGTTACTCCTTCTTTTGTAATATTGGAGGCTTTTTTAAAAAGAGGAGAGTGGCATTTTAAACATTCTGGATTCTCAGTCGGTTTAGTTCCCATCCCTGCTGCTTTAGCTACTTCTTGAGCTTTTTCTGAAGTTAAGGCTTTAAAGGACTTGGAGTGTTTACTTTCTTCCCAAATAATGAATTGTTTTCCTAATTTTTCGGCTCTATGGCAAACTTTGCATTTGTTTGGACCTACATAAGTAAATTCTTGACTGGATAGAGTGATTAGAAATACGAAGGTTATTAGAGTTATTAGTACTAACAGGACTTTTTTCATCAAATTCTCCTTTTTTAGGGATGTTCCTTCACAAGACGATTCCGCTGATTTTATAACCATTTTGTAGTTTTTGTTTTACTTTGATAATTCTCATTAGTTACTTCTTTTTGTCTTTTTGATTTTATCTAAGTACCGTATTTAAATAAGCCTGAAGAATATCATGACAATTTTAACCATAGCTGTGGAGGCCGGCAAGTAAATAATTCACTCCAAAATATGTAAATAGGGCAGCAAGAAATCCGATTGCAGCAATGTATGCGGAGAGACGCCCTTTCCAGCCCATAACGATCCGAGTATGAAGATAAAGAGCAAAGACGAACCAGGTTATAAGGCTCCAAGTCTCTTTAGGGTCCCAGCTCCAGTAGCGCCCCCAAGCTTTATAGGCCCAGATCATGCCAAAAATAAGTCCGCCCAGAGTAAAGAGGGGAAATCCAATAGCGATACATCTGTAGCTGATTGAATCGAGTTTTTCTGATGAAGGACTGGATTTCACTACTTTATTCTTTTTCTCTCTTAAGTCCGTCCTTAGATACATAATACTAGTAATAAATGCCATAGCGAAAAAGGCTTCACCAAAGAGAGTAACCGATACATGCAGCCAGAGCCAGTAACTCTGAAGTGCTGGGACAAGGGGAGTTGCTTCTTTAGGCATTAATGGAGAAGAAGCTAAGGCCATTAAAGCGATGACAATCAGAATAAAGTATGGCCCTGCTTTTAGTATTTTGTACTTGGCCTCTATAATGATATAGGCAAGAATAGAAGCCCAGGAAAGAAAGGAGAGGGATTCGTACATATTGGTAAAAGGAGCATGGCCGCATTCAATGGTTCTTAAAATAAGAGCAATTGTATGAAAAAGAAGACCAACAAAAGCGAATTTGAATCCTATTCCAGCTGTATTTTCTTTTTTTGAGAAAAGGAAAGAAAAATATAGAATAGCTGAAATGACATAAAGAATAAAAGCAATTTGGAATAAAATCGATTCATTCAATTTAATCTCCTCAGGTTTGCTGCGATTTTCTTAAACTCAACCTGGAAGGCGTCCTTGTTTTTTGAAGCCACACCTCCTGCAGTGATTTCTGTCTTACCAAACATTTCTTCCAGAATAACTTTAATCTCCCTGCTCGACCAGTAAAAAGCCAAGAAGAGGCCCAGCATCAATAAAGTGCATCCGGCCCAAATAAAGTTGGCACCCGGATCCTTTCTTACTTGAATAACTGAAAACTGGTCAGTTTTAAAATCCTTGAGTTCAAAGGAAAAATCAGTTTCTTTATTGGAATGAATACGGGAATAGTCAGGAAATCTGGTGAATATCCAGCCAGAGAAAATTTTTTCATCTGCCTGCCATCCTTCTATAAAAGCTGCGGGATTATTAGGCTGAAGAGAGCGAGTTGTGATTTCATTTCTTTCGTTTATTACAAAATCAGGGAAAAAATAGAGAACAGCAATCTGGGTGTTTTCATATTCGAGCCTGACTTTTTCCCCGACTTTTAATTTAATTTTCCTTAAGAAGGATGGGTTCTTACTTTTTTTTATCCAGATTTCAACAGATGGGTTTGTCCAGTCCCACTCAACACTAGATTGATAAAAAACAAACCCTTTATAAGAGAGAGGATGGTTTACTTCAATGACTCTGCTCAGAACCGGTTTATCTTTTTTTAGGATAGTGAGGGTGCTTTTCCAGTCTTTGACGCTGCTGTTGGGGTAGTATTCTGTTTCAAACTTATCAAGCCTGAGCTTAATTCCAGCCTCAGGGATATCAAGGACTTCTCCTTCTGAAAAAATTAAGTTTTTCTTAAATCCTCCAAGTCCACTGGTAATTCCTCCAACAAGAATAATAATGATGCCGAGGTGAACAACATCAGCGCCAAACCAGCCCAGAATTTTTTTCCTGGCAAGGAGGAAGGCTTTTTTTTCTTTTTCTGTTTCTTTGATGCGATAATGCCTTGAGGAGAGCTCCCTTTTTAGCTCTTTTTTTGTTGTGTCCAGGCTTTTATTTATCTTGAGTTTTGTCATGATTTTTAAGGCAATAAGCTCTTTTGTTTTAATAATAAGCCTGGGCCGAAAAACTTTTTTAAATTTTGGGGAAAGACGATTTAAAGTACAAACTATAATGTTCAGAGCAAGAAGGCAAAGCAGCACGATAAACCACAAGGATTGATAAAGTTTTGTAAGCTGGAGTCCGATTAGTACATTTGCAAGCTGGCCGAAGCGAGCAACATACTCATCAGGACTTCTTTGCTGAGGAATAAAAGTGCCGAGGCCGGAGGAGAGAGTAAAAAAAATCAGAAGAACAATGGTAAATTTAACAGAAGTAAAAAGATTAAAAATAGATTTCATTTGAATTAATTCTGTCAGTTTTTAATAAACAAGGCAAGACAATAGCAGTGAGATCCAACAAGGCAGTTGATATCCATGCCTTGGAATTATAGTGATCTTCTTGGATTGTAAAAAAAGAGGGAGTAAGCTAACGGCTTCGGGACTTCTTTTTTGCTTTGGCCTTAGTTTTCTTTTTGTTAGAAAGCTCAACAAGATCCTGGAGAGTTAAGCTTCCGAAATAATCTTTCATGTGTTTACTGGCTTCAGTCCAGATATCGTATGTTGCACAGATGGGGATACGGTGGCAGTAATCGCTGTCATCGACACAATCAACCAGACAGCATGCTCCTTCTAAAGTATGAAGGATTTCACTTAGTCTGATTTCAGAAGGTTTTCGTGCTAAGGTATAACCACCTCCTGCTCCTCGGGTACTCTTAACAAGTTTATTAATCTTAAGGGGAATGATTATTTGTTCTAAGTACCGAATAGATATTTCTTCATCATCAGATACATTTTTAAGTATGATTGCTTCATTCCCATTATTATAGTGATGCGCAAGATTTACCATCAGGCGCGTCCCATATCTTCCTTTTGTGGAAAGTTTTATCATAACTTTCTCCTTTTATTAAAATAATAAAAGACCTGAGACTTAATATTTACTCCTTACCCATTTTATTCTATCATAAATATATAGAAATTATAAGATTTATGCAAGAACTAATTTTATGATATTTTAATTATTCTTTACGTCTTTGCACTAATTTTGATAAAATTCTTTAAGATGAAAAAAGTAGCTTGGATCGTTTTTTTCCTTTTCTTCTTAGGAGGATTAAGCTTAATGGGTAAAAATTCAAAAGATAAAAAAATCACTCTGGGAGGACTATTGCCGCAGGAGATACAAGGCTGGAAAGCAGAAGAAAAAGATGAGATCTATGACCCACAGACTATTTTTGATTATATTAACGGTGCAGGAGAAGTCTACCGCTCTTATAATTTTAAACTGCTTCTGGCGAGGCGTTTTATAAAAGAAGGCCAGCCTGACATTGTTGCAGATTTGTTTGATATGGCGTCCTCTATGGACGCTTTTGGAGTTTTCACACACGACCTTGAAGGAGAAGATACAGGAATCGGGCAGGGCTCAACTTATAAAGGAGGGCTTCTTTCTTTCTGGAAAGATCATTTTTTTGTATCTCTTTATGCTGAAGAGGAGACAGAAGACACTAAGAATGCTTTGTTGGTTTTAGGGCGAGAGGTGTCTTCTTCTATCAAAAAAGAAGGGAAAAAACCTGACATTATTTCCCTTCTACCCCAAGAGGATCTTGCTGAGAAAGATGTTCATTATTTTCACAATCATTTGATTCTAAACTATCACTATTATGTCTCTGATGAGAATATTCTTCTTCTGGACCAGAAAACAGAAGTTGCTCTTGAGATTTATGAGACAAAAGATGATAAACATTACCTTCTTCTGGTTCGTTATCCCGAGATAAAGAAGGCTTCCCATGCCTATGAAAGTTTTACTAAGATATATATGCCGGAGGCAGGGAAATCAGGTATTGTCCAGACTGAGGATTTGAAGTGGACCGCTACAAGAGTTAAAAAAAATATTCTTATTATCGTTTTTAGTGCTTCTTCAGATTCTTATGCAAAAGATATTTTAGAAAAAGTCAGCAAGAAAATTAGCCAGATATAATCGAGAGTTATTTAGAAAACAAAATAAATGTTTTTTGATGAATAATGAAGGAGAACCAGGATCATTCGTATATATAATAAAAAGGTGTCGGCAGTTTTTATGAATAATCAAGGAGAAAATTATGAAGAAAAAAGTTATCACCCGGCGTGATTTTATTCGGGTTGCAGCTATGACTCCTTTTGCGGGAGCTTTTGCTTATAGTATAAAAGCCCCGGAAAAAAGGGAAACCGTCAGAAAAGCTAAAGTTGTTCTGGTCAGAGATAAGAATGCCTTGATATCTTTCAAAAAACCAGACCCTGATGTTGTCCAGAAAATGCTTGACGATGCTGTTTCTACGTTATTAGGAGAAAAAGACATTGTAAAAGCCTGGAAAAAGCTTGTAAAACCCTCTGATATAGTTGGTATCAAGAATAATGTCTGGGGCCCTATTCCAACGACAAAAGAAGTTGAACAAGCTTTGAAGAGAAGAATTATGGATGCCGGTGTCCCTGAGGAGAAAATAGGTATTAATGATAGGGGTGTGCGTAAGGATCCGATATTTCAAAATGCTACTGTGCTTATAAATGCACGGCCGGCTCGAACCCACCACTGGTCTGGCATGGGCGGATGTTTAAAAAATCCTATCATGTTTGTCCCCAGGCCTTATGATTATCATGGTGATTCTTGTGCAGATTTAGCAATAATTTGGAAAGAGTATAATCTTATAAAAAGGACAAAGCTGAATATCCTTGTGATGCTTTACCCTCTCTTCCATGGTATTGGTCCCCATCATTACAGCGATAAGTATGTCTGGGAATATAAGGGAATTCTAGCCAGCCAAGATCCAGTGGCTGTGGATGCCACAGGTGTTCAGATTTTACAGGCCCAGCGCCGCCAGTTTTTCGGTGAAGATCGGCCTTTGCAGCCTCCTGCTAAACATGTCTTTCTTGCTGATACACGGCATAATCTTGGAGTGAGCGATCCTGACAAGATAGAGCTTATAAAGCTGGGCTGGAAGGAAGGAATATTAATTTAGTATAAAAAAAGCAAAATAGCTAATTTTTGTCCCTCGGTCCAAAAATTTTAGTTCCGATCCTAACGATATTTGCACCTTCTTCTATAGCTACCTGGTAAGAGTTTGTCATTCCCATAGAAAGATATTTTATATCTACTCCAGGAAGATTTAGGGATTTTATCCAGTCAAATATTTTTTTTGTTTCAATGAAGTAAGGTCTGGCATTTTCCGGGTCGCCAAACATAGGACCCATTGTCATGAAGCCTTCAATTTTTATATTTTTTAGGTCCATTATTTCCTTGATAAGGTTTTCCGCATCTTCAGGGAAGATGCCGAATTTTTGTTTTTCTCTGCCGCTGTTTATTTCTAAAAGAACAGGCATTATTTTGTTGCGCTGGCCGCATCTTTTATCAATTTCCCTGGCGAGCCCTATGGAATCAACTGTCTCAATCATGTCGAATATATCCACTGCCTTTTTAACTTTGTTTTTCTGGAGATGTCCTATGAAGTGCCATCTGACTTTGTGGCCGACAACATTGAAGGCAGCAAGAGCTTCCTGGACATAATTTTCTCCGATAATTTGGATACCTGCTTGAGCAGCCCGTAGGATCTCTTCAGGTGACCTGGTTTTTGCTGCAGCCATAAGTTCGACTCCTGCCGGTAATTCCTTAAGAATTCTTTTTGTGTTTTCTTCGATCATTACCGGAGTCCTATATATTTCAGCTAATTAAAACCTTAATCAAACACCAGGAAAATTGCAAGGACATGGTGTAAATAACTTTTTTGCCGTGATGAAGGATAGATCAATCACATTATAAGTGTATTTGGGAATGCCTGAGCTTCCGTTCAGATTTTTAACGCCATTCCTTCATCGCTCTTTTCGACACCTGCGTAACTCGCTGTGCTCAAACATACTCGGTGTCCGGCTACGCCGGATTCCCTCAAAAATCGATTCAGGAAGGCTAAATCTTCAAAGTCGCTTCATCCATCCACAAATACACTTACTAATCCAACACGGGAAAAAAGATGCTTCCGGACATGGATTATAAAAACCGAAAATTAAAATGGAATACAGGCTTTTGAAAGCATTGTCTACCTTTTTTCCCTGAACAAAGCCTCCTGTTTTTTTCTCTTGTTTCTAATCTAGCGAGTCTTTCGGACCTGTGTTATAATGAGCGTCCTTAAGAAGATTATTCTGAAAGGATACAGTTCATGGCTGATAGGAAAAAACTGGGAGCCGTTCTTTTTTTCAATTAAAAAGTAAACCGCCCCCATAAAATCCCTTAAAAAAGTACAATCTAGCAATATGGACATCAGAGAAAAACTTGAGAAAAGAGAAAAACAGACCTTATCACCCAAAGCGTGTTTAAGCTCACAGACAAGTGGAAGGGAGAGAACGGAAGCTCCTCATCCCTTAAGGACCGCTTTCCAGAGAGATAGGGACCGGATTATCCACTGCAAATCCTTCCGGAGATTAAAGCATAAAACCCAGGTTTTTCTTGCACCTTTTGGTGACCATTACAGGACTCGGTTAACGCACACGTTAGAGGTTTCTCAGATTGCTCGAACCATCACAAAAGCTCTTCAGTTGAATGATGATTTGACCGAAGCCATTGCTTTGGGCCATGACCTCGGGCATACTCCATTTGGCCATGCAGGGGAAGAGACTCTGGCAAAGCTTTTACCTGGTGGTTTCAGCCATTATGAACAGAGCCTTCGTGTGGTTGATCAACTCGAGTATGAGGGGAAGGGATTGAACCTGACATTTGAAGTTAAAGACGGCATTATTAAGCATTCAAAGGGGCGGGGAGAAATCCTTGATAATGAAAAGGAGAATATGCCCTTGACTCTTGAAGGTCAGGTAGTCAGAGTCTCGGATATCATAGCCTACGTAAACCATGACATTGATGATGCTGTTAGGGCTGATGTTATAAAAGAAAAAAATATCCCATCACATCTGATTCAGATTTTAGGCGAATGGCATGCTTCACGAATCGATAAGATGGTAGAGGATGTTGTTGAGGCCAGTTTAAAGTCAGACCTTGAGAAAATAGCAATGAGTAAAAAGATAAAAAAAGCTGTTATGGAACTGCGTGATTTTTTATATGAAAAAGTTTACTTTAATCCTCAATCCAGAGATGAGCTTAAAAAAACAGAGAAAATTATTACAGACCTCTATGAATATATCCTGGGAAGTCCCGATGACTATATAAAACCCTATCCCATGGGAGATTCTGTTGAGAAGAGGGTAGGAGATTTTATTGCTGGAATGACCGACCGCTATGCTTTGAGCTTGTATGAGAAGCTCTTTTATCCACGTTCCTGGCCCGGCCTGTAGAGGCAGGGACAGGCTATTTTTTCAACAGGATTTCCTCAAAGAATTTTAAGGCTTTTTCCCCGCCTACTTGCCCCAACCAGAAAATGGCGTTTTTTCTGACCGATGGATTTTTATTTGACTTGGCAATGTCTATCAGCATAGGGACCGATTTATCCTCGGGTAGCTGGCTTATGGCAAAAACTGCAGATTTTTTTATATCAACATCTTCTGATTCTTCCACAACTTCCTTTAATGCCCTGAGACTTTCTTTTGAGGCCTTTTGGCCCAGCCAGAAAATGGCGTTTTTCCTTACTTTCTGACTGAGGTCAGTCTTTGCAATTTTGATCAATTCAACCACAGCTTCTTTCTGATCGCTGAGCTGAATGGCAAACACGACCTGCTTTTTGAGTTCAGTGTTTTCTTCTTTATTGTAGATTTCTTTGAGGTATTTGAGGCTTTTTGTGTTTTTGTGACCTCCCAGCCAGAAAATTGCGTTTTTCCTCACTTCTTTTCTGTAATCTCCAAGAGCTACCTGGCGCAGGAAATCACAAACTTTTGGAGAATCGTGGGAGCTAAAAACAAAAACTAGTGTTTTTTGAAGGTTAGAGCTTCCTGAATTGAACCTTTCTTCAAGAAGCCGCAGGCTTTCGTTATTATCAGCTTCACCAAGCCAATAAATCGGTACCTCTTGAAATTCAAAGGTCTGGTCTAAATCAATTATTCGGGCATCGATAATTTTTTCTTTATTTTTTGAAATCCTGTGAAGGAAGAGGATGCCTGCTGGCTCGCTTCCACCTTCTGTGCTAAAAGATTCGCCTTTATTTTTTCTCCATTTTGAAACTTTCCGTAGCTTAATTTCGTCATTTTTTACTGTTGCTCTATACGGTTCCTCTGAGGAGAATTTTTCTCCCATTTGAACTCCAAACCTGCTTAAAAATATATAGCCTGTAAAATAGGTGTCTCCGCTTTTTGACTTTTTAAATTCTTTCTCAGCCTGTGCAAACTTTTGAGCGAGAGAAAGATTTGATTTGTCCAGGAGATGGACTTTTCCCTTTAAAAAATCCGGTGCTTTTTCTCCAAGAAGGGGAGAAACAAATAAGATAAAAAGGATGGCCGCAATGATTGCTCCAATGTTATTTTTTGTTTGCTTCATTTTTTACCTGCCTTATTTATCAATAATTTCCTTGAGGAATTTCATGGCTTTTTCATTTTTAGACTGACCTAACCAGAATATAAGTTGTTTTTTCAATTTCAAATTTTCTTCTTTCCTGGCTATTTCGATTAATTTTTCAATCGCTTTATCGCTTTTGTTTTGTCCCATAGAAAAAATTATTTTTCCTTTGAGATTGACGTCGTCTGTTTTTAGGTACATATCTGAAAGAACCTCGACCATCTCGTCACTTTTTACATCCCCCAGCACGAGGATGGCTCTTTCTCTTGCCTTCATATCCTTGTCATTTTTTACTATATCCAAAAGTTTTTTTCTGGCTTTTTCACTCTTGCTTTGTCCAATAACAAATATCAACCGGTTCTTAAGCTTGGGATCAGAAATACTGTCATAGAGATCAACAACTTTATCCTTTGTTTCTCTATCTCCTCTTACACTGATCATGGTGATGGCTCTTTCTCTTGCGTCTGGGTTTTTGTCGTTTTTAGCGATATCGAGCAGCTTATCCAGAGCTTTTTTACTCTTGTTCTGTCCGATTACAATTATCAAGCGGTCCTTAAGCTTTGGATCAGAAATACTGTCATAGAGGTCGACAACTTTATTTTTTGTCTCTTTATCTCCTCTTACACTGATCATAGTAATGGCTCTTTCTCTTGCCTCTTGGTCCTTGTCGTTTTTAGCGATATCGAGCAGCTTATCCAGGGCTTTTTTACTCTTGTTCATTGAGATGGATATAATTATCCTGTGTTTTAGTTTTAAAGCGAGGTTTACGTTGTAGGCATCAAGAAGAGCATCAAGCCCTTCTTCTCTCATCCCTAGATAAGTAATGGCCCTTTCCTTAACTCTGTCATCCGGGTCTCGAGTTGCAAGCTTGATTAAAATCGGGATTACATCTGGATGTTTAGACTGACAGAGTACAAAGAGAGCCCTTTCTCTGAGTTTCGGATTTTTATCTTCATTGACAATTTTTACCAGAATTGGAAAAGCCTCTTCCTGGTCCATACTCAAAAGTGCATTCAAGGCAACCAGTTTTAGTTCGAGTTCAGGATCAGTCTCTTTTTTTGAGTGCAGGTCTTCTAATCCTTCCACTCCTTTCACCCTTTCTAATCCTTCCACTCCTTCCACCCCTTCTAATCCTTCTACTCCTTCCACTCCTTCTAATCCCTTAAGGCTTTCGTTTATGTATCTTTTGTACTCGCTCAATCCCTTTTTATACAGTTCTTTTGCCAGTTCGATCCGGAGAACTTTGGCGTCATCTACCCAGGAACTTAGAGTATATTGATTGATCAAATAATTAAGCTTTTCTAAGGCTTCTTGTTTTATCTCAAGCTGTTTTTCCACGTTTTCCAGATTGGCGCTGAGTTTGTACATGCTGTAGCCTAACCAGTAAAGAGAATCATCCAGATAGCCACTTTTTTGATAATTTTCGACCAAACTTTTTAAGGCTTCAACTGCTTTCTCCCAGTCTTTTTGATAGATCATTTTTTTTGCATTTACAAGGAGTACGCGGGCCTTTTCATTTTCTTTTTTCTTTTCCTGTTCTTTTTCTTGGGCAAAAAGGAAAAAACTGAAGATCAGGCACAAGGCTAAAAATACCGAGATAGATTTGATGTATTTCATTTTAAAACCTCCTTATATTTTTTGTAAGATTTCCATTTTAAAAAGAATCTCTCTTTCGTGGATAAGCTCTTTAATCAAAGAAGGTGTCTGTATATCCCCTCTTTTAAGATTAGAAACTTCCCTTAAAACAATATCCAGATCTTCCATAAAAGGTACGAGTGAGGGATTTGTCTTGGTAATTATATCTTTTAAGAGAAAGTTCTGGATAAGGAGATTGTTGACGACTTCCTTATCCAGAACTATTGTGGTTTCTTCTCCATTGGATGAAGTGTAATTGGCATACTCAATTAATATCGGTTTGATTTCTTCAAAGTATTCTTTTAATGCGAGGTCCATAGAGTTCTGAGATATAACTGGCTGAAGCGAAGATTCCTGTGCCGGGAAAAATAGATATCTTCCGAAAATCGCTCCCAGAACAAAAACGATCAACAGAGTTGCGGCAGCGTATACCCATTGTGGAGAAAGAAAAGGGCTCCTTTTTCTGCGGGTTTTTTCGGGAACATGAGTGTCTATTCCCTGCCAGCACTTTTCCCAGTCTGCCTCAGGTTCTTCTTCTTTGGCATCATCAAGTGCTTTAAAAACTTTTTTTGTGTATAAAAAATCCTGAGAACATTCGGTACATTTTTTGATATGATTCTCTAATTCTGCTCCTTCTTTTTCATTAAGCTCTCCGTAAAGATGGAGAATGATTTTTTCTTTAAATTTTTTACATTTCATAGCTTTTCTCCAGAATCAGACCTTTTAGATGCTCTTTTAAAGAAGAAACAGCACGAAATAGTTGTTTTTTAACACTTCCTTCCGTGCAGTTCAGATATTCTGCGATTTCTTTGGTGTTCAGTTCCTGGTAGTGTCTGAGGATGAAAACCATTCTCTGTTGGCCCGATAATTTATTTAGACTTTGGCTGATTTTCTCCCGGATTTCTTTCTGGCCTCTGCTTTCTTCAGGGTCTGAAGTTTTATTATTGCAAGATATGTTATCTAAGTTATTTACGCCCGAATTTTTCTCTTTTTTTCTTTTATTCCGTCTTAGATAGTCAATGCTGCAGTTGATGCCGATGCGGTAGAGCCAGGGAGAAAAACTCATTCCGTCTTGTATGTTAAATCTATGTAAAGAACGATATACCTTTATAAATGTCTCCTGGAGTATATCCTCGGCATCTTCGGCGTTTTTTACATACTGGTAGGCTAGAGAAAAAATTTTTTTCTTGTTTTCTTCAAACAAGGTCTTCAGTGCCTCCTTGTTTCCTTCCTGGGCTAATTTGATTGCAGCTATCTCATTCATACTTCTTCTTTATATATAACAAAACGTTTCCTATTGCATTTTAGTTGACAAAAAATGGGGCAAAAATTGGCAAGAAAATAGGGATAGTCCTTACAAAAAGTTGGGGACAGTCCTAGTTTTTTTCCGTTTTTCTAGCGTTGCGAGCTTTTTTATTCATACCTCAAAGAGTCTACTGGATTTGCCAGGGCAGCCTTTATGGACTGATAACTCACTGTAGCTAAGGCAATAAGAAGTGCTAACACACCGGACAGTATAAATGACCACAAAACGATATTTGTTGCGTAAGCATAACTTTGCAGCCATTTTTTTATAGCAAAATAACCCACCGGCCAGGCAATAATATTGGCTACAATCACCCATTTTGTAAACTCTTTGGAAAGAAGCAGAATAATATTTGATACAGAGGCCCCCAGTACTTTCCTGATACCTATCTCTTTGGTGCGCCGTTCTGCCATAAAAGAGGCTAATCCTAGTAGTCCAAGACAGGAAATAAGTATTGCAAGGCCAGAGAAATATTTAAAGAGAGTCCCAATTCGCTGTTCGGACCTGTACAAACGATCCAGGGCTTCATCGAGAAAGCGATAATTGAATGGGTAACCTGGAGCAAATTTTTTCCAGATGTTTTCTATATAACCTATGGTCTTTGGGATATTTTCTGATTTGAGCTTGGCAAACAGAATATAGCTGTTTTTAGTGTTGTAAATGAGTATCAAAGGATCAATTTTTTGACGAAGCGACCTGAAATGGTAATTTTTAACAACACCTATGATTTTAAAATTGCGCTCTCCTAGTGATAGCCGTTTCCCGATAGGTGATTCCATACCCATGGCTTTGACCGCTTCTTCATTGACTATAATTGATTCTGTAACATCTGTTGAAAACTCTTTTGAGTAGCTCCTGCCTTCAATTACCTCCATGCCGAATGTTTTAAAATAGTCTAGATTGATAAAAACCGCCCGCATTAAGGTTTCTTCATCCGGGTTTTGGCCCTCCCAGCGCCATAGACTGTTTGAAAAAGTATATCCATATGTAGGAACGTTTGAACTGGCAGTTACTCTCACAATATTTGGATTTTGCAGCAATTCATTTTTCACAGATTCAAAATTAGCCTGCGTTTCTCTGCGCATTCCCATATAAATCATGTGCTCCTTGTCATAACCCAGTTTTCTGTTTTGCATATAATTGAGTTGGTTATAAACTCCAGTTGTACAGATGATTAATAGAATTGTGAGGGAAAACTGGAAAACCACCAGGATTTTTCGAAATAATGAACCTTTTGAGCCGGAAAACGAAGACCCCTTTAATACTCTTACGGGATGAAAGGATGAGAGGAAAAGAGCTGGATAGCTACCGGAGATTATCCCGGTAATTAACGCAATGCCTAATAATCCCAGTAAAACCAGTGGATTTCCTGTTATATTCATTGACAATTCTTTTGCGGAGAGATTATTAAAAACCGGAAGCAAGAACCACACCATAATCAATGCAAAGATTTGTGCAATAAAAGCAAGCAGGATCGATTCGCCATAAAATTGCTTGATAATATCTGTTTTATATGCACCGACAACTTTCCTTATGCCCACTTCTCTAGCGCGATTGCCGGAACGGGCTGTAGCCAGGTTCATAAAATTGATGCAGGCTATAAGCAAAATAAAAAATGCAATAATGGAAAAAATGGTAACATATGTTATGTCACCGTGGGCTGAGTCGAACTCATAGTTTGAATGGAGATGAATCCGGGTGAGAGGCTGAAGATTAATCCTGGCATCTTTTTCGATGGTGGGCTTTTCATATAAATAACCGGATATCTTTTGGATAACTTCATGAGCAGGAACTCCTTTTGGTAGCTGAACATAAGTGCGAAATTGACTATTACCCCATCTGTCGACAGTATAATTCAATTCCCTTCCAAATATAAAAGGTATGAGGAAATCGAACTGTAAATGTGAATTACGAGGAACTTTTTTTAAAACACCGGTTACTTGAAAATCCCATTGATTATCCGCTTTGATGGTTTTTCCAATGGGGTCTTCATCCCCAAAATATTTCTTTGCCATCTCTTCCGTCATAACCATGGAGAATGGATCAGAAAGAGCAGTGGAAGGATCACCTTTGACAAGGGGAAATGTGAACATTTCGAATATAGAGCAGTCAGCCATGCCGACGTCTTCGTCAAAATTTTTCTTTTTATATGTCAGCCGGAGTCCACGCCCTGTAATGCGTGTGGCATTGATGATTTCAGGGAAGTTTTCCTTTAGTGAGGGGCCAAGCGGGCCCTGTGTGATTGTCCAGGTAGTGCTGTGGTCGGTAAAATTGATGTCCTGTATGACCCGGTAAATATCATCAGCGTTTTCATGGAAGCGGTCGTAGCTCAACTCATCCTGAACCCACAAGAGTATTAAGATACAGCAGGCCATTCCTATAGCCAGGCCTACTATGTTGATGAATGAATATCCTTTATGTCTTTTGATGTTTCTTAAAGCAATTTTCAGGTAGTTTTTTAGCACTTATGTACCCCTATATGTATAATTTTGATTGATAATAGCATCGATTTAGCTATATACAAAGATAAATTCAATTAGAAAGAGGACAAGTCCTTATATAGTTTATATGTGTAAGACGTTTTATGGTGTAAAAAGGTTGACTATTTATCTTTTATTCTTTACGACAAAAGAAATTTGCCTTATGATTATGAAGGAGATTTTGTGATGAAAGTAATCAGCGATTCCTTAAGCTTTTCAATGCGCGGATTTAACGACATGAAGGATCTTACTGGAGACGTTTCCAAAAAGCTCTCTGGGAGTGGGCTTCAAAACGGTATTGTCAATCTCTTTGTCCCCGGATCCACCGGCGGTTTTACGACCATCGAGTATGAATCCGGCCTGGTCAAAGACTTCTCTGAGTTCATGGAAAAGGTAATCCCCAGTAATGTCACCTATAATCATGATGCTAGATGGGGAGACGGAAACGGTTTTTCCCACGTCCGGGCATCACTCCTGGGGCCTTCCCTGACTGTCCCTTTTTCAAACGGAGCGCTAAGTCTTGGAACATGGCAGCAGATTGTCTTTCTCGATTTCGATAACCGCTCCCGCTCCCGCACAATCCTTCTTCAGTTTATGGGAGAATGAGCATTAAATCAGAAAAGCTAATAAGGTAAGTTAAAAACAGAGAATAATAGTATTAAACAAATAAATAAGTAAATGGTCCAAAATCTAATCTAGCTTAATTTAAAAATGGCGGACATAAAAGACAAACTCAAACAACTGAAAAAAGAAAGAGAAGCTCGCTCTAAATCGCAGCAGATCAAGGGGACCTGGGAAGAAATCAACAAAGAAGAGGAGCTCTCAGTGAAAGAGAAGCTACAGCGCCTCATTGACCTCACCGGGGAAGAAAAAAAATCCAAGCCACAAACTCCGCCTTTTGAGCCTCTTGAAAGGGAACCCATCAAGTTTTTAGAAAATCCCTATCCTCTTGATGTAAGATACGGAAAAATTACTATTTCTGCGGGCTTAGATATAAAAGGGGACATTCTTTCATGTTTAAGTAAAGAAAATGCATTTGAAGAGCTTGACCTTTCCACAGCCCTCTTTATAGATCTTGAGACCACAGGGCTTTCAGGAGGAAGCGGGGTGATCCCGTTTCTTGTAGGTATGGGCTATTACAGGGATGATAGGTTTTATGTCGCCCAGTATTTCCTGGGAGAACTTGCTGAAGAAGAAAGAATGATCCAGGAGCTTGGTCGTTTTTTTTCTGAAATGAACTTTCAATCAGTTGTCACATATAACGGAAAAAGTTTTGATATTCCCCTTCTTGAGACACGGTTCATTCTCTCAAGGCAGCCTTTCCTCCTCAGTGAACTACCACATCTTGATTTTCTCTATTCAGCCCGCAGTCTCTGGAA
>Ga0114922_10001829_pt1 | contig 20172 bp, 29 predicted proteins | sample AartaG_FD_100975 | JGI IMG/M metagenome (GOLD analysis project Ga0114922, IMG submission 100975) | Deep subsurface microbial communities from Aarhus Bay to uncover new lineages of life (NeLLi) - Aarhus_00045 metaG | ecosystem: Environmental > Aquatic > Marine > Oceanic > Sediment | place...
AGGTAACTTCTCATGCTTAGAGCCACGCTTGGCTTTGCGCTTCTCAGCATCCCGCTTAGCCTTGGGTGATGGTTCATCAGGCCAGTTACCTGGCACATGGACTGGGAACTGGAAATGCTCTGGCTGCAGATGAATTAACAGGTCAGGATGATAATGCACTGGCCAGTTGTCCTCAACCATATAGATAGTGTCCAGTTGTGGATAGTCTTCCACAACCATATCATAGAAGACAGTGAGTTGCCTGATATTAGCTTTGCTTGCTTGATGGTAAGTCACTTGGCCTGTGACAGCATTCAGTGCTCCTATTCCCCTGAACTCAGTGTTTGAGCGATGGCTTCTACGAGCTAACGGCTGAAACTTGCCCATCTGCTCATAATCCCTATCCAGACTTGGTTGACGGTAGATAGTGAATTCATCCTGATACAACAGAGCATATTTCTCTGGTGCATACCAGGCTTTCAGCAGGCATTGGGCAATCATGTCCATCTTTTGCTGATAATGTGGGTCAGGACTGTGAACATAGCTTCTCCCACGCTTGTAGGAAATCCCAAGGCGTTTCAGCAGTTGACTCAGTCCTGATGGATTCTTAACTCGCAGCCAGTCGCACACACGAGCTATGAGATCCAGACTCCAGCGACTGCTGGATACGCCAAACATGCTGGGATCTCTCCGCACAGTATGCAGGATAGCAGCTTTGGCTTCTTCCTTGTCTTGGTAACGTGGAGAGTAAGCAGGCTTTCGTCCCCGTCCTGGCTCTATTGGCAATCCATCAATGCCTTCAGCTTGGTAGCTATGTATCCAGCCGTATATGGTGTCAGGATCCCTGGGCTTGAGTAACCCATGAAGCGCCACTTGATGACCAGATATGCCTGAAGCTACCTTCAGAATAGCAGCTGCACGCTCTCGCATGTAGGGCCGTTTATCTGTGTCTCTTATTCGCTCCAGTTGCTCCTCTTGCTCTGGAGTTAGGCAAACAGTCAATATCTTAGGCATCTGTGTATCCTCCTCGATTGTGTATGTTTTCTTAAGAGGATAACACAACAACCTGGGTTCTGTCATTACATCTTTCTTGATGGGAAAACACTCAAAATGCAAAATGACAAGATTTTATCTATTACCGAAATAATTTATGAACCTTCATGAGCAGATATTTGAGGAAGTAGAACTGAAGATATTTGATGAAAAACCATGAATTGACGGAGAAGGATTATGACCGATGAATTTGGCGTTCTACGGAACTCCTGGCAACGCAGAGATTACGATCGGACAAGAGAATTTCTCATTGGCAAATCTCTGGAGTCATTAGACATTGAGCAGCTGACGCTTCTTGAATATGCTAGTTACGAGTACCAGGATCTAATGGAAACCCGGCAACATCCTTCTCGCTGTGAAAGAACTGCAATACCTCAGGCTTGTTTGCATACTTCTGCTCAAGCTCGCGAATCTTTGCCGGATGAACACTGGAAAAGCCGATAATCGCCGTCGGAATCTCAGAGAACCTCTCAAGAATTGGCACAGCCTTTATCTCAAAGAAATTCCTCTGCTTAATGCGCTCCATTGCATAGTGCACTGTTGTCGCAGGAATAGAAGTCTCCTGGCTTATCCTTTCCTCGGAGAGCCTGCCGTCTTTCTGTATTGCCTCAAACAAAGCTAGATCTGCTTTCACCTTGAATTTTACATCGCTCTTTTGCTCCATATTTGGAGTGTGTATTCTAAGGAACTATATAAATCTTTCTATTTTCTTCTATATATTGGGGAAGATAAACTGTAATTCCGCAAAATATTTATATCAATTAGAGTATTCACTCTATTTATGGATAAGGAGATCCTGGATAAAATGCCGGAATGGCTGCAAATCTTAAGGAAAGCTGTGGATGAGTATGAAAATGATCGACTGGGGCAGATTTGAAACTGAGTTTGTGAAGCTCGAGAATGGAAGGACAAAGAAGCTGAAGCTCTCAAACTGGCGACAGGGCTCATGGTTCAACATGCCCGGGCTCAGGTTTGATGTGATTGAGGAGGATTCAAAGAAGGTTGACAAGATATTCTCAACAACCAGCAAAAGGCTGATCAAAGCGCTAAAGCCTATCATAGTTGAGGCAGAAGCGCAGGGAAGCAAAGAAATCTGTGTTTCCATACTGAGAATAGGCGAAGGCCTGAATACATTCTATGAAGTGAAAAATGTCTAAGGTATTTCTTCCCAAATGGACTGAGGTGCTGATAGCGCTTTATAACACGCCACCAGAGCAGCGATACTGCGGCAAGCTGCACAGAAAGACCGGTATGACCGTAAGGCATCTGAGGAGTCTCATCGCTGATCTTGAGGACATGAAAATCCTCTACAGGGAATGCAGGCGCAAGATCAAATACATTACACTTACTGACACAGGAGAGCACCTTGCAGAGCTGCTCCTGCAAATCTATCCAGAACTAAAGAGGTGATCTGATGAAACTTGATAACGAGGCTAAGCAGGCTGTCATTCGAATAGCTGATACACTCGAAGACATAAGCATGAAGCTCGACCATATCATCAAAAAGCAAACAGAGGATTTCTTCTCCGGACCCAGGTGGTAAGAATGAGAATAGACATAGTTAGCATAAGGCAGTTTTATCGTAGGCTGAACCATCATGATTACGGTGTCACAGAGCTGGCTGTGATTGATCCCAATGGCAGCGGCGTTATAGCAACAGGCTTCTTTAACAACGAGGATGCCTTTATCAAAGCGTGTCGTGTCTATAACGGAGTCTATAACATATATGCAGGCAGGAACCCAAGACCTGCATGGTTCCCCAAGGTATGCGAGAATTTCCTTGATAAGCGATACAAGCAGAGGGCAAAAGATTCTGATATTGAATACGTTACAGCGATAAGCCTGGACATTGATCCCATCAGACCTAGAGGCAGATCATCAACAGATGAGCAGCACAACAGGGCAATACAGTTCGCTTTAAGCTTGCACAATGGTATTGGCGGATGGGTTGATGACTCCGGCAACGGCGCATATCTCTGGATTCCGTTCAGCAGCCCGATAAGAGTGGACAAGGACAGGCATGAGATAAAGCAGAAATGCAGGCTGTGGCAAACAGGCATTATCAAGGCCTACCAGCCAGGCAAGTATGGACTTAAGATTGACGGATGCTTTGACCTTTCCCGACTGAAGAAGGTCATCGGCACACAGTCAGTGAAGGGAAGTATTCATAGGCTGTCAAGGTTTGTGAGAACAGCTAAACCCAATGACGAAGTCAGGGATGCTATTCTTTCCATGCAGTTACGAGCTAAGCCTGTTCAAAGCATCAAACCAAGCCAGAACCTGCCAGAGAGTTTTCTGAGACTGCTCAAGAGCAATCGTGCTATACAAGAACTCTGGCTTACACCCGACGATGACACATCCATGCATGACTGGATGCTGGGCTGCGAGCTTATGAAAGCTGGCATAAAGCCAGAAGATATAGCAAACATCCTCATGATCAATCCCTTTGGAAAATACCGACGTGACAGACGTTATGACTATATCCAGAGCACTGTGAGGAATCTGATCCAAAAATGCTAACCTATCTCGGGAATATCTTCAACGTGACAGAGGAATATGAAGATATTGTAGATGCAGTCCTCACAAAAGGCAGCGAACTGCCACAGGGACAGAGGCTTTATTTCGAGTCGGCAGACTTCGAGGTACAGGGCAACGCCATTCTAAAGAGACATGAGAACCTTTCCCCAGATGGCATACCAGAAAGGCTGCGATTAGATAATATCCTTCTCAGGCACAGGATTAACAGAGAGCAGGCCCAGTCATACAAGGACTGTATGCTCAGAGCTGGCTTTACTTATCCTGTGGCAATCTCTTATGCAGACACGATGATAAGAAAAGAAGGCGTTGTCAGCACTCTTTCGTGGCTGGAAACCATGGCAACTGAGATGGAGAAGTGCGATGCAGGAATAGATGATTATCTGCGCCAGACAGATGGAGAGGCAATCCCAGCAACCTATGGCTTCCACAAGGTAGATGATGTGTATTCTCAGGAAATAGAGATTCCATGGATACTGAAACAGCCTGATCTTGTGCGCCGGCTGATCACAACGCCGGAAAGATGCAGGAACCTGACTCAGTTGAGAAATCTGGGCAAGGGATGTTATGAATCTGCAAAAGCAAGTAATCCTGCGCTTTATCAGCAAACCTACACCTCAATGAGCAACAGCCAGAAGTCTGTATTCTGGGATGCCTATAATCACAGAAAAAGAGAACTCATGGAGAGCATTGAACTTTCCAACACAGCAGAAGCGCTGGTGAAGCGAATATACAATGCAAAAAGGCCTGAATTGCCGAGGTTGAAAGCCAACCTGGTCAGGTTGCAGAAGGGGCGGATAAGGGTCAGAGATCCGCCGAATGACCATGAGTGGGAAGTGATCTGGTACCATTACACCAAGCGCGAATCTGCGTGAGATCAGCAAAGACATACAAAGTGTGTGTAATCGGGATTAATCAAAGACTATCTCTATCTCGGATGAATCATCCTCTATGTCAACAGTCTTCTTGCGGAAGATGCTTCTTGAAATCCTATACCTTCCCGGAAGTCCAAGAAAACTGGTTCTGCCTTCCGAATCAGTGATCAGGTCGCATTCCGTGAACCATGACTCATACCAGTTCCGCATGATATAATAGGATGGCTTCTTTATGCCATCTTCCCGGATCAAACCATATGATCCAGAAGGACTGGAACCACAGTCTGTTATGCAATCTCTCCAGCCGTACTGGGTCAGTCCGGTGATCTGAGGGTTCGCATTGATATACTCCAGCACTTGCTTGAGCATGGCCTTCTGGTATTCTTCAGACCAGCCACCATCTGGTCTGTTGAAGGTATACATCCCGTAGTTAGGCACTTCCTCAGGAAAATCCCCGCCTGGTACCCAGAACTCCCAGATGAATATGGGCTTACTGAATCTGCTAAGCTCATGGAAGAATCTCCTGAAATGCCTGAATTCTGGAGAATGGTGGGAGCCTGGCTGATACTCGATACCAATGATGTCATATGGGCTTCGCTTCTTTTCCAATATCTGGACGAAATCCAGGTGATCAGGTATCTTCCCCTTCTTCAGCTCATGGATGCATCCGCCATTAGAACCTATGGGATACCAGAAATCGTCAAAGCAGTATAACGGACCAAGATCAACCACTATCTTCGATTCCGGAAAAAATCCCTTGCCGTCCTGATATACCTGTCTGCGAAATCAACAGCCTTTTCAGTATCGAAATGCAGATCCAGGTTCATCTTCTGATTGAACTCAGCTAAGATATGGACGTAGTCTGGAATGACGCCTGTGCTCTCAAACGCTTCGTGATACTGCTCCAGCGCGTATGTCTCAACGGATTCATACTCTGCGATGTCTATCTCCTCAGGCACTCCGCCTTCTGATACAAAGCTGACGGGGATGCGAAGGTCCAGATACATCTCAAGACTATGTTCCTCCGCCAGATCATCCAGGCCCAGAGCCTCGATAATATCTTCTGCTTTAATACTCACTTTGCTGCCAAATCCCCTGAGTTTCTTGTCTGTTGTCTCCAGCCAGATGAAGTTTGTGAACTCCTCCCGGTTGTTCAGCATGAAGCTCTGTCTTAACTGCTTCAGGTGTATTCTCTTATTGCGGATCGGCGCTCCAGAAGAATCGACAAGTCGTATTCTGTATTCACGAGTTCTCGCTGATGGCAGGTTCTGGAGAGCCCTATGGTCATATTTCCCGGGATGAACTGACGCAGGCTTCAGGCAGGTAGTTGTGCCCAGCAGGATGATGAGTATCAATGAAATTGATAAAGCTGTTCTCTTTGCCATCGCGGTTCCATTTCCATAGGATGAGGCACAAGTGTCCGGCGATAACGGGGCATGGCCATCTGAGCGTAAATGGTATCCCTTAACAGCAGTTTATCTACACAATAACAAAGAGGGTCAGCATTATATGAACACTGACCCTCCTTCGCATTTCTCCTGGCGTCCTTACTTCACAGCGTCCTTCAAGGCCTTGCCTGCTGAAAACACAGGAACATTCTTGGCTTTGATCTTAATGGCCTTCCCCGTCTGTGGGTTACGCCCGGTTCTGGCTTTCCGTTTCTTAACTGAGAAGCTGCCAAAGCCTACAAGGCTGACTTTGTCGCCTTTGGCCAGAGCGTCCTTGATGGCATCAATGACAGCGTTCACTGCCGCTGCCGCTTCTTTCTTTGTTACTCCTGTTTCCGCTACTGCTGATACCAGGTCTGCTTTTGTCATCTGTCCTTCTCCTTTCATTGGTTGTTTTATGGCGACTCATCGCCTCTAAGCCGCGCAGAACCGGCATGAAACGCTTTACTTCTGTTTTGTGAATCTATACTGATGCTGTGGATCTGTAGACACTATCACAACCCTATTCTCGAAATCGCCAGCAACCCGACCATCTGCCAGAGCTTCCAGGAACTGGGCTTTAGTGGGATACCTTCCCGCCGTTTTTGTGTCGATGGATTCCATGACAATAATAGCTTTATATTTCTCATCGTCTGTCATAGCTTTGGCTGTAGTTCTGTCTACAGGCATTCTGCTTTTCTCTCTGAGTATGGAATTATCTCCGCCAAGCTTCTACCACATATAGCGCATGTTGGTTCCCATTACACGACATATTCTACTGGTATCGCATGGCAATGTCAATATTTTTCGCAGATGGTTGGGAAAGCCACATCGTGACCGTTGCATAGAGCAAAGTCCTTATTTTTCAAGGGTTTAGGAGGCATCATCCAGTAAAATCAGGGGTTTACGCCCAACTTGACATATTAGCTAAAGCCGCACCATTCTTGACATTCTGATCTGCGGGATCTGAGAAATCTGCCAAAATCGAATTTTTGTCATAGTAACAAGCCTTGATTTTACTGGGGTCTACCCCATATGTCATGACAAAGCATGACAAATAAACGCTTTGTGATGGCAGATTTTTTTGTCAAGAAAAGCCATAGACCCTTGCTTTTCCTTGTTCTTATTTGCAACGGTCTCCCACATCAGCATCTTGGTATAGCGAATTGATTCTTACCTGTGTTTCGGTGAATTGTATCCACTTAATCCATAACATTATCGAGAGGAGATGCTAGTGACCATCTATGACGAAGATGAATCCGGCAACATTATTGTTGTGTTCGACTCCCGTTGGCGGCATCCGGAGACGCTGGGATACAAGCCGACTGACCCGGAATACGCAGAGCTTCAGAAGTTGTGGGAAAGGGCAACAGGAGAAACTATCCCTGAGAAAGAAACGGATAGTGTAGTTACTGAGGTTCTTATCCCAACGGATTAATTCCTATTTGTGTTCTGGTGAATTTCATAGTTACTTAAACTCTATCTCCACAACTCTACGAGGAGGAATACAAAATGGCGTTCTACAATCACGTAACCCTTATGGGAAACCTTACCAAGGATCCGGACCTGAGATATGTCCCGAGCGGAGCGGCAGTATGCAGTTTCGGTCTAGCCATCAACAGAGTATACAATGACGGAGATGGCGAGAAACAAGAGGAGGTAACCTTTATCGACATTGTCTGCTGGAACAGGCTTGCTGAGGTATGCGCTGAATATCTGCACAAAGGAAGTCCAGCGTTTGTGGAAGGCAGGCTGAAACAGAACTCGTGGGAGACTGAGGATGGTCAGAGGCGATACAAGCACGAGATCGTCGCCCGGTCAGTCCAGTTCCTGAGCAATGGGAAACCAGGCCAGGACAAAGATGAAGATGAGAATGATGAGGATGTTCCATTCTAATAAATGAATCCCACCAGCAGTCAGCCAGGGGAGTATGGATCCCGCCAATAAGCTCCTCTGGTTGATATAACTCGCTTCAGAAAAACAATTACATTCTTCCATACATATTGATTTTCACTTGTGGTCTGGTGAATTACTGAACTAATGACAATAAACAACGAGAGGAGAAATCCATGCAGAACGGCAGGCTCAATACCCAACAACGACAGGCGCTGGTGAAGCTTGTGCAGAATGCCTACAACCGCAGAATCGAGAGGCAGCGTGAGTTATACAACGACACTGTTGCCCGAATCACAGCAGAAGTGAAAGCGGAACTGGGCGTAGACAAGATGGATGAAGCCATAAAGGGGCATGAGCGAATGCTCAAGGACTTAGAGGCAGAGAAAGAGCATCTCGGCTTTAGCAAATACAATGGCAACCTCATCCCTGGCTCAGAAGCAAAGAAGCTGGTTGAGGAACGCTCTGGCACTGAGCGACAGAAAGTCACTGACATGGAATCCGAGATGGACAGAACCATAAGCGCCATCTGGACGGCCACTGAGCTTTCTGAAGTCAAGTTAATGGTGGACGAGATTCTGGCTGAGGCATAGAGGAAATCTGGGATGGTGTTGACGGTATTTCGGCATCGTCCCGGATATAGCAGCTCAGGGAGGTGAAAGGTAAGTGTTGTTCCAGAAAGAGATATCAGAAGCCTTTGAGAGAAACGCCCTTGAATACTTCGGCAAGGACTTTGACAAGCACAGGAATTACTTGCTGAAGGTGGCATTTGGCAGGAACTCCTCACTGATCCCGCAGCAGGAGTTTGATGACGTCATCTCTGTTTACAGAACCAATCCCCGTAAATGCGCAAAGGAGCTGTTTCGAGTGCTCGGTCCTGCCATTGAGAAGACCATGGAGACCATACATACCAGAGGGCTATCTATGAAGACAAAGCATGACAATGGCTCTCTCTCAGTAAGTGACAATGGTGGAGAACAGATCGAGGTAGAGAGCGAGAGAAGCTCTGACAAGACTTATACAGTAAACCTGATCTCGCTGGAATGCAGTTGTTCGTATTTCCAGAAGGTGAAGTTCGCTGGAATGCTCTGCAAGCATATATTTCTCGCTAATGAGTTGTTGGGAGATAAATATAGAACCGTGCAGCCTGCCACTTCCAGCACTATACCTGATAGCGATACTTCCACTGAGAAACTGGATATCCAGTCAACTGACTCATATTTCTCCTATGGCAGCCAGAAACTCAGCAAACGGCCTAAAAGAGGTAACTCCCTCATACCTTCTGGAATAACATACATCCTTGAGGGAACTCCTCCTGAAGTGGTTGTCTATGCCCTGAATTCAGACGAAACATTGCTTCTGGTAGGCGAGAGTGGAGTGGGAAAATCCAAGCTGATACAGTTTCTTGCACAGGAGACCAATACTCCCCTGCTTAACGCCTGCGGCCATAACGAGATAACCGTTGAGAACCTGTTAGGCGCCATGACGGTGGTCAACGGTAACACAATCTGGCGGGATGGAATACTGCCAGAGGCTATGCGGCGCGGATATTGGCTTCTACTGGATGAAATCAACAGCATTGACGCTGGTGTGACCAAGGTGATAAACGAGCTTCTGGACAACAGGAGAATCACTATCACTGTGGCTGGCGAACCCAGACCGGTAAAGGCTCACAAGGACTTCAGGTTTGTCTGCACCATGAACCCACCTGACAGTCCTATCTACAAAGGCATTGAGACCATGAGCTTTGAACTGATGGACAGGTTCGATACTGTGGTCTACCTTGACTACCTCTCTCCTGAGACAGAAGCAAAGCTGATCATGGAACTGACAGGTTTTTCTGATGAAGTGACTTCCAGGAAGATGGTCCAGTTTGCCAATACTATCAGGAAAGCCATGAAAGAAGGGGAAATATTCGCAACTGTCACCACAAGAAGCCTTATATCATTCTGCAGAAAAGGCCAGGTATTCGATATAAAGACAGCCGCTGATACTTCTATTCTGCGGAAGATGTCAAAGGCGGACAGGGATAAAGCATCTGATATATTCAGCGCCATATTCAGATAACATTCAGGTCAATAATAATAACGCAGTTCTGGGGAGGTGTTTCTGATGTCAAAATTCTATCTGGAAGATCGGTTAAGGAGCTTTGCCAGGATGATCACTGGAAACTATAAACTGAAAGTGATCTTCACCGGGTCAGTAGCCTCAATTACAACCAATCAAATGCTTATCCCACCACTGGAGAATACCCATGAAGCGTTTTCTTTGGCCAAGTTCCTTGTAGGGCACGAGTCAGGCCACGATCTCTTCTCAGTAATGGATCTGAAAGAGAAAGCATCCAAGAAATCAATTCTACTGGGCGACATCCTGAACTCTCTGGAAGACGCGAGAATCGAAACGCTCATGACCCAGAGATTCGAGGGATTGGACGCTCTCTTTGACGCTGAGATCAGGAAGATAATAGATGAGAGGAATTACTCCACTGTTCCGCTTTCCATACAAGCTCTCCATGGTCTTTATATGATGGGGAAAGGCTATGATATATCACCTATCACAGAAGAGGCTCAAGATCTTATCTCTGGGATGAGAGACCTGGTTGATAGAGCAGTAAAAGCAAAGGACAGTCATGGAGTGTTGAGAGTCTCCCAGCAAATCTATGAAAAGCTGAAGCACCTGGAGGACGAGCATAAGAATAACAGCTCTGACAGGATAGTTCCGGGAAAAGGTGTAATGTGTGATAACAACCTGCCTGACATGGTGATAGAATCGCTGGATAGGCACAAGCTGGACCCGGACTATGACAATATGGAAGATTACCCCTTCATGAAAGATGAAAATGTGGATGAAGAAGAAACCGAGATGATTCCGGGCAAACACCCTCTTTCCGAATACCTAATGTTTATCAGACACCACACGCGGCATCAGAGCTACCTCATACAGCATCTCAAGAGCATTGTTGAGACAAAGCGGAGTCGGAGCAGGAAGAAAACCATGCAAGTTATGCAGACCACAGGCTCAGTTGATATGAAGAGGCTATGGAAGCTTGCTGCTGGCGATGACCGGGTTCTGAAGCAAAGACTGAACCAGCCAGGAATAACCAGAGAGGTAGACCCAGACAGTCTAGCAATCCAGATCCTCCTTGATGAAAGTCATTCCATGAACACGTCAGGTAGGATCCAGTATTCCAGGGAAGCTGTTGCAGTCCTGGGAGAAGTCCTTCATGAGTTGCGGATTGCCTTTGCCATAACAGGATACTCCACCAATCCCGGACTCCAGAGGTTTCTATACAAGCAGTTTGACGAGGATTACCGTAGCGCCAGAACGAGATTGGTGAGCGCCACCAACAGGAACGGCACATACACACAGGAAAACATCCCTTACGCTTTGAGGAGACTTGAGGCAAGAAGGGAGCGGAAGAAGATCCTTCTGATAGTCACCGACGCAGAGGAGGTTGAGTCTGACATCAGGTTCAAAAGAGCCGTTGAGTTGACTAAAGACGCAGGAGTGGATTTGCTGGGATTAGGCATCAACACGAGCTTCATGTCAGGCTATTTCCACAGGTTCGTAGAACTGACCGATCTACTCAGGTTCGGCGAGGAGCTTCTCAAGCTGTTGAGAGGTGTGATTCAGAGATAGGCGTTCTTCTCCCATGCGTTTTGATTTTTACTTGTGTTGGGGTGAAATTAGATTCTTCAAAAACCAAATCAAACCACAAAAAACTCAATAGAACGGAGGAACTAACCCATGGATACACAGATCATCGAACAGGAATTCGACAAGTCACTGATCAAGACCAGGAAGGGCAGATCAGGCAACAGGCTCTCTTACATCGAGACTCCGGAATACATCAAGAGACTAAATCTCGCCTTTGATTACAACTGGAGTTTTGAGATTGAGGAGGAAAAGATAGAGTCCGGCTTCATTGTCGTCAGGGGAAAACTGATCGCTGAGGGAATTGCCAAAAGTCAATACGGCACTTCCCAGATAACTTTGTCAAAAGATACTGGCGAGGTTGTTGCTATTGGCGACGATTTCAAGGCCGCCGCATCGGATGCGTTGAAGAAAACTGCTTCCTTATTTGGAATCGGGCTTCATCTCTACAACGGTTCCAACGGAAGCAATGCTGGAAAGAGCAACGGTAAAGGGATGAATAAACCTTCCGGGAACAAAGGCAACGGCAACGTCACCAAAGCCCAGTTGTCCAAGATAAAATCCCTGAGAACAGGTCTTGGTATGTCCTCTGACCAGGTTCTGGATCTCGTGGAGAGGATGTATAACACCCGTGACCCAAAGGAACTGAACAAAGAGATGGCATCTGCTGTTATCTCCGTCCTTGAGAAGCAGAAGGAAGAGGCTGACAAAGGGGATGAAACAGGAAACGAGGAGGAGGTTGTCTAAATGCTGAATCTGAATGAGGATAGGCAGCATTTTAGCTATTCCCAGTTGTCCGCTATGCTGTCATGTCCATATAGATACTATCTCCAATATGTAGAGCGCCGTGGATGGGACTTTACCCCATCTGCGGTATCTTTCGGCAGCGCAATACATCAGTCTATCCAGAAGTTCCACAGAACCCTGCAGAACGGTGGAATAAAGGATAGAGCCAGCTATTCGGAGACCTTCATGAATGTCTTTTCTGAGGATGTGGATACCGGGAACGTGGTGCTGAAAGATGATGATGAGTTCGACTCCCTGATGGAAAGGGGAGAAGCCCTTATCACCCAGTATGTAGACACTTTCTCAGACCTGAAACCTTCAGAGGTTGAGATGGAATTCCGATTGCCGCTGGTGAATTCCTATACCGGCGACCTTCATTCCAAGGACGTTGTGGGCAAGATCGACCTGATAGCAGACGACAATAGAATCTTCGAACTCAAGACTGGCTCATCTGCTATGCCGCAATCGGCTGTGGACGAGAACCTGCAACTGATCCTCTACGGCTGGGCATTCAAGATGATGTATGGCAGAGCGCCAGAGAGACTGGTATTGGTGAATCTTATCAAGACCAGGACTCCCAAAATCCAGATTCTGGATACAGACATCAATCCTGAGAAAGAGAAGAAGCTCCTGCATCTAATGTTCAGGGTGAACGAAGCCATTGAGAGGGAGTGCTTCTATCCGAACCCCAGGGGTAACTTTGGATGCGGTGGTTGCTGTTATGCTCTGAGTTGTGAGTATGCGTTCTGAGCTGAAATGTATTTACCGGGGAGGCAATTATGCTTCCCCAAATCACTGCCAATAGGAACGGTATCGCCGATTCGTGCCTCGACAAACTGGATGATCTCCCTGGAAGCGCCGGAAATTGCCTTCAGATTAGCCATTATCTTTTTGTAGTCGGCGTCATATAACGCCAGATAATGAAAGCTTTTGTTCTCCATACCGAAATGCTTCGTGACCACATAAGCCACGCCTTCTGCCTGAATTTCCCTCTGCTGTCTGCTGAGTTTCTGATTCTTATGGAGCAGGATTTCATGGCCGATCTCGTGAACCATTGTATTGACTTGCGTGTTAATGCTCTCTGTATCAGTGATTGCGATTTGGCCACCTTTGCTGTATCCATAAAGACCATTGATGCCAAGATTCCGGAAATCCACCTTGATATTTCTGGATTCGCAGAATTCAAGAAGCATTTTCAGAAAGCTACTGTTATTATCGCCATCTACAGTGATGTCAACATCAGGAAGTGGCTCACCTTCGGTCTGCGATTCATCAAAAACGCTTACCGGAAAGAAATAAACTCCTTCCTTTTCAATCTCTTTGCCAGTTTCTTGGTCAACCTCTGTGATTTTTCGGATGCTGGGAGCAAGTATCTCTATTGCTCTGCTGCCTCTCTTTATCCTTCTCTTCAGGCTGTTCCATGTCCGAAATCCAGCAACTCTTGTGGCATTTGGCATCGGCCTCACAATCAGTAACTGGTTATGATAGCTGTATTTCCAGAACCTTGATAGTATATCAAGATATTGCTTGAAAAACTCGGACTGCTTTACCTTGTCTGTCCCAGAAGCAAGTTCCTTTAGCCATTCCACAACCTCATTAAGAAATCTGTTTGCATGTTCCATACTGACACCTCCGCGGTTTTTTCCCCGCAAGGCGATAGGGGGAAAAACAAGCATTGAAGTGGCAGAATAAGTATGAAGAGATGATCTGGCGAGATAATGGGCTGGATGGAAAATTTCAGAGTTCTTCTTGCATGATATGCTTATCTAGCAAATCAATGACCATCTCATATACCTCAACATCAAACCATCTCCGGAATACACTCAGCGTTAGCTTCTCTGGCCACATGGTTTCATCAGTATACCAGCTCCAGAGTTCCCACTCAAAGATTGCCTTATGATTCCGTTCGATATAGCGCATTGCTTGCTCAGTAGAATCATACTCAGGGATGAGATATGCATTGCTGTCTTCTCTGAGATCATCAAGCGTCATATCAAGATCCCAGTCAGGCTGGCTCTCAAGCCAATCGAGAAATGGCTGTTTTGGTTTGGTTATGGCGACAAAGCGATCTATGGTATGCATGGACGTGACCCTCAGTATTTGCTGTTCCAGTAATGGAGCATCTGGAACCATTTAGAATTCACAGAATCAGGCTCTATCTCTAGATCCCCAAGTCCGATGGTATAAGCTTTTCCTTGTTTCTCCACCCTGGCTACTACGCCTCTGCCACGACCGCTGCTTCTGTCATCAATATCAGTAACTGTCACAGTGTCACCAAGTGCCTTTGCCTCGAAGGGAAAGGAAAGCTCATCCTGTAATGTGTAAAGAATGCCCATGAATATTTCATCGTCATTGTAGCAGTCCACTGCTGCATCCCTGATCATCTGGTCAAGTTCGTCTTCAGAGAGCTTCTTCTGATCCATGAAACATCACCTCATTTGCCGGTTACGGTAATCTCATTATGGAGAGCGTTATATCCCAAGAAATTCCGCTTCCCGGTCAATATCCCCCTTGGCTACCCTAACGCCGCAGTTTCTGGCCTGCCGGTATATGACGATAGCCTGAATCTTCTGGTTCTGGCGCAGTAGTCTCTGGATCTCCTTGAGAGTATTGGCGTCAATGCTTGATAGGGTTGTGTTCTTCTTCATGACAGGATTCCTGTTTGATATTCCCCCTGTGGCTGTATTCCACATCAGAGGCTGGTCATAATGAGTCTGAAATAGTGTAAAAACTAAGACCTTTGAGCAACCACAGATAACCCGAACGGTATATATCTATCCCTGTGGGAGTCAGAGCCGGGCTCCAGCGTATCAACAGGAGGCCCGTTATCGGGTCTTGGATTCTCCCAGACACTGCTTATAGCGAAACCTTCAGCTATAAAACCGTTGATGATATCCGACAGGAGGTGGTGGAACTCACTGTAGGATTCCCCTTCAGTGAAGTTCATTCTCTCATCCTCTGTCTCAAGAATCGCGCCGCGCATGTATGGCTCTGTTATATACAGGGTGTATCCCTTCCCATCCCAACCTTTATTCTCTGCCATATATAGGAGCGGAACTGCGTAGTCAGCGGAATAAAGTCCCCCAGGCTTCAGCACTTGCGCTACTTCCCGGTAGACTTCCCTGAGGTCCGGAACGAACAGTGTTGATATGGGCTGATACACCCGGTCATAATACGCTTCTGGCAACACAGAGAGGTCCCTCATATCTCCCTGTATTGTTGTAACTGTGTATCCGTAGTGTCTGGCAGCCAGCTCATCACCCTCAAGCTGCTCAGGTGTGAGGTCAAGGACAGTTACATTAGCGCCCAATAGAGAGAACACTGCTGATTGCTGACCACCTCCACCGGCTAGACAGAGGACATTCATCCCCTGCACGTTTTCCATCATGATTCTGTCCACTACGTCATCACAGTATGGCTTCGGCAGGATGGATATTTTCCTTTCTCTGTATATGCGATAGGCCTCTAAGTCCAGGTCAAGCCATGGCTTTGTATAATCCGTTCCTTCTCGCACATCCTCCCTGAGAAGCTCAAGCTTCCTTCTTGCTATCTCATCTCTGATATACATAAATCCTCATCCTGTGGAGTTCCCCGCCCCAACACAAAACAACATTCTTGTCTTAGATTATCAGGAAGACGCCGGGATTGCCAATCTTGCCATCCATCCCGTAATTTTTCTGGAAGATGACGGTATTGCCAAGTGAGTTCTTTGGCGATTTCAACCTTGGCATTAGCGGAATCAGCTGCAACTTTGAGAGCATAGTAAGCAGCGCCGAAGGCGTGTTCTGGAACATGCGCAGTTGCCACCGCCTGGCCTGCTGCACGCGCAGCAAAACAAGCAGCGCTATTTTCTTTCGCTTCTCGCGCGGCTGCATGAGCTGCAAGCGAAGCCTTGCGTATATCAGCCATATTAAACACGCCTGTGCGAACCCATGTTCGGCATGCTTCTATTGCTTTGCGGGGTCGGTCGTCCCTCGGGTATACCCTCTCAAAAAATGGAAGTATTCGTTCGGCGCAGTCCGCGGCCCAGATTGCAAGCAATCTCTGATCTTGTCTGTCGTATTTTTTCATTTTATTGCCGCTTTCGCCTCCTTAATTTCCAGATAATCAATGCTCCAAGCAAACCTAAAGCCGACATGATGGCAGCGAAATAAACGCCAGTCCAGTTCCATCTTGTATAGTGTATTGCTCGCTGTTCTGACCTCACATCGAAGTCAATCCATGGTCCAGTACGACCAAGAACGAATACCAGAACACGTATAGCGTGTAATATAGCTGCTGAAGCGCCTAATTTCAATGCTAAATGAGATTTGACCGGGTCGTTGGCAATCCACCATTTTATTGAAGCAAACAAGCATCCTGCATCTATCAGTAGTTCTGCAATGAGTAGAACTGATACCCACAGGACAAGTATATCTAACGATCCGCCAGCGATCATAACGATAGTGCGGAAAAGCAAGACGCATGCTCCCAGGGCAAGAAGGGAAGCGTATATGCGTTGTTTTGATGAACTGAAACTCATTTAGTCAAATTTCCCGAGATTTCGACGTCTTTTTCACAATATGATGACAAGCTTAATGATCTTTCGTCCTAAAGAGCAGCCAATTTTTCTTTGTCAAACTGCACTAATGTATACTTCCCTTTAAGCTTTTCGCCATGAAGTCCAAACGCAATAGGTCAAAACCGAACATTACTCTGGCCCAAAGCGATATATATATCCCAGATAGCCACAGGGAACAACAGAATCATTAGCAAGATTGCCAAGGGCATCTCTCCACGGCAGTGCAAGTCCTAATTCAAGGAAAATTCCTCTGTAATTGAAACCATATGCTATACCTGTTGCTCCATACTTGTAATCTGCGCCTGGGTCGCTGCCAGCAATCCAGCTTGTCAAAAGGTTAATACTGTGCTGCATTTTCTTTGTATCGTGTAGCCTATAGCCTATATTGAAATGGAACTCATGATGATCCTTGTTTAGATACATCCCGGTAAATCGAGTACCTATTCTGCCGAACCAGTAACCTATGCTAGGATGTATAATAAGAGAAGTAGCAGTGATTCCCAATTCAGGATATGATTTCTGATCTGTTTCATTGGCTCTGACATAACCCGCACAAAGAATCAATAAAGCCATACAAGCTAATATCGCTATTCTGATCATCCTGCTATTAGCAAATCTAACGAGCAAACCAGATTCTCCTTTTGGTAGCCGAATCACTTATATACAAGGAGAAAAGAGAATCAGCCCTTTGCTTTGAAGAATAACCAATTCTTCTCCTCTTTCCCAAACTGCAATATCGTGTATTTCCCTTTTAGCCTTTCACCGTGAAGCTCAAACACTATCTTTTTCGGTTTCCTGTCAATCAGGGAGTATGTGCCTTTATCCCAAATCTCTACTGTGCCTGCACCATATTCACCCTCAGCAATCTCGCCCTCGAAGTCAGCGTAATCAAGCTCATGATCCTCAACCTGGACAGCAAGTCTTTTCAGTCCCAGTTCGGTAGGCGGCTCCTTCGGCACAGCCCAGCTTTTCAGCACTCCGTCCATCTCAAGCCGGAAATCCCAGTGGAGATTACGTGCGTGGTGTTTCTGAATTACGAAGATTGGACTAGACATAGCAAATCACCTCACATCCCTCATAGGTTCGAGTTTTTACCAGTTTAGCACATCTGAGGCAATGAATCAATTGATTTTCATTGACAACTGGTGCCAGAAGTGATAAATTCGGGGGGAGCTTTACAGAGATCTTAATGCTAAGTCGTCATTCTCAAGGCACTTCAACAGTTTGAATTTCCCGTTCATGTGTAGGATACAGTTGAGAGATTTCATGGCAGAGATTGTGTGGACATATATAAGAACGTAGAGGGGAAAGATGCCGAGAAGGAAATGGACAGAAGAAGACAGGCAATTCCTCAAAGATAACTACCGGAAGATGACCAATAAAGAGTTGGGCGAACACTTTGGTATGACGGCTGTTGCCATTCATTATAGACTCAGGACGCTCGGACTGAAGCGGAGCGCAAGGTGGACTGAAGAGATGGACAGTTTCCTTAGAAGCAACTACATGAGAATGACCAGCGCGGAATTGGCGAGTTATCTTGGGAAGACCACTGGTGCGACCCAGGCAAGGATAAACTTACTAGGACTCCGCCGACTTAAGAAGTGGACTCCAGAAAGAGAGCAATTTCTACAGGAGAATTACGAGGAAATGTCTAACGCTTTACTTGCCAAAAAGCTGGGGACTACAGAGTTGGCTATAGCCAAGAAAATGAGTCGGATGGGCCTTGCCAGAAACCCAGAACGGAAATGGAAAAGATGGACTTCTGAAAGGAAGCAATTTCTATTGGACAACTTCGAGGTGATGTCCAACGCTTTCCTTGCCGAAAAACTGGGAACTACAGAGTCGGCTATAGCTGCAAAAATGAATCAGATGGGCCTTGTCAGAAAGCCGAGATGGAAATGGAGCAGGAAGAAGGAGAAGTTTCTTAGAGCAAACTATAAGCGGCTAAGTATCTATGAACTTGCAGATGCGTGTAATATGCCCGCAGATTATATCAGCAACAAGATAGCCGAATTGGGGTTGCGGTAGAAACCTCTGGGCTTCTTTGCGCTATTTTCTTACCAGAAGACTAAGATGGAATATTTGCTTAAGTCGGTAAAGGAATCCGAGCGAAGCTATCTATGAGCGAACCTTGGTTTTATAACTCAACTGTAGTCTCTGCCCTCAACTGGTATATTATCGAATCCGGAAACATCGATCCCAAACACAGAGAGATGCTGCTTTAGATCCATGAGCTGCTCTTGCTCGATTTCCCTACGACGTCCTTGGGTACGTCCGACGGCATTCCCCAGATTCCAACCGATGCGAACCATTCAGAACGCCGCTCTCTTCCTATAACAGGATAGGAGACATAAGCAAAAGCCCTGCATCCTTCCGTATCAGTAGAATCATCTGGCAACCATACAAGGCTAACTTTGTCGACAGTGATCATCGTTTTCTCTATGGTGAGAATACCAGACATCATACACCTCCAAAAATTACTCCGGGCAGTGTTGGTTGCTGGGGTGATCTCCAGAGAAGAGATGCTACCCTTCTTGCCCCCCATATTGTCATAATATCGGTAGAATAGGGCACAAACCTTAATGCCCGGCGGCTGTCATTGATTTATTGGTTCTGGTGGGCATGGTCCCGTGCTGAGAAAGGAATGAGAGATTCTGGGGCTCTCATATCATTTACGATAATGTTGTTGACTTTGCACAATAACGCGTTGATTTTATTTTACATTGACAGTAAGTCAAAAATATGTAATACTGTTTATGCTATCCCTTTCAATAGGCCTCGGTGTTTTGATTAGCCGGGGCCTTTCTAATGTGCAGACGCGAGCTTCCAATAGCTCAAACTACTCCGAAAAGTGAGTATGTATGCGTGTTTACAAAAGCGGCAATTTTCCTGTTGACATCCAGAAGGAAATGAGGTATATTATACATACAAGGGGGAGTTGATGTGTATGACCAATCCGATCGTCCAGCACTTATGCAATTAGCTTATACCTTTTATTTCAATACGATAAACCGAGTTCCAGGATAATACTCTGGGTTTCAAGATGCTACTTCTAATTCCAGTTCCGACATAAAACTGGAAATCAAGCGGCAACTTAGCGGCATTTGATTCCAGCTATTTGGTCAATATAATCGAGTGTAAAGTATTTTTCATAGATCTGTCACACTTTTGCCTTTTGCGGTGTCTTTATTAATAGGGACGTTTTGTTAATAAGAGCTATCAAGATGATCATAAAGATCGGCAGATAGCGTAATAGTACTAACAATATAAAGACTCTATTCTCGGGATAGGGTTTGCTCGGAAAAGTCTGATTAGTGCGGTTCTTACCCAACGGCGGGGGGTAATATCTGCAATTATCTTTACACGCTATGGGTATATCCAGGGAGCGAGGTGGCGCTCCATATTTGGC
>Ga0114922_10001831_pt1 | contig 20171 bp, 20 predicted proteins | sample AartaG_FD_100975 | JGI IMG/M metagenome (GOLD analysis project Ga0114922, IMG submission 100975) | Deep subsurface microbial communities from Aarhus Bay to uncover new lineages of life (NeLLi) - Aarhus_00045 metaG | ecosystem: Environmental > Aquatic > Marine > Oceanic > Sediment | place...
CTAAGTGCCGGAGGGAGCTTATCTCCTGTTAAGCTAAGCAATATTGTTGGTTTAGATATAACCAAGCCCGACTTTTGGAAGCTGGGGATAAAACAATTCGAAGAATTTGTTAACGAGTTTGAAAAAGCAATGGATTAATTTTTTTTCCTATATTTATTATATTTTTAGAATTTATTCACTATAGTACTTAAGAGATCTTAGTTGATATTAGGCTATTTAAGTATTACCCTTGCCATGGCTATGTATTCAGCATAGGGGGCGCCCATGGCAAGGGCTTTTGGTTACTGTGTCGAGCTTGCAATTCCACTCACGATGGCTATGACTGGAATATTGGTTTCGGGATTTCTTTTCTTCCCTGTATCACAATTCCATTGATATTTTTTTCTCTTCTTTCCAAACATCGCACCAAAGAAGATTATACTATTATCGCAAATATGGCATATATTTCGACCATAAGAATATTCAGCTTCGCAATTTGGACATTTTATTATCAATTTTTCAACCTTTTTTCACAAATTCTCTTACATTATACTATGCATTTCTTAACTATTACATTTTCAAATTAAGAATTAAGAAAAATAAAATTAACTTCGCTACCTTTTCTGTTAAGTTTTACATTGCTTCGTAGAGGCGTGGATATTTATCTTCATAAATCTTAAGCTTCTCAGGGTATCTCTCTTTGATTCTTCGTATGATTTTCGCAAGTGAACTACGATGTTCGTAGCCCATTGCAAAAGACCATTCTCGAGCTGTAGATCTTCCAATTTCCTTTAACTTATCCAAACATATTAGCTCGTATGTCTTAAACACTTCTTCTGTTGCGATTATCGCAATCGCAATCTCAGGGCTTTTTTCTAACTTTTCTAACATCATAATAATTCACATTTCTTTATTTTTTATTTTTATTTGTGGGACTCATTTCCCATAATGAACAAGTTAATAATTTGAACGTTTGTCACTTTAAATAGTTTTGCTTGGGAGGGTTTTTCATAAAATTTGTTCAATTTTTATGAAGTTTTTTAAAAAAAATGTAAAGTGTGCGTAACTTGCTTATAAACTTATTGTTTTGAGTTAAAAATTTTTTAACCACAAAAAACCGCGTACCGACAGAAATAATACAAATTAAAAAAAAATGAGTTATTTATTATTGTTTGGATAAAAAAGAGAAATAACTTCTTGATAAATATTTTATATCGCCGTTAGAAATTGCTGATATCTTGAATTATAGAATTATTTTAATTTGCTTCGAATTTTTTCTCTAAAATCGAGAATCTCCTTATCGTTGGGAGTAATTTTCATAACTTCATCAGCTAATTTTAACGCAGCACTATAATTTTGCGTTTGATAGTAAACTTCTGCTAATATAAAACGGGCTCTGTTTTCGCCAGGATTTATCTTTAAAGCCATTTTAAGATGCTTTTCGGCTTCTATTAAATCTTTCCTTTGAAGAAATATAAATCCTAGGTTTAGCCATATTTCAGGATCTTTTGGAGCTTTCTTTAAAGCGAGAAGGTAATTTTCCTTTGCTTCCTCGTAATTTTTTGTTTCAAAATATATTTCCCCCAAGATTTTAAGTGCCGAGATATCGAGAGAATTAAAATCCTTTAACAATTTATCAGATTTTTCCCTATGTTTAGCTAATGAATGGGTATACGAATATATGCGCTTTAAATCGGAACCTTCTGGAGTTTGAAGAAAGTTGATTTTTAATGCTCGATTGATACATGAAATTGCTTCCTCACTATTTCCAATCTTGTAGTAACAATATCCGAGATTTATCAATCCTAATTTAAATTTTGGATTACTTTTGATTAATGTTTTAAAATAATCTAACGCAAGCTGATAGTTTCCTAAACGAGCATAGCAAGTTCCTAAACTGTTAAGAATTTCCTTTAAATTAGAATCATTCCTTAATAAAGCGTTCTTTTCATAATTAGGATAAAGTTGGAGGGCTTCTTCAAATGAAACTATTGCCTTTTCGAATTCTTTATGGGCGAAAATTATGTTAGCTTTACTAATTAAAGCGAATAGATTTTTTGGTTGAATCGATAAAATTCTATCTAAATAAAATAATATTTTTATATAATTTTCTTCTTGAGCATACATTTTACTTAAAGAAAGCAGTATATCTACATCCTTACTGTCAATGCTTAAAACATGCTTATAGGTATTTACCACAGTTTTGAAATTTATTACATCGTGTATTTTAATGACATTAACCTTGGTATTCTCATTGAGTATACATATATCTGTTGGTTTCATGGAAACTACTATGCACAGGTAACTTCCCAATTCTCTAATGCTGGAAAGAAAGATTTTGTCGTATTTTGCAAGAGGAAACTTACTGTACCGTTTTCTAATAAGTTTTGAAATTTCGCTTTGATTTTCACTTAATGTATTGAACCACCTATGGTTGTAATATGGTATTAATGTAATTTCCTTGGCAATCTTAGGCTTAATTTTGTACAATTTGATACTTTCACCAATATCTTTCCCCAGATTACTCCTCATTAATGCTTTTATTCGGACGGGCTTTACGGTTTTATTTAATACTCTAGATCTTTTTACAACTCCAGCACTGATCTTATTTCCTAATAAAACAACTTTATCACCCTTCCTAACATTAATTTGTCTCATACAATCATCGTAAATCTCTACAATATTGCGCCAGCTGTAGGATTTTCCTGCATCTTCAATGGTTAATGATATTGCATTTCTAAAGATTTCTTTATAATCTGAATTATCTTGAATATCTTCAATTTCATTTCCACATACGGGGCAATAAAATCTTGGCGATTTAATTTTATGTCCACAATACTGACAAAATTTTAAATTTTTCTGATTGGGCATGACTCTACTACTACTTCTGAATTTTTATCATCAACAAATATATTTTAAATGAATCTTCTATTTAATATTTTTTGAACCAAAAACAATCATTATACTCTCACGGTATTAATCTCGGATTGGAGCACTACTTAAAATAATTAAAATATTATTAGGTTCTTATCATCCCTTAAAAAAATCCTCTGCATGAATGAACTGAAACCCACAACGATTTGCAAAGGTATTGTCGACTTTCATATCGCCAACCATTATACATTGGGAAGGATCGAGCTTATATTTTTCAATAAACTCAACGCCCATTCCAGGCATCGGCTTCCTGCAATAACAAATCTGCGGAAACGCAGGATGAGGGCAATAAAGATATTCAAAATTATTCCCTAAAAGTTCATGGGTATAAGCAAAACATTCAAGAAGCTCATCAAGAGTCATATCCCCTTTTGCAACAAACGACTGGTTTGACACTCCTAAGAGAAGATATCCGTTTTCTTGATATTCCTTTAACACTTCGGTTCGGTGGGGGAGTATCTCTATATCTTCGGGCGTGGATGGATATCTCGCTCCCGACTTTGTTTTCCTAATCGTTCCGTCGTAATCCAAGATGATTGCTTTTTTTGTATACTTAGTTTTATCAATTACTCGCGAAAACTCTACTTTTTCTACGGCGTGAAATCCTTCTTGAGTTTTTGGGGATTTAACCGTTTTTTTATACTTATAGATTACTACCGGAGGGTATACTCCCACCTCTTTACTTTTTTTGATCTCCTCAGGAGTCAAGAGCCTCCCATAAGTATCGATTAATCGTTTAGAAGCGTTATACAACGCGTCTCCTACGTCAATATCAATATATTTACAATGGATCTCGAAATCGTTGTCACGAGCCCATTTGATAATAGACTGACGGGACTCTACGGTGGGATAGGTGTTATCCATAACAAACTGAGAAGTACCGTTCTCGGTGTATTCGCTTTCTACGTGCTGAACTAACCCGTTCAACGATCCACCAAGCTCGTCCCTATTTACCCTGCGATAGCCTCGTTCTTCGTACTTTCTGGCAAGGACGGTTTTCCCCGAAGCAGGATAGCCCATAATTATAACAATATTTTTATTCATTGTTCCTCAAATATTTTTATTATTATATATATTTAAACTTTTAAAATTACACCGATAGCTTCGAGTTTAACTGCGTGTTTCCTTAATTTTAAATTTGGTTTTGAATTAAAGAGGATAATTAATTTAAATTGACAGATAATTGTATTATTTGTAAAGTGTAAATAAAATATTTGAAACAAGAGAAAGCATATGCCTAAGAAGATTTATTCCTATTTCTATTTGTCATTAATTTTTTCAATAATTGGACTTATTTTTCCAACTCACGTAAGTCAGGCCATAGGATTTGATATTGGTGATATGGTTCATTGGGTTTATGGATTTTATATCCTCATACCTCGTAATCCGGTCGGGGAACCACGATTTTATTTCACTCTACAAATTCAGGGATTTTTTTTGATAGTTTGTGCGGTTTTTTTAGCAACAGTTTCTTTTGTTGAGTTACGTAATGCTAAACTTGGTAATCGATACGATAAAAATCTAATTTATGTTATAGCAGTTATACAGCTAATAGCAAGTCAATTTTATTATTTATCGGATTTTATTGTTAGGCCGTTATCGTCTTGGGGATTTATCTTTAGCGCAATTTTGGCTCTCATAGGGAATAAAGAACTTAAGTCATTTTACATTGACAAAGGTATAGTAAATGCTAAGAACGAAAGAATTCTTGGTGTTGCTTTAATAACGATATTTCTTATTTCAATAGTTAATGGTATTTATATCTTTTTATGTTGTGTAGCTCCATATGGTATAGATGCAATTTCATCATTATTCGTAATTGATATGTTCCCAGGACTAATTTTGCATCTAATAATGTTATTTTACGGAATAAATTCGCTAATAAGAGCTAAAAATAAGAATAGATCAAAATTACATTAATAAATTGAGTCTGAGTGAATTATACATGTAAACCCTTGAAATTAATGGTTTTCCTTTCTACAACTATTTTTTTCCCGTTAACTATTACTACTTCCTTCTCTCTACGATTTTTACCTATTATTATGTGCTTTTTTTAATCAATACTTTTATTTTTTGAATATCTTTCGTCGATTTCTCTAAAGGTGTCTCTAAGTCCTTTAATTCCTTTTTTTCCTCTAACTCCTTTTTCTTTTTCTAAATCTCTTTTTTTGTTAATTTTTCTTTTCGCATTTTCATATCCATACAGATATGTATATAATTGCATCCAAAATGGCATATAATTCATCTCTCTCGGAAAATGTAATCTAATGTATACTAGATTAAATAGCAAATTTAAATGTTAGCATAAAGGAGTTAAATTAGGTTAAACATTTCCCATTTATTACAAGAAAAATGATTTTTGTAGATAATTTACAAAAATTCGGTTAGTAGAATTTTCTTATATTCTGAGTCTCTTTCTTCGAAAGGAATTTTTTCCATCCCTGTGTATACATCTAAGCAAGGATACTTTTGAAAAAAGTCTGAAAAGGGGATGATAGAGCGAGAAAGATCGAAAAAATCGTCATTTGGTACGATATAAATATTTTTCTTAACAAGATGTTTTTTTTCTATAATTTCTAAACTCATAGTTATAGATATAAAATTCAAGAATAATAAAAAAAGAGTCCCGACAAATTTAGTAATAAAAGTAAAATTGAGAGCTTTATGTTTATAATAAATTTCAACCTTTACATGTCAAGAAAGTTCAATCAGGTATATATCTAAACATCATAAAGATGAAAGCAAATAAATATATATAAAAGGCGATCCATACTACAATTCCAATAATACCAATAACTAAACCTGCTTTAGCCATTCTAGGATCATCGTCATTCCTTTTTCCAACAGCGCCAAGAACGATGCCAATGATGGAACCTACTATTGGAAGAACGCCAAATAATCCGAGTAGTCCACAGATGAGTGCTACTATTCCGTTTGTGTTATTACTTCTCGGACGATAATTATAATGTTGATCTTGGGGTTTTTGTTGGGAATAAGTTTGTGCGGAAATTTGAGCTTGAGTTGGTTGTTGATATAATCGCTCTGATTTTAAATTATGACCACAATTAGGGCACACATTCCACGAAGCTACAATCTTTGTTCCACATTGAGGGCAAAAATTCATAGAGATCAGTTCGGATTTTGTTGAAGTTGATTTTCGGAATCCTCTTCTTATGTTAAGTTATCAAGATCCCGTATAAAAAGTTATGTGTTGAATATTTTATGTGTTTCTACTTCGTTTTCTTCTCTTTATCTAACAATTTGACGAAAGAACTTCCTTCTTTAATTACATTTAAAATGATGTGAGTATTTGTCCGTTCTACATAAGGAGATGAGTGAAGTTTTTTAATCATTGCGCTTAACTCCGTTCGCGTTTTGAAGCGAGCAAAAACGAGGGCATCGTAATCTCCTGTGATATCGTAGACTCCAAAAACATTAGGATTCTCCGCGATATCTGTTTCTACTTCAATCATTTTACCTTTTGAAACAGTTATTTCTATTGTTGCAATAATATCGTACCCCAACTTTTCAAAATCAATATCAATCCCATACCCTTTGATAACACCTTGTTGTTCTAGTTCTTCTATATGTTTTTTAATAGTTACTGGGGATTTTTTTAATGTTTTAGCGATTTGATTAAAATTTTCCCGACTATTTTCGCTAAGAATTCCTAAAATATTAAGATCAATATCTTCACTTGAAGAAGGATGTTCCTTATCATTCATATTAAAAAAAATAGTAAGATTGAATTTTAAGATTTATTATTTTCTAATTAATCGATGTAATCAAAACAATCTTTAAATTTTAATGGAATTTAAAATTCTTTAACCTAATCTTTTTATTAATTCTATATCCAATTTTAAAAAATTCGAAGGAAGCCTTGTAAAATGAGTCTAAAAGAACTTAACATAATCCCAGAACCCGTTAACATATCGCCAAAAGAGGGCACATTTACACTTAACAAAAATACTCTAATTTTGACGGATTTAAAATCAAAAGTAATCGCCGAGCAACTGAAGCAGATTTTATTATCAACGCTCGGATTAAATATTGTTATAAAGGAAGATTTGCAAACTAAGGAAAACAATAATATAATTATTCTTAAAATAATTAATAACGAAAAACAGCTAAACCACGAAGGATACGCTTTAATAGTTTCACAGGATCATATTGAGATATCGGCTTCTACGCCAAATGGGGTTTTTTACGGCATTCAGACGATGCGACAGTTAATTCCAACCGATAAAATTGGGAGTAAAAACATAGATTTAGAAATTTCTATTCCGTGTGTTGTAATAGAGGATTATCCGCGATTCCAGTGGAGGGGATTTATGCTAGATGTAGCCCGCCATTTCTTTGCCAAAGAGGAGATAAAAAAAGTACTCGACCTTATGGCTTTATTAAAATTAAACAAGTTTCACTTCCACCTTACTGATGATCAAGGGTGGAGGGTGGAAATCAAAAAATATCCCTTGCTCACAAAAATCGGCTCAAGACGGGAGGGGACAATAAAATTTGGACAAAAAGCAATTGGGAAAAAAAAAGGATTTCCGATCGATGGGGTTCCCGTATTTGGTTATTACACACAACAAGATCTAAAGGAGTTGATTCAATATGCGGCTGAGCGATTTATTACGATAATTCCAGAAATAGATTTTCCAGGACATACGATGGCGATTCTCGCGGCTTATCCCGAGCTGAGTTGTACTGGTGGACCGTTTAAAGTTAGTACTCGGTTTGGAATTTTAAAGGATGTATTTTGTATAGGAAAAGAAAAAGTATTTGAATTTACTCAAAATATTTTAACTGAAGTTATGGAGATTTTTCCATCTGAAATAATCCATATGGGAGGAGATGAAGTACCTAGAATAAGATGGAAAAAATGTACTGATTGTCAGGCTCGTATTAAAAACGAAGGACTTGGAGATACTAGAAACTTACAAGTATATTTTACTAATAGAATTGCCAATTACTTAGTTTCAAAAGGAAGGCGTTTAATGGGATGGAATGAAATTCTAAACGATAAACTTAACGAGAATGCGATATGTCACTATTGGAATGCAGATTTAAAGCAAGTTTTGGAGCTTGCGAGAAGAGGAAGGAATATAGTAATGTCTGAAATGTTAGCGGTTTATCTTAACCATCCTTATGTATTAATATCATTGGAATGCGCGTATAACTGGGACCCAATTCCGAACGAATTAGAAGTCAAATATCACGACAAGATTTTAGGTATAGAAGCGTGTCTATGGACGGAAATGGTTAAAAACGATTATAAGCTCGAATGGCAAACATTTCCGCGTTTAATTGCCATATCAGAAACGGGTTGGTCGCCTAAAAACAAGAAGAATTTTAAATCTTTTCAAAAACGATTAGAGAAATTCAATCAATGGCTTGATCTACTTGAAGTGAATTATGCTAAAAAAGAAGAATATTTGTTATATGAAAATCAATTTTATTGATCAATTAAAACTGTTTGCGCGCAAATATCGTAATGCTTAGTGCGAGTATGATTGTTGGTACGATAGAACCTAAAAGTAAAGAATAAATAATAGGATCAATAAAATCTATGAGGAGCGTTGGTAAAATAGAAATTGCAGAAATTTGATTGCCTAAATAGACTGACAATATTGCTGCAACCGGAACAGATGAAACCATTACGCCAAAAAATATTCCAATAGAACAAGAAATTGCAATAGCTGCCAAACTTATTGATAGCGACTCTATTGTTTGATCTACAACATATTCAGGAAGAGTTCCAATAGTTAATTGATCAATAATAAGTCCGACTACAAGAGAAATACCTATGGCAATAATTAAACACAAATACACGGCAAAAAATTTCGCTAAAAGTATATTTGTACGTCTAACTGGTCGAATTAAAAATAAATCGTAAACATGCCGTACTTTTTCACCCGCAATAGACGTACTCAACATAGCAGAAGCAAGCATTCCACCAATGCTAGAAAATAGAAGTGCAACTATGGAAGAGATTGGAATATCTTCGACATCTGGGACGAGAAAATTGAATATCAGCGATAACAAGGGCATTCCTACCCACAAAATAATCATTACTTTTGATTTATAGAATCCTTTCAATTCGTCTAAGAATAAAATCTTTAAACTCATCTAACATCACCCTCAATATATTTTAAATAGACTTCCTCTAAACTAGGCGTTATAATTCTAAAACTACGCATTTTAGAGTTGTGTTCTGTTATTGTCCTAAGTATCTTGTTAATTGTATCGTCTATATCAGCATCTACTTTTAAATGAGCAAGTTGTTTATTAGAAACGCCTATTTCGATTCTTTCGATTCCGTTTATATCCTCTAAATTTGGGCAAGGGTTTCCTCCTTTAATATATACAATTTCGATAATATTACCTATGTGGAACTCACTTTGTAGTTCATCAGGGGAGCCAATTTTAATAATTCTGCCTTTATTTACTATACCGATCTTATTTGCGATATCTTGAATGTCAGTTAATATGTGAGAGGAAAATAATATGGTAATTCCCTTTTGGCTCAGATTTTTTATTAGGTTTTTTACTTGATACCTACTGCTTGGATCTAATCCAGATAAGGGCTCATCTAACACTAATATCTGCGGGTCGTTTAGAAGAGCTTGAGCTAATCTTAATTTCTGGATCATTCCTCCCGATAGATGAATTATCTTCTTATACCTTACATCTAGTAGGTTAACAAATTCTAATACTTCCTGAATTTTTGATTCGAGGCGAGGCAATTCTAAGCCCGATAAACGCCCAAATGTTCTTAGAGCGTGATTTATAGTGCGCCATCTTTGGAACCCCGCTTCTTGTGGATGATAACCTAGTATTTTATATATCGCTTGGCGAGATTTAGCTATATTTTTCCCAGCGAGATACACATCTCCAGTATAATCTCTTATTAATCCTATTAGGATTTTAATTGTGGTAGTTTTTCCCGCTCCGTTAGGTCCAATATATCCAAACACATCTCCTTTGTTGATAGTTAAAGAAATTTTATCTAAAGCTAAAGTATTCTTATAACTTTTTGATACAGTTTGAAATTCTATCAGTGCCTTTTTATTTTCAGCGTGATTTTGTCGATTCATTACGTTGCCTTCTACTCTCTCAATGATATTTTTTGATCATCCTTATTTTAGTAAATAGAATGTATAATAAATCTTTTACCTTATTTTTTCTTTTTAAAAAAAACAACGCAATTAAGTAATTTACAAATGAAAAATCTCTACCGTGGTTGGACTTAAAAAAAACTTTGATTTTAAACATCCTATGTATAGTCTAAAAAGAAAATCTTACGAATATATTGTTCCTAATTTTTTTTATCGAAAGAAGGAGTGCTATGAGTGTGAACTAAAACATCATAAATTATTCTTGAGAGAATCTTATAATTACATAGAATTAGTCTGTAAAAGTTGTCTAAATTACGAAACAACCTATCGAGATTTAAAATCAAATAAGTTTAGTAAAAAGAAAAATAAAATTGTTTTTTAAAGTAAAGATTACATTAATTAAATTTTAGAGCCGCAATTTTCGCAAAACATAGATCCTTCTCGAAGTTGCTGGCCACAATAAACGCAATAAGTCTTTCCCTCTGTTGATAAGGGTTCTGCAAGATTCTTGGGTGGAGCTATGTAATTATCAACGGGAGCGTACACGACATTCTCTCCAAGGATAATCTCGCCAGTTTCAGAATTAAAACGATAACTAATAACTCCTTTTTGGCGCAAATCGATAAGAACCCGAAGTACATCTTTAGGTTTAATCCCGACTTCAAGCGCTATATCTTCCAACTTATGAGCTCCCTGATTACTACGGTCCAATATTGCAACTCTTACTGCTTTTTTGAATTGATTGTTAGTGTAAATCTGTTGGAACCCTCCAATCATAATGAAAAAGGCAGGAATAAATAGCCAATAGCCCCAAGCTGATAACCCAATGAGATCAAAATTAATCGCTCTAAAAACTAACGACAAAATCGCAACGAATAAAAATACAAGCCCCGTTCCGAAAATGCTAATGGCAGCTTCATATTTCTTTTTAGAATAATAACGATGTTTATATTTTTCACTTGACAGTTTTTTTCACTCTCTTTTCTTTTAATAAGAGATTCTTAAAATGTAAAATGATATAACATTATTAAAAAATATTGAGTCCAATTTTTATCGATTAAAAACGAAATAACTAACATGAATTTAATAGTTTACTACCATTAAAAAATAAAAGTTACCAAATCAGAAAGATGAAAATATGAGTAACCACGAATCCTTGAAAAACTTAAGATGTGTTAAATGCAATACACTGGAAAATTTGACTAATTTTTTGATTAAAAAGAAAGATATTACAAAATCAACTTTATCGTGTTCAAGAGTTCAATTTAACACTAGCACAGTTTCAAATACGATTCCTCTATGTAAACAATGCGTGAAAGAAGTAAAAAACTGGAAAAAACAAATCAATTTTGCGCAAATAGTTATTTCAATTGGAGCTATTATAACTGTTGTTAGCTTATTAGTTTTACTTAATAGCAGCAATGTTCTATTAATTCCATATGGTATTATAACTCTAATTCTTGGAGTTGCGTTATGGATATATTTACAATCCATAGATTCAAATATATTTAAATTTAAGAAAGCCAATTTTTACGTGAAGCCAGAAAATTCCTCGAATTGGATTTCATATAATGAATGGCTAATATATGCCCTTACAGATAGATAATAAGATTATTCTTATTTCATAAATGAATCGCAAGTTTAAAGAATAATAAAGAATAGTTCATTAACTTTAACTGAATAACTCGAGATTTAATTTATGGAATGAAATAAAAATGAATATTCAAAATATTGGAATTTTCTATTTTTCTGGAACGGGAAATACTAAATTAGTTGCAAATTTGTTTGCAGAGGAGTTCAAAAGGAAAGGGTTCAATACAAAGCTTATACCTATTGAGGATGTTTTAAATAAAAGGCTTGCGCTTTCTATGGGCGATTACGACCTTCTAGGTTTTGGACACCCTGTACATGCGTTTAGCGCTCCAAAAATATTTTTTGATTTTCTTGACAGGTTACCAAATGTAGTTGATAAAAAAACATTTACTTTCAAAACGGCTGGAGATCCGCTTTGTTATGGAGGGTCTACAAGCTTGGTTAGAAAACATCTTAGTAAAAAGGGGTATAAAGTATTTCATGAAAACTTGATTGTTATGCCTGCTAATGTAATGTTTAAATACGATAATTCTCTAATTAAACAGTTATACGAAGTAGCTGTTAAGAAGGTTAAAAGGAGGACCAAAGAAATACTATTGGCTAAGGTCAATCTTCAAAAAAATAGTTTATGGCTAAAAATTGGAACTTATATGTTCAATAAAGCAGAGAGTAGTGGAGCGTCTTATTTTGGCAAATATCTAACAGCAACAGACTCATGTAATTTATGTGGTAAATGTATAAGAGAATGTCCTACAGGAAACATATCAATAACTAGTGAGACAATAATATTTGGAAGTAAGTGCACTTTTTGTATGCGTTGTATTTATATTTGCCCGGAAAAGGCGATATCAAATAAATTTATGAATTTTTTTGTAATAAAAGAGGGATACACAATTCAAAATATAATTGACGACCCCGAGATTAAAGGAAATTACATCACTCACAAAACTAAAGGATATTTTAAGCATTTTTATAAGTACATGTCTGAATATTAAAATCCATTTTATTTTGATTCTTTTTTTAAAATAAAGTGTAAAGTAAGGCACTCTATTTTTATTATCTTTATTTTATGACATATTTTAAAAATCAATATTTCCTATATATTAAACGATTCAAAATTAAAATTAAAATTAAAAATTAAATAAAATTTTAAAAATGGAGCAATCTAATTCTTTAGGATTAATGAATGATGAATTATTAAGATTTTTAGAAGAAGAATTTAAAATTAGCAAGATTAACCGTCTTCCAGAGAAATATGGGGGTGGAAATATTTTTTCTCATCCATTAGTAGGCGTTGCTCAAGGAAATGATCCCATTTTTCATAAGTTTAAAAAAATTATAGGTCAGAAACATTTAACACCTCTAGAAATGTGGATAGCAAGTGGTCAAGATCAATTGTCAGCGTCGGACCTTTATGTAGTATCAGTAGTGTTTCCTTTTGTTGATAAGATTCGTAAGGAAAATAATAACCCAATTGTATTATCTAAAATAACATTGCCAGCTGAAATCTATTCCGTTGCTAGAAATTATGGCAATGAATTCAAAAGGTATATAATAAAGCAAACAATTAATTTCTTTAAAGAAAAAAGCTATATTGCTATATCTGGAATGTTTAGTGATTCTTATTCTATTGTTTTAAAAGGAGGATATTATTCTACTTGGTCTGAAAGATATATCGCTTTTGCTGCGGGATTAGGAACCTTCAGTTTGCACGAAGGACTTATCACTGAAGTAGGATGTAATATTCGATTAGCCTCCGTGGTTACTAATGCCCCAATCAAAATTTCTCGAAGAAAGAGTGATGAACCTTACGCTAATTGTTTATATTATGCAAAAGGAATTTGCAAAGAATGCATAAACAAGTGCCCTGCAAATGCGATTACAGTAAAAGGACATAATAAAGTAAAATGTAACAAATATCGTATGAAGGTTGCAAGAAAAATGGTACCGCGTCTTGGTTCAATTCTGAAGCCTGATTCCCGCCGTATTAACTGGAAATTAAAAGAAGATATTTTCCTTGTAGGTTGTGAATTTTGCCAATTTGGGGTTCCATGTACGGAAAAAAACCCTATGCTAAGTCATGATATGGATTATTTTTGAATCCATAAACTTCTATTCGCTTTTAAAAGTCAAGAAGATAGATTTTTGTTGTACCACAATTCTTTTTTTAGTTTTTTATACATTTTCTAAAAAAAATCGCTAGTTAATAAGTAAATTTATAAATTTCATATCACATTTTTATTTAAAAACTGGAATAATTTCCATTATCAAAACTTAAAAGAATGATTGATGTAAAAAATGATTGAAAAGGAAGATCCGAAGAGGAAAGGGTTATGTGAAACGGTAATCGAGAAGGTTAAAGAGGAAGATATTAAATTTATATACCTTCAATTTACCGATATTCAAGGTATTATTAAGTCATTTGAGATAAATTCGAAAAGGATCGAAGAATTTTTTGATATAGGCGAGAACTTTGATGGGAGTTCAATAACGGGTTATGGAGCCATAGAGGAGTCTGATAAAGTCGCACTTCCAGATCCCAGCACATTTAACGTCATTCCTTGGAGAAACGACAACAGAAAGGTTGCTCGCGTTTTTTGCGACATATATAATCCTGATGATACGAGATATGATGGTGATCCTCGCTTTATTCTTCAAAAAGCCGTTAAGAAGGCGGAAGAACACGGATTCATATTTTATTGCGCACCAGAAATGGAATTTTTTATGTTAGAACAACAATCACTAGAGGCAGCGTTTAAGCCGTCAGATATGAGGGGTTATTTCGATTACGATCCGTACGATCTTAATGAAAAAATGAGATATACGATTGCTGAATATTGCGACGCTTTTGGAATTGAGATCGAGTGTTTACACCACGAAGTTGCATTGGGACAACACGAAATCGATTTTCGCTATGGTAAAGCAGTAGAAACTGCTGACAATACGAATACGATTAAAATGATTGTCAAGACAGTCGCAGCAAAGAATAACATGACGGCAACATTTATGCCGAAACCTTTTGCTGGCATTAATGGTTCCGGGATGCACGTCCATCAGAGCCTTTGGAGAAACGGAGAAAACTTATTTTACGATGAATCCGATCCGGCTTTTATTTCTTATACTATGAAGAAGTGGATCGCTGGGCAACTTAAACACGCGAAAGCAATGTGTGCGGTTTTAAGCAGTTGGCCTAACTCTTACAAGCGACTTGTACCGGGTTTTGAAGCGCCAGTTTATATTGCGTGGGGTTTTAGGAACAGATCACCTTTGATAAGAGTACCTGACTTTCACGGTAAAATCACTGCTGCTCGATGCGAGATAAGATGTCCAGACCCTGCTGGAAATCCATACTTACAATTTGCCGTCCTTTTATCAGCTGGATTAGACGGAATTTTATCAGACGATATAGAAATTACTGAACCAACGGATAGAAATGTCTACAATTTGACAACGAAAGAGATGATAAAAGAAGGAATTAACTCTCTACCCGGAAGTTTAAACGAAGCTCTGAATGAATTTAGAAATTCAGATTTTTTAAAGGAAGTATTTGGAGAAGAACCATTTAAAAACTTCTATTACGCAAAGCTAGAGGAAAACGATGCCTATCGAGTTGTTGTAAGCGATTGGGAACGGAATAGATACATTACTCGTCTATAATAAGAGAAATCTTTTTTTTTTTCATTTATTTTCTTCTAAAAGTAGTACTAATTAATTAGGTTTTGCATTAGATGTTTTTTCGATGAAATCAATGGCTTTTTGAGTAGATTCGTCCAGCACATTAATGTGTTCAGCACCTACTTTCCTCACGAGCTTTTTATAATAATTTGGCCATAAACCTTTTATAAAGAAGAGAAATCTCGTTTTTTTACGTTCGCTTATATATAACTTTTTTTTAGCGATTTTTTTGAGATAAATGTTTACTGCCCGGTCTAACTCGCATCCTCCTTTTGTAAAATCGTTCCAATATTCTTCCTTTCCAAATTCGAAGCCTTTGGCTAATTGCTCTTGACTATATTTATTAAGCAAATCGGGAGAAAAACTCATTTTCGCCGTCTCAATTAGATTAGTTTTAATAGGGAACGGACAAATAATAGAAACATCTATTCCTTTATCTTTAAATTCTCCGTACAAAGCTTCACAGAATCCAAAATTAGCAAATTTAGAGGTACTGTACGGAATTAATCCACCAGCTCCAATTATTCCCGCAATAGAACCGGTTACAATAACATGCCCAAAACCTTGTTCTACCATTTTAGGAATAAACGCATTAACTAAATTAATCATGCCCCATATGTTTACATTGATGACATTCCTCCATATTTCGTTTGAAAAGCTTTCAATATGTCCGCCTGCCGCTATTCCTGCGTTGCTAAAAAGAAAATGTACATCTTGCATGTTTGAGAGCGTTATATCTCGCAAGTTTTTAACATCCGATTTTTTCGTGACATCACACTTCTTTGAGAGCACTTTAACTTTATAAGCTTCCGCTTCTTCTTTTACGTTTTCTAACCTCTCTAAATTAATATCTGAAATCACAAGGTTAGTTCCCATTCTGGCGAGTTCTAAGGCTAAAGCTCGCCCAATCCCGCTTGCTGCCCCAGTGATTACTGCGTTTTTATTTTTATAAAATTTTTCATTCATCTTAATCCCTTTAAGTTGTTAGATATTAATTTAAAACGCTTATTTTCTCTTTCAATATAATATTTAATTTAATAAAAAAAAATGGAGTTTATTTCTCAAATTTCCATATTCCATAACCTATTATGAAGAAAACCCCGATACTAACGAATGTTCCGAGTTTTTGCATGAGTACCATTAGGTTCCTGTCCGACGAGAGTCCAACTAAAGCAATAATTTGCGTAACAAAGTAGAATATTGTAAAAAGGGCAAATATTGTCGCGTAGATATTTGAGAATTCTTTGTTTTTAAAAAATGCGATAGTAAAAAACACGGCCATAACAAAAGCACATATATAACCGATCAAAACGAATATCATGTGCGGTGTATATAATACATCAGCAGGAGTAAATGCTATTCCTATGTATGACAACGAAAAAATAACACCTAAAATACAACCGGTTTTACTTGCGTATTTTTCTATCTTTCCCTCCGAAAACAATTTAGAAACTATGATATAAAAGGGTATAAAAAAAACAGCGTATACTATTAACGCAGTTGATAAAAACACCATAGAAGTTGTATTTAGAAGGCCCGACCACGCTATAATTCGTCCTGAATCGCTGATAGTATTTCCCCAAAACGAATATCCTAGAAGGGCAGGATAATCTCGCGTACCACCAGCGTAAAAAATCATAGTTAGAAAGACTAAGATTAAAAACAAAACCTGCCCAAGGATCATTCCAATTACTGCTTTATTTTTCCAATTTTCAACATTAAAAATAATTTAATTACCTCTTTTTTATTGAGAAATAGAATTAAGTGTTAATCTAATTTCAAAGTTATCAAATAAAAAAGTTTCTTTTCTTTAATAATTAAATCTTTAAATTACCCATTTTTTCAATGTACTCTAAAGATTGATGTCGGAAATAAGTATTATATAAATTGGCATATGTTCCTCCACGCTTCATCAACTCATCGTGATTTCCTTCTTCCACTATTTTACCGTGATCCAGAACGACAATTCTATCAACGTGTCTAACGGTCCATAAGCGATGAGCAATAATAATTGAAGTACGGCCTTCAATCGTCTTTTCTAAAGCATCTTGAATTTTTGTTTCAGTAAATGGATCAACTGAAGCCGTTGCTTCGTCTAAGATAAGAATTGAAGGACTTTCTAACAACACGCGAGCAAAAACCACTAGTTGCCGCTGTCCCATCGATAGAAGCATCCCTCTCTCACGTACTTCAGTTTCTAGACCTTTTGATAAGCTTTCCACCCATCCAGAGCCGCCACTTATACTTAATGCGTTAAGTACATCCTCTTTTGTGGCAGATTCACGTCCATATTTGATATTATTTTCTATAGTATCAGCCCATAAGAACGGTGTTTGTGGGATAATGCCTATGTGCTTCCTGTATTCATTGATATCGTAATCTTTAATACTCTTACCATCAACTAGAATATCTCCACCTTGGAATTCGTAAAATCTAGCAATTAATTTTGCAATGCTAGATTTACCAGCCCCAGTATGACCAACAAGAGCAATTGACTCTCCCGGGTTAATCTTCAGTGAAAAGTTATCAAATATTAATTTAGCTTTATCATATCCAAAAGATAAATTCTTGAATTCAATTTCACCTTTCAAACCTTTTAAAGGTTTAATGCTGTCATTTTGGATAACAAGAGGGAGAGTATCTATTATAGCAAAGATTCTTTCCGAAGCTGCCATTCCCGTTTGAAACATAGGCCAGAAAGATGCTATAACGAGTAAGGGAAAAAATAATAGATTTATGCTTTGAATGAAGAGAACTAATTCTCCTACTCCAACAAATCCTTCTATTACTAAGTTACTTCCTATTAGAATTAACAACATCGTAACAAAACCTTGAATTAAACCAAGAGTAGGAAAGATAGCATTCAACAAAAAAGCTCTCTTTAAATTTACCTTATAGGATTGGTTATTCACTTGAAGGAAGTTATCGTAAACTTTTTTTTCTCGCCTAAATGTTTTTGCAATTTGGATGCCGGAAAAACTTTCTTTCGTATAGGCGTTTACTGAAGCTAAGGCACGCTGCCCAAGCAGAGTCATCTTTCTCGCAAATTTCCTAAATGACAACGCTGCTACAAAAAATAATGGGAGCGTTATAAGGAGAACGAGAGTTAAAACTACATTTACAGTTAACATCACAATTATTAAAAGAACTAAGACTACAACAGAAGAAACTACCTCAATTGACAATCCAACAGTTTCTCCGAAATCTCTTGAGTCGGTATTGATTCTTGAAACTATTTTTCCTATTGGGTTCTTATCAAAGAAAGACAAATCGTGATTAACAACAGATTGGTGAGCGTCCCTTCTTATGTCTAGTACTACGCTTCCAATTACTCGATTAGAATATATCTGTCTAATATAATTAAAAACCCAGCTTGAAATACTAAATGTGAAAATTATAAAGATTAAGAATAAAATATAGACTAAATCTGGAGTGGTTTCTAAATTACTAATAATTAGAGAAACTATAATAGGTTGAAAAGCAATAGTAAGCGATGAGATAGTAAGAAAGAAAATTACAAGAAGCATTGCTCGTTTATAAGGCGAGAAATAAGATACAATTCGTTTCAGTAAATCCTTATCTTGATATTTGCGATCGTATTCTTCTGCTTCAAGACCCACCCACAAGCTATTTTCCCACCTCCTTAAGCAATTGATCTTCTTCGATATCGAATTTCTTAACGAAAATTTTGCGATATTCTTCAGATGTTTTTAGTAATTTTTCATGGTTTCCTTTAGCTGCGATTTCACCATTTTTTAAAACTATAATTAAATCAGCCCACCTAATTTGTGATAATCGGTGTGTTATTAAAATTGTAGTGCGATTTTTCAAAATGTTTTTAATCGCAAACTGAATTTTATCCTCTGTGTTAGAGTCAATAGCTGAAGTTGAATCGTCTAAAATAAGAATCCGAGGATCGGATAAAAAAGCTCGTGCTATGGCAATTCTTTGTCTTTCTCCTCCGCTAAGCTGAACCCCTCTTTCTCCTACCTTCGATTGATATTCTTCAGGCAACTCACTGATAAAATCATGAGCTTGTGCTTGTTGAGCTACATTAATAACTTGTTCCAGTGAACTTACTCGCCCAAAAGATATATTATCAAAAATAGTTGTAGAGAATAAGAATACATCTTGCTCAATATAAGAAATTTGATCTCGCAATGTTTGTAAAGCATAATCCCGAATTTCGCTCCCATCAATTAAAATTCGACCTTTAGAAACATCGTATAGCCGGGAGATTAATTTAGTTAGCGTAGTTTTTCCAGATCCAGTTGTACCAACTATCGCAACTGTCTGCCCAGGTTTAACTTCAAACGAGATATCTTTTAATATAGGCGTCTTACCATCAGGGTAGATAAAATCCACATTCTCAAATATTATATTGCCTTTGAAAACTTTCTTTTTACCTTCTTTATTCTCATCAATCTCAGTTTTTTTATTCATTAACTCGAGCAGTCTATCTGCACTCGATGCTGCTAATCGAAAGATAGCAAAAACAAACATAGAGATATTTGTAGGAAAACGGAGTAACCCCAAAATTCCCAAGAAAGCAATAATTTGCCCGATATCCATTAATCCAAAATTAAATAGCACAATACTATGAGCAAAGCCTGCTGTTATAACTAATGCTAAAACTAAAATCGGGAGATACTTTGCTTGTAGCTTACCTCGCTCAATAAACGCCTTTTTATAATTATTTATATGTGTAAAATACTTTTTCATCTCTTTTTCTTCTTGGACTGTAGCTTTAACTACTTCGATGCCCGATAAGGTCTCGTTTAAAGAAGAAGTCATTAAACCAAAACTTCCCCTTAAACGGGCCGTTACAGGTCCAATTTTCCGTGAATAAGAACGTAATAAGATAAGAAATGA
>Ga0114922_10001832_pt1 | contig 20154 bp, 11 predicted proteins | sample AartaG_FD_100975 | JGI IMG/M metagenome (GOLD analysis project Ga0114922, IMG submission 100975) | Deep subsurface microbial communities from Aarhus Bay to uncover new lineages of life (NeLLi) - Aarhus_00045 metaG | ecosystem: Environmental > Aquatic > Marine > Oceanic > Sediment | place...
TCGAAATCCTAAGAACACTTTAGATAGTATAATCGAGTTTGACAAGAAACAACCGGATGTTATTAGAAAAATACCTAAAGTTGAACAAATTGAAACTTGGATTAGTGAAGCACAAACTTTGAACAATGTGAAGAAAACTAAAACTACTCCTAAGGAAACCCCGATTATCGACCTCGAAGGAATTGGTAAAAAATACGGGAAAACTATGGAAAAAGCTGGATTTCTAGATGTTGAGAGTTTAATTGGATTAGATAGGAAAGCAATTAAGAATTTAGCTGAAAAAACAAAGATATCAGCAAAATTAATTGATAAATGGGCAGAACACGCTGATCTTATGAGAATTGATGGCATCGGTCCTGAATACGCTGAAGTAATTAATGAAATCGGAATCGATTCGGTTAAAGAATTAGCTCAACGAAACCCTAATAACACATTAGATCGAATCATGAAACTAGATAAAGAAAAACCTGACGTGTTTAGAAAACCTCCAACATTAAAAATGGTCGAAGATTGGATAGTGGAAGCTGAGAAAATTAAATAAATATGTCTAAAATACTTTTTTCTTTTTTGAATATTATTTTGAATAATAGATAAGTGAGTTTGTTTAAAAATGACAGATTTAAAACTAGAAGTATTATATTTTGAGAAAGGAGGACCTCAGAATACAGAAAAAGCTTTAGAGATCGCGAAAAAATATGCCGATCAGTTTGGAATAAAGGAGATTGTAATTGCGAGTACAACAGGTATGACTGCTCAAAAGGCTAAAGAAATTTTTGATCTTGACAAATATAAGCTAATAATTGTTACCCATTCTTATTATTTTGGTGGGAAAGATAAACGGCAAGAATTTCCTGAGGACTTAATTGCAAAATTAAGAAATGAGGGCTTAATTGTATTTTCCGCGACACACGCATTTGGCTCAGTGGAAAGAAGTCTTAGGATGTCTTTAAAACAGTGGGCACCGGTAGAGGTTATGGCTAAATATTTACGAGAGAATTTTAGTCAAGGTACAAAAGTTTGTATGGAAATTGCTACCATGGCTGCTGATGCGGGATTAATCTCAAACCTTGATGACGATATCATCTGTATAGGTGGGACTGGAAGAGGAGCAGATACTGTTTGTTTAATCAAGCCCATGACTACGAGTTTATTTCATCAATTAAGAGTTAAAGCAATATTAGCCAAACCTTTTTAATTTTTAATTTACTAAAGAAAATATTGTTTTTACTTAATTTTTTTATAGATTCTGTGGAAATATAATTCAATTGACATAAAATTTATAAGAAAATAGAATACAAAATCTATTAACAAAATTTAACTAAATAAATTTGATTAAAATGTCGTCAGATATAAATAACGAGGCAATAGAAGTAGAAACTACTACATCCCGGAAAAATGTGTTTTACTGGGCCATGTACGATTTAGCAAATACGATTTATTCCATGGTAATTGTTAGCTTAATAATTAATCGTTATGTGTTAGTAATAGGTCAAGTCGAGCTGGGAATGAGTTATGGAACTATTAGTTTTCTCTATGGTACAATCGCATTTTTTATGCAGTTGGTAATAGCAATTTGTATACCGATTTTAGGGGCCTTAAGTGATAATGTAGGAAAGCGAAAACCGTTTATTATAACCTTAACGGGGGTAATCCTTCTTTTTGCGAGTTTGATAGGATTTTATCATGATCTCTCATTGGTTATAATGTTTTATATAATCGCGAATGTTGCTTATCAATTTAGTTTGCTGTTTTATGACGCAATGCTTCCATTTATAGCGAAAAAAGAAGACATCGGAAAAGTTGCAGGATTTGGAGTCGCTTGGGGATATTTTGGCACGATTATTTCCCTTTTAATTATGATGCCGTTAATCCTCGGATTAGGTGATATGGTATCTACGCCACCGGTTTTACCAGGAGATCCGCCACTTTCATATGGTTATGCAGAGACATCGATTCCGTTTATTATTTCTATGGTTTTATTTTTAGTTTTTTCGATCCCATTTATCTTTGTTCGCGAAAAACAGAAAAAAGGTAAAAGACCTCCTATTGGAAAATTAATCGGTAGTACATTCAAGCAGCTAAAAAGTACATTTAAAGAGATCAGAAAACATAGGTCAATGTTGATTTTTATAATTGGCTATTTCTTTGTAGCTGATATCGCTAACGTAATAGTTCTATACATGACACCAATAGTTACTGATGGTCTTATTATTGGTGGTGGATCAACAACTTTCGCTATAGTTTTCATAATAATTGCTACTTTCTCAGCGGTCGTTTTTACCTATTTCATGGGAAAATTTGGAGAAAAGTATGGGGCAAAGAAAACATTTTACCTCGTAGGACTCTTATGGGGGATTGCATTACTAATTGGAGTTATATTAGTATTTACAACGCCCTCCATCGATGTAGGAGCAAATCTACCATTCATCCTAAGTATTCTAATGGGTGTGGTAGCAGGCCCCGCCTTAGGAGGTACTTGGACAGCTCAAAGAATCATGGTAATAGAGCTCGCTCCCACAGAGAAGTTCGGAGAGTTCTTTGGGTTCTCTAAATTAAGTGGGAAACTTTCTTCAGCGTTAGGTCCATTTGTTTGGGGAACAATTATGTTAACTTACGATGTAATAGGTAAGGCAGCATACGGATGGGCTATGATCTCTGTAGGAATAATTATGGGATTAGGTATATTTATTTTAAGCTTCGTCCAGAAGGAACCATCGAAAAAATAATCTTAACTTTTTTTTTTTTAAAATCTTAAGGAAACTATACATTAACTACATTTTAAAAAAAATAGAGAGAAAATCAAGTTTTCTTATCAGTTGACATAACATTAATAAGAAATTATTAACAAAATCTATCAATTAAAATAATATAAATAATAACAAATTTAAGTTAAGAGATAATTTTATCATGTTTTATGGCGTTGCTTATTACCCGGAACATTGGCCGGAAGAAAATTGGGCTAATGACGCAAAAAATATCCGTGAATGTGGTATGGATGGTGTCCGTATAGGGGAATTTGCTTGGTGCAGGATGGAACCTGAAGAAAACGAATTCGATTTCGATTGGTTGGATAGAGCGATTCAAATTTTAAGTGAAGCAGGATTAAAAATAATCCTTGGAACACCAACCGCAACACCGCCTTCTTGGTTGATTCATAAGCATCCGGAGATTCTACCAGTGGATGCCAATGGTATTCAAATGAAGAATGGTGTTCGCAAATACTACTGTCATTCAAATAAAATTTACCGCCAATACGCCAGAAAAATCGTTACCAAAATGGCTCAGCGTTATGGGGATAACCCGCATGTAGTAGGTTGGCAAATTGATAATGAACTCGGTGATCATGATACAACTAGATGTTATTGCAAAAGTTGTCGTGATTCATTCATCAACTGGTGTAAAAATAAATATAGATCTTTAGAACAATTGAATTCAGAATGGGGTACCGTGTTTTGGAGCCAGGAATACTCCAGATGGGAACAAATTGACTTACCATACCCCCGACGACAGATTGGTTTAAATCCCAGCCACCTCTTAGACTATTACCGCTTTGCTTCCGACCAAGTGATTGATTTTTGTGAAAATCAAGTAGATTCACTTCGAAAATTTATATCCAAGGGACAATGGATTACTACTAATGTGATCGCCACCTTTTGGGAAATCGATTTTAAAAAGTTAGCAAAAACTCTGGATTTCATCAGTTGGGATTGTTACTCCGTAATTGATGCCAATTCACCAATTAGAGAACCAAAAATAGGTCCCGCACCCCCAATCGTATTCCCACCTCGACCAGAAATGTATTCTTTTGTACACGATATGATGCGTAGTTTCAGTCATAAGCCTTTTTGGGTGATGGAAACTGCCGGACAAGATAGACTAGTGTCTTACCATACTATGGCACACGGGGGAGGGGGTGTTAATTTCTTCAGATGGAAAAGTTCCCGCTTTGGGGCCGAACAAGGTCGAGGAGGGTATGAATACCACGGTATCTTCAGTACACGTTTCCACGAAAGCAAAAAGATTTCCGAAGAGCTGCACCATATCTCCGATTTGCTATCTGGAACGAAGTATTCTAGTCAAGTAGGGTTATTTTACTCCTTTGACATGGGTTGGGCATACGATATATCCTATATCTATCCTCGTTCAACTTGGATGGATGGTGTAGGATATTGGAGATTAATGGAAGAATATTATTCTGCATTCTGGAAAGAAAATATCCCTGTTCAACCCGTAGGACTCGGAGATGATTTATCAGCCTATAAAGTTTTAGTGATCCCTTGTCTTTACCTCACAACCCCTGAAATCAACGAAAAATTATGTAATTATGTAGAGGGAGGTGGAATCTTGGTCGTTGGACCTGCATCTGGGACGAAGAATTGGTTTAATGTCTATCATGAAAATATTCCTCCCGACGGAGATCTGAAAAAATTATTTGGATGTGAATTAGTAGGAACCGGTGGGATAGGATTTTTTGGTAATGAGATGAATTTGATTCTTACGAAAGATGCACCCTTTGATAGTGGTCAAGAATTTTCATGCAAAATGAAGTCCATAAAAGAAATTGGTTTTTTTTCATCAAATAGGCCTGCAGAAATTCTTAAACCTACTACAGCACGTGTATTTGGATACTTCTCCACTAACCAAGCTGCTTGCACCATAAATAATTATGGGAAGGGAAGAGCGATATATCTTGGATTCTCTCCTAGTGATAAATTTATGAGTGCTTTAATTGCGTGGTTGAAAGAAGAAGAGAAATTGGCACCATTGATGGAAACACCCCCAGGAGTTGAAACAACGATCCGTAAAGGTGAGAATACCGAATTAACCTTCATCATCAATCATAATTTTGCACCAGCTACAATTTCTTTAAAAGGGAAGTACAAAGATGTTATTAAAGATCGGGAATTACATGGAGATGTGATTGTAGCGCCGCAACACACTCTCACTCTTGAAAAATACAGGGACTAAAAAAAAGTGAAAATAATTAAAAAAAGGGTATGAAAAATAAATTAAATTATATCTAATTTCTTTCCAACTTTCTCTATAGCACTTAAAGCCATATTTAAATCTTCTTTTGTCAGTAAAGCGTTCATCTGAACTCGAATTCTTGAAAGTTCTCTAGCGACCATAGGGAATACTATCGGCGTTCCATAAATTCCTTCATCCTCAAAAAGAACTCGTGCTAATTCTTGTGCTTTTCCGGGATCTCCAATAATCAATGGGATTATGGGGGTTGATGATCTTCCTGTGTCGTATCCCATACTCTGGACTTCTTTTTTGAAATAATTGGTGTTTTCCCATACTCGTTTGACGTGTTCAGGCTCGGTTTCGACGACATCTATTGAAGCAATGTTAGCAGCCACAACTCCAGGGGGATGCGCTGTACTAAGTAAGTAAGTTCTACTTTTGTTAGCACAGAATTCAATTAAATCTTGTGAACCGGCTACAGTGCCTCCGAATACACCAAATCCCTTACTCATTGAGCCTCCTTCTACGTGAACTTTACCTTGTAGATTGAAATGTGCAACAATACCTCTACCTTCTCCTAACACTCCTTCTCCATGACAATCATCAACGAAAATCATAGCTCCGAAATCTTCAGCAACTTTTGCTATACCGTCCAAGGGGGCCATATCTCCATCCATAGAGAAAACGCCGTCAGTTATAATGCAGATTCTCCTAGGATTTTGTTTTTCAGCCTCTTTCAATTGTTTCTCTAAATCTCCAACATCATTATGTTTATAAATAATACGACCTGCCCCTGAGAGCCTTACTCCATCAATAATCGAACCATGGTTTAATTCGTCTGAAACTACGACATCAGGTTTTCCAACTAACATAGGAATCAATCCTGAGTTTACTGCAAAACCTGTTTGACATAAAATAGATGCTTCGACTTCCTTAAACTTAGCAAACCTATTTTGGAACTCCTTTGTTAGATCAAAACTACCGGCAATAACTGGAACAGCACCTGCTCCAGCACCGTATTTTTTTGTTGCTTCTATTGCTGCTTGAATAATCTTAGGATGAGTTGCCAAACCGAGATAGTTGTTTGTATTGAGCATTAATACTTTCTTGCCGTCAACAGTAGAATGAGGTTTAGAGCCTTCCTCTAGGTATCTAATAATCCATTCAAGATTGTTGTTTCTTAATTCCGTCATATCCTCCTTAAGAAACGCTACTGGATCTCTTTTCATCATATCACCTTAAATTTTTTTGAAATATGTGAGTAAATTAATAAATTAAGTGTATATAGAACCCTATATTAGTTTTTCCCATAATTAATAAAAGGGGTTCAAAGTGGGAGAAAAATGGATAAAGCTTTTTTACATGGGTGAATTATGAATGTCAATATATATTCACAGAATTATAAATGTAAAAATTGATTAATATGGGTAGAAAAATACTTGTAATTGGTTCAGCCGGACAGATAGGATCAGAACTTGTTCCAGCGTTAAGACAGAAGTACGGTGGAGAAAACGTGATAGCTACTGGAAGAAGAACTCCACTTCCAGAAACTATTAAAAGTTCAGGCCCAGTCATCTTTTTGGATGCTCTAGATAAAAATTCGATAGCCGAAGTTATTTTTGAATATGAGATTGATACTATATTTCATATGGCTTCCATCCTATCAGCAACTGGAGAGAAAATGCCTCAAACAGCTTGGGATATAAATTTAAACGGTTTAATTAACGTGTTAGAAGTTGCAAGGAGTTATAAAATTGACAGAATTATTTGGCCTAGCTCAATAGCTGCTTTCGGTCCTACAACACCTCAAGAAAATACGCCTAATGTTACAATATTGCAACCAACTACGATGTATGGTATAACCAAAGTAGCGGGAGAACTTCTTGCAGAATATTACTATAATAAATATAATCTAGATATTAGATCGATGAGATTACCCGGAATAATTAGTAGCGAAACTTTACCGGGTGGAGGAACAACTGATTACGCTGTCGAGATTTTTTACGAAGCTATAAAAAACAAAAGTTACACATGTTTCCTCAGAGAAGATACCGTGTTGCCTATGTTATACATGCCAGACTGTAACAAGTGTATGATCGATCTTTTAGAAGCAGATAATTCAAAATTAAAACGCCGCGTATACAACTTAACGGGGATAAGCTTTTCTGCCGGTGAGATAGCCGCCGAAATCAAAAAACACATTCCTGAATTCAAAATCGAATACAAACCAGACTTTAGACAGACAATAGCTGATTCTTGGCCAAAAACGATTGACGATTTTTTCGCTCGTGAAGAGTGGGGTTGGAATCCTAGTTTCGATTTAGCGTCAATGACGAAAGATATGATAGAAAAATTAAGGAAGAGACTATAAAAAAAAATTGTTTTATTTTTAATTTGTTTTCTTAGAATTTTTTCCGTTTTTAGATTTTATAACTGAAGAATAAGGTGATATAATTATTCTTCGTAAAATTAATGAATTTAACGCTTCAAGAACTAGATCTTCATTTTTTTCATCAATTAAGTCTATCACTGCTCTTAACGTAAACATTTTATTAATTTTCGTCATCGATGATATAACATTAACGAGCCTTCTTTCCATCTTTGTCAATTCACCAGATTCTAACTCTGAGTTTAAATAGTTTTTTCTAGGCTTTAGCATATAGGATTTATTTTAGACAGAAAAGTATAAATATTCTGCAATTAGTAAAAAGCATAGGATATTTTTTACGGAATCCTATCTAACGAAAATTATAATCTAAAGGTAAGAATATGAAAAAAATAAAACAAATTTCAATATTGGGAATAATTTTAGCGAGTATACTTTTCAGTTTATCGTTCTACAACTTTACTTCTTACATTCAGTTTAATGAACCTAAATCTAAAGAAATACTAGATCTTCACACTTCACCAGTTGACCCTTTTCTCTATGAGAATTATGTGACAATTGGTGGTAGTCATATAGTAAACACACACTATATTGAATTAGATAGCTCAAATAACATTTACATAACAGGCGATATAAAACGTAATGAAACAGAAGATACCGATGCATTTTTAGCAAAATTTGATAATACCGGTAATCAACTATGGTATATAACATGGGGGGGTGATTATGTCGACGCTGGAACTGGAATTGCTTTTGATTCTTCAGGTAACGTGTACATGGGAGGTTCGACATCAAGCTTCGGTCCATTCGTACCCAATGCAAATTGGTTCTTAACAAAATTTGATAATGCAGGAAATCAACTATGGAATTACTCCTGGGGTACTAATCAAGGAGAATGGGGAGGTAAAGTCGCAGTAGATTCCTCAGATTACATTTATTATATCGGGTCCACTTGGGGTCATGGAGGACCCTCTGCAAATGTGGGACTAGTTAAATTCAGTAGTGCGGGAGTGATTCAATGGGAACGTTATTGGGGTCCTGGTGGTTATGATTCGCCAGCAGATTTAGCAATTGATTCTTCGGATAATATTTATATTGTCGCAGCATCGGATACTAGAGGTCTTGGAGGTAGAGATGCAGCATTGATAAAGTATAATAGCGCTGGTACGTTGCAATGGGATACAGCTTGGGGAAGTACTGGTTATGATCAACCAAGAGGAATTGCCCTTGATAATTTAGGCAATATCTACATTACGGGAATGACAGATAGTTTCGGGGTAGGTGATTATGATATTTTTGTCGCGAAATATAATGGCGTTCCTAATCAGCTTTGGAATTTTACATGGGGAGGAATTAATTCAGATATAGCAAGAGATTTAGTACTGGACACATCTAATAATATATATATTGGTGGTTTTACTGAGAGTTTTGGAGCTGGGAGTAGCGATATTCTCTCAATTAAGTTCGATAGTTCGGGAATTCAGCAGTGGAATAAAACGTGGGGAGGTGTAGATTACGAAGAATGTTTCGGTATTAAAATAGATTCTTCAAATAATACTTATTTAACTGGCCAAGTTAATAGCTTCAATGCAATAACAACAAATGCTTTTATACTTAAATATAACGATACGGGTGTTGAGGAATGGTATAAAACTTGGGACGGAGAGAGTAAAGACGAATGTCAAAAATTAGCTTTCGATTCAATAGGAAATTATTATTTAGCTGGAGATTCTAAGATTTTCGGTAAAGGGGGAGGAGATGCGATAGTTATAAAGTATGATCCTTCTGGAATTCACCAATGGAACGTAACTTGGGGAGGAGATGAAACAGAAGAGACAACTTCTATTGCTATAGATTCTTACGATGATATTTACATCACTGGATCAACTGAAAGTTTCGGTCCAGGAGACTCATCTGCATTTCTTTTAAAGTATAATAGTTTCGGGGATTTACTGTGGAATCATACATGGGGAGGGAATTATGTGGAATCTGGAGCTGGGATTGCGTTCGATTCTTCAGGTGATGTATATTTGGGCGGTTCCACATCAAGCTTCGGTCCAAGCGTACCCGATGCAAACTGGTTCTTAACAAAGTTTGATAACGCCGGAATTCAACTATGGAATTATTCATGGGGCACAAATCAGGGAGAATGGGGCGGAATTATCGCCATAGATTCCTCTGATTACATTTATTTTATCGGATCAACATGGGGTCATGGTGGACCATCTGCAAATGCAGGATTGGTCAAGTTCAACAGTTCGGGAGACATTGAATGGGCTCGTTATTGGGGTATTGGTGGTTATGATTCGCCTAGAGATATAGTAATTGATTCTTCAGATAATATATATTTTATTGTAGGTTCAGATAATCGGGGTTTTGGTGGTCGAGATGTAGCATTGATAAAATATAATAGTGCTGGCACGAAACAGTGGGATACAGCATGGGGAAGTACCGGTTATGACGATCCAAAAGGAATAACACTGGATAATTTAGGCAATATCTACATTACTGGAATAACAGATAGTTTTGGTGAAGGAGATTATGATATTATGACATTAATCTTTGACGAATATGGCTCAATTAAATGGACGGAAATATTTGGTTTTAAAGAAGATGATGAGGCTTATGATATTAAATTCGACTCTTTGAACAATCTCTTTATAGGAGGACATACAAAAAGCTTTGGCACTGGAAGTGGTGATATACTTTTATTAAACTATGAAATTGATCTAATTCCTCCTGTAATATCTATAATAGATCCATTAGCAAATGATTATTGCGGCGTAAATAGCCCTGACTTTGAAGTCTCGATTAACGAGGAGAACTTTGATGTTTCATGGTATACATTAGATGATGGTTTATTTAATATATCTTTCTCTGGAATTACGGGTACAGTAGATCAAACTGAATGGGAGAAGATAGGCAACGGCACCGCAAATCTAAATTTTTACATTCGAGATTTAACGGGTTTAGAACATAATTCCATGGTTAAATTGAAGAAAGATATCTTATGCCCACTATCATCAATTGATTATGTTCCTCATATCGAACCTACTATTGTAAACAGATCTACACAATTTACTCTAAGTGCGAGCGATGGTGGTGGATGTGGAGTTTCTTCAATAAAATATAGAATAGACTACGATACATGGATTGATTATTCTAGTCCTTTCACACTCGCAAGCCTAAGTATAGGTAATCATCAAATTGAATTTTATTCAGTCGACGATTTGGAAAATACAGAAGATATTCAAGACATCTACGTACAACTTGTAGATATCGAATCGATACCTCCTGAAATAAGCGGATATAACCTCTTAATTCTAATCAGTTTAGTTGGAGTAATAACTCTATTATTAATGCGAAAAAGATTTAAGTCAAAAATTTAATTTTTTTTTTATATTTTTATTAGACCAATTTTGCTCTATTTTTTATAAATATTTAGCTCTTGGCCTAATAACCTTCATGAGCATATATATAGACTATATAATGACTTCTCTATATAAGTAACACTCCGAAATTGTTGACTACGACTAAATAGTTTAAGGTGTTGTAAACGCTAAAACAAACACATAATATATATGCGATAGAAATATAATCTTTTTTCTTGTAGGTAAATGAAGTAAAGGCAAGAAATATGAGTACGAATAAAATATTAAATATAATCACTAAAGGAATATTGTTTGCATACATTTGATCCATAATGGGATTCAACCCGTGCTTACCAAGCACAGTTATTCCTATTATTGACGTGCTGACATCTAATGCCCGAAGGAGAGTATAAAGGAAAAGATGATTCACATTGACAATAAACAAGATTTTCGCTCTAAGCTTTCTTTTATTCTTTTTTTGTTTGAGTAGCAAGCGATAATGAATAGTATCTACTAACCTATGTAATTTTTTAAAAGTTTGTAAATAAGCTTCTATGACTTTCCTTTCAGTATTTTTTTCTATCGGAATAGATTTTCACCTTAATATCTCTCTCCTAAGGATCAAGTCTAAAAATTTTTGTCGAAATTCGTTATTTTAAAAGTAGGACAGGCATCTATTTATAATTGATCTTATTGGTGTATTTGAGCTAAAAAGAACAAAGAAAACTATTTTTAAGATTTGATTAAAAAAAAATAAAAACTATTTTAATCTATAGAACGACTCTTCAAACTCAGGTTTACCTTTGTACTTTTGCAAGAAGATGATACCACCAGCATCTGAACCTCCTTGAAACATGAGAGGATTAACCTTTATTCCGCACGTCTCAAACGCTTTTTGAATGTCCTCCATTGAAGGTGGGCATCCTCTAATAGGTACTAATTCATTGATATTCGGATGATCTTTGTTTTTATTATATTGACATTGGCCAACGAGGATCGTTTTATTCATGCCAGCTGAAGGTTCCATCATTTTTCCGGTTAGAAATTCGATACCACCAAATGTTTCTCCATTCCATGCGTTTTTCAGTAGCACTAACATCAAACCATTAATCGCGCTACAGTAAGTACACATGGAAGTGTCATATTCTCTGTATTTTATCCCTTTAAATTGTCTATTATAAAAAGGAAGAGGTAAATCACCAGCGTCGTTATAAAAAAATTTCCATTCGTGATGCGTAGCTATGTCTTCGATTTTTTCTCCAATAATCTCTATATCTGAAATACTTGTAGATCTATTTCTATCTTCAGCAGCTTGTACTAAGTGTGGTACGTCCGAGGGTTCTATGCCTAATGCTTTTGCGCCTACTATATCAGCTGATAATATGTCTTTAGATGCGATTAATACATTCGTTTTATGAGCTTTTCCATCCATGGATGGACCTCGTTCCAGCGTATAAATTCCATCAATTAGAGTTAAACACGGAGGAATGTTGTTTGGAAGCTTTGCGACATTGAAATGAAGACTTTTTACAGGATCAGCACTATGAAATTTCTTTCGGGATGGAATGCTGATAAATCCTTTGAGATTTTTTATACCTAAACTTACTACTGCTTGACTATGAGTTTTTAAAACAGGTAAACTAATAATATAATCAGCTTTCAGGGCGTCAGAGGCAAAATTTACGAGAAAATCGCATCCCATATCTATTTTCTCATGTGGTCTATCACCAGTATTAATTAACTTTACACCAAATCGTTCCTTGAGGTCATTATACCCTAATTTTTTGAAAGCATCTTGAGCAGCTTCAGGGCTACCAAATCCCTCGCCAATGGTTATGTCGTCAATTCCTTTTTCTTTTAGAATGGTAACCACATCTTCCATAACCCGGGATGTAGTGATTACCCCCCATTTAGGATGAGGTCCACTGCTCCAGTAGACAATATTTGGTTTGATAAATACTTTTGCTTCTTTCGGTAAATCATCAAATAATTTAGACAACTCAACAGCCTTACGGACGGATTCTAGAGGTTCTTCATATTTAACAACCGATACAATTGATTTACTCATATATTCACACATTTCATTTTTATGTAATTACTACTGAATTAAATATTAACTATTTTAAAAATAAAGTTGTTTGCAAAATAAGTTTAATCCTTATTTAGTTTCTTTTCCCAATCTTCTCTTAGGATAGCCATGATGATCTCATCGTAATATTTACCGTCATTATATCTTGCTTGTCGTCTCCTTCCTTCTTCGACAAATCCAACTTTTTGATATGTCTTATAGGCGCGAGTATTATATTCCCATACAGATAATTCGATCCTATTCATATTTAACGTGTTTAAACCATACTCTACTAGCATTTCCATTGCTTCGGTACCGTATCCTTTGTTTTGGTATTCTTTCTCTCCAATAGTAATACCGCAAGTACACGCTCTATTCTTGTAGTTTATTTTATGAATGGCGCAATTTCCGATGATTTTTTCAGGATTTTCTTGATCTAATAGAAGTATTGAAAAATGAACCATATCTTCTTTATGTTTAAGCGCATCGAACCATTCTTCTTCCCAGTCTCTGGTTATTGGTTTATACATCTCTAAGTATTGCGTTATTTCAGGGTCGTTAAACCATTTTAGAAAAATATCGATGTGTTTCCTATCAAGAGGAGCAAACTTTATGCGCTTTCCTTTTAGCATACATACTAGGATTTCAGCAAATATTAAAAAATTAACGATTAAAAATGGTTGTTTTAAAAAATAAAAAGAAAGTTAGAACAATATATCAGCTCTTCGAGCGAAATACTTAACGAATTCGAAAGAAACGATACAGATTAGCGAAATCAAAAAGCACACCAACCAATCAAAAGCTGTAAGGAACATAAATCTGAAATTAATACCCCAATCAGCGAGCGTCACTTGGACTCCAGGAATATACATAAGGGCAAGAAACAGCGCGAATAAGAATCCAATTAGTAAATACATAAATTTCGTGCTATCTTCTTTGATACTCTTAATTAAAGATTTATTAGGCCTTCTAATTTGCAGAACTAAAAACGATTCACAGAAGAACAATGTCACCATTAGCATCGTAAGAGTCTTTGCCTCGTTAGGATAGACCCAACCTATATCAACAATATATTCTGGGAATGTTACGTAAGCTTCGCTTAAACCTCCAAAGTTAATATTCTCTGGAAATACAGGATAAAATCCTGAAATTGTCGTGAAATAGACAACAATCATACTTATTGCTAATAACGCTCCAAATATAGACATAAGAATTACGGTATTTTTTGCTAAGATTTCTTCTTCATCATGGGGTTTTTGTTTCATAACATCCTTAGAAGTTCTGTCAAACGTGAGAATAAGACCCGGAAAGATGTGTAGAGTAACAGAGAGGAAAATCCATTGAAAATTAAATGCTTCATCTAAAAAATAGGGTAGATTAAAAATAACTGATAAAATAAACGCTACAATACCTTCAAAAACATTGATACAGATATAGAAAAACACTACTGCTCTGATACGGGAAAATATTCCTCGTCCTTGTTCTATCCCAGTAACGATTGACGTAAAAGAATCATCACTAATGATCATGTCAGAAGCTTCTTTAGAAACATCGGTGCCCTGAATCCCCATTGCAATTCCGGCATCAGCCATATTCAGAGCTAGAGCATCGTTAACTCCATCACCAGTCATTGCTACAACTTGTTTAGCATCTTGATATTTCTCTATAATATCTTGTTTATGTTCAGGTGAAACTCGTGCAAATACCTTAATTTTGCTAAAATCGAAGAAGGACTTAACTTTCTTGATATTTTTACCCTCTACTACGACCTCGTCCTTATTTTGAATAATTCCAATTTGTTTAGCAATAGCACGAGCGGTTTTAACCGAGTCACCGGTAATCATTACGACATCTACTCCCGCATCATGACATTGTTTTACGCTTTGTTTGACACCTTCTCTAGGAGGGTCCAATATAGTAACAAAACCAATATATATCATATCAGATTCGCATAAATCTCTACTCTTGTCGTCCTCAGCTGGAATAGCGTCTAATTTTTTATAACACAAACTTAAAATTCTAAATCCTTGCTCAGCATAGGTGTCTGCGATCTTCATTATTTTGTCTTTCATTTCATTGTTGAGGTCTAACTCTTGATCTTTGAATAGAACCTTTTTACATAAAGGTATCAAAATTTCGCTTGCACCTTTAGTGAAGGAGTAAAATTTCCCTTCCCGTTTGTAAATTTTAGTCATGCGTTTTACCTTTGAATCAAATGGGTGCTCCTTGATGTATTCAAAATCTTCAAGTAAATAATCTCCCATACCTTTTTGAAATAACACCATTAAAGCACCTTCAGTGGGAGAACCAATCACGTTCCAGTTTGGAATCACTCTTCCCGAAACAACGACTTCATTTTTTACTAAAGCTGAGTTATTGTTCAAAAATCCTGATGTAAGCAAGAGTTTAAGTTGTGGAAAATCGTCGATATGTTTGATCATAACAGAATTCTTTGGATCATCGACTAGAATTATGTCCCCTTCAGGACTATAGCCGCTTCCTGTTACTTTGTATAATGAACCATTTGTCCAAACATTCTCTATAGACATCTGGTTCTTAGTCAAAGTACCAGTTTTATCAGAACACACTACACTTACACGACCTAAACTATCAACTGAAGCTAAATTTCTGATGATTACTCCGTGGTGAGCCATCGCTAAAACTCCAGTTATCAAAATGATCGTTACGAGGAGTGGGATATTAATCGGTAATAAGTCCAAAGCGGAATTTAAACTCTTTACAACATCGATTTCACCAGTTACTGCCCATAAAATTAGCAAAATAAAAAGCCAAAAACCGGCAACGATTAAACCTAGCCATTTGCCAAAGTTATTCATTTTCTCTCGGATGGGGATGTCTGAGGTTCCAGCATCTTCTAATCCTTGAGAAATCTTACCAATTTCTGTGTCTTTTCCTGTTTTTACGGCGATCGCTGTAGCATTTCCAGTAGTGATAAAAGTTCCATAAAAAATCATATTATTTCTTTCAGCAATTGAAACACTTTCTTTCCCTAAAGCAGAACTATCTTGATTTTTTCGTACGGGTTCTGATTCTCCAGTGAGACTAGATTCGTTAACTTCTAGATTTGACGATTCAACGACCCGTGAATCTGCCGGTACCCTATCACCTTGTTTTAAAGCCAATAGATCTCCTACAACGACATTCTTCGTTGGAATGTCTGATTTTTGACCATTTCTAATCAGAGTTGTTGTAGGTGCGGTCATTTCTCGCAATGCGTTTAATTTTTTTGTTGCTCGATATTGTTGAATAATAGCTACAAAGCAATTAAGAGCAACTATACCTAATGTGATAAGAATAAAGACAAAATCTCCCTGGCCACCTAAAATAGCTGCTAGAAATAATATTAAAGCTCCAACTAAATATATGACAATAAGCCAATTGAATAAAGGAGCAAGATAAATTTTAACAAAACCTTTAGAAGCTTTAGGGATTTCGTTTAATCCGTAAAGTTCCAACCGTTTTCGAGCTTCTACATCTGTTAAACCATTAGACGAATTAGTTTCAAACTTGCTATAAATCTGATCTAAATCCAAGTTATAATAAATTTCTTCCATGAGAAAATCTCCCGCGACTTATGATAATTTTTAAATTAATATTAATAAAATATATAATAAATAGACTATAGAAAAACTTCTTTTTATTTAATGGTATTTTTATTTAAAAAAATTAATTATCTAAAAAAAATGTTAAATGAATTAGTAAACTAACCCCTTTCTTCTTCCGAAATATTTAAAAATTTCGATTCCAATAATTCCGGGTAAGGCAAGCAAGATACAGAATATCCAGTCTAGCCCACTTAGAAACAGAAAATTAATTTGAAGGTTTAAGCCGAACACATCGTTTACGTAATAATTTACTGTTTGTGAAAATATAACGAAAAGAACATGTAAAGCGAGCGTAGAAAGGCTAATTACGAATAATGAAAGACTAAATTCGTTTTTAAAGCTCTTGAGTAAGCTCTTATTGGGACGTCTTATACTCCAGATGAATGTTGTTTCGACGATATAGAGTGTCGTGATGAACATAGTCCTTGCCTTTTGGGCTAGTCTTTCGTTAGGAGCTGTTAAATAACTAATATCAGGATTAAGATTCCATTCGTTCAACGGAAAATATCCTCCTAAGGTTAATTGGAGTGCCAAAATTAACCCTATTCCCATTAATAGTGCTTGTATTATTAATAGAATCCACATTCTCTTGTTTAATAGTTGTTCTTCGTCTCTTGGAGGTTCTTTCATCACATCTTTTGGATGTTTGTCAATCACTAAAGCTAAAGCGGGTAAAGAATGAACTATCCCATAAATATAAATATGTTGCCATTCTGAATTAAACAACTCGAATACTGGAACGAACTCATAGGTGAAGAAAATGATTGACTCCATTAAGTTAAGACATATAAAAAAATATATTATCGTGCGAATTCGTGCAAACAAACCACGCCCAATTTTCACGCCTTTAACAATGGAAGAGAAGTTGTCGTCGCTTATAACCATATCTGCTGTATCTTTGGCGACTTGAGTGCCTGTAATTCCCATCGCTATGCCTGCATTGGCAAGTTTTAGTGCTAAAGCATCGTTAATACCATCACCAGTCATAGCAGATATATGACTCTGTGACTGATATTTTTCTACTATAACTTCTTTGTCAGAAGGATTTACTCGAGCAAAAACTGACACTCGGTTAAAATCTTTATCAGTTAAACTTTTTATTTGAGAGCCTTCTACTACTAAATCGCCTTCTTTATAGATTCGCATTTGAGATGCAATAGTTTTTGCTGTGGCGGGATGATCCCCCGTGATCATTGCAATTTTTATGCCAGCTGATTCACTTTCCTCAACTGCCGCTTTTACTCCAGGTCTTGGTGGATCTAGTATTGAAACATAACCCAAGAAGACAATGTTACTCTCGACCTCTTCTCTTTTATAATTCTTGTTATTCTTAATTTGTTTATACCCAACAGCTAAAGTACGATAACCTTGGTGTGCTCGATTAGTAATTCCGTCTGTTAACATTCTTTTTAACTTATCATCTAAAGGTTTTATTACACCGTTTATTTCAATTTGATTCGAAATACCCAAGATTCTTTCTGGGGCTCCTTTAGAAAAAGCGAAAATAGTGACCTCATCCTTCTTAAGCTTACATATCGTAGTCATCAGTTTAGTTTCAGAACTAAAGGAAAACTCTGTTACAATATTATATTGATTTTTTATATCGTAAGGGGTAAATCCTGCTTTCTCTGCTAATATTAATAAAGAAGCTTCAGTCGGAGACCCTAAAGCCTTCCTAATGGCCATTTCTTTCGATTCTCTTAGCCGAATCTTCACGTCTTCGTACACAAGTTTTGCATTATTGTTTACCACGCTTGAATCAACAAATTTTTGAAACGAAGAATTATTCTTTAAGTTCACTTCTTTTCCGCTTTCCATAATACTTCCATCAGCGTCATATCCTGAACCAGTAACTTGATATTCTATAGAATTTATCCAAAATCTTTCTACAGTCATTTCGTTTTTACTTATTGTCCCCGTTTTATCTGAACAAATCACGGAAACTCGGCCAAGAGATTCAATAGCTGATAAATTTTTGATAACTACTCCCGTTTGGGCCATATTAAGCACGCCAGTAACAAGAATAAGAGTCGTTAATAGTGGAAGGTTAATAGGCATAATTCCCATAGCCCGCAGGATGGAACTAATTAGCGCATTACTAATATTTTCACCAAAAAACATCCCTCCTAATCCGAGAACAATAAATTTATATGAAATTAATACGATCAAATTAATGATTACGATAGTTCCAAGGATGTATCCTAATCGGTTAAGCTTTTTAGTTAGAGGAATCTCTTCAATCGAGCCCATTTCATTAAGTTGATCAGAAATCTTTCCAATTTCAGTATTCAATCCCGTTCCTGTTACTAGCGCCTTTCCTCTCCCAGTATGTATATAAGTCCCCATGAACAGCATATTACTTTGCGATTGGATTGGCATGTCTTTTTCTTTAATATCTATACTCCTCTTTTCAACAGGTTCACTTTCCCCAGTAAGGGGCGCTTCGTCTATAGTTAGATTTGTGTGTTCAAGAATTCTAGAATCTGCACCAATTTTATCACCTTGTTTTATTAAGATGATATCTCCTGGGACGAGTTCACTTGTAGGGATTTCAAATTCAATTCCGTCTCTTAGAACGATCGATTTTAACGCGGTAATTTGTTTTAATGAATCTAACGCTTTCTGAGCGCGGAATTGCTGTGTTATAACTGTTATAGAATTTATAGCCACCACGGTGAATGTTATAATTGTAGATGTTTGATCGCCAAGTATGAATACGATCGCTCCCGAAATAATTAAAATTATTATCAAAAAATTAAAGATTGGAGCTAAGTATATTTTCCAAAGAGATTTTTTAATCTTTGGTAATTTATTATACCCATATTTAAGAAGTTTTAATTCTACTTCCGATTCTTTTAAACCTTTATTAATATCTGTCTTATATTGGTTAATTAAATCATCTATTGATTGATAATAAGCTATATTAGAAGGAGGTTGAGCTTGATTCATAACGACATCTATTCCTAATTAAGAGTACAACTAATTATAATAAATATTGATTTAAACATATTAAAATATATATTCTTTTCTCTGATCCTTTAAGAACTTATATAATTAGTTATTAAATTCTTGTGGATCTCCTAAAATATCTACTAGTACATGATATTTTTTTCTAATCGTCGTACTTGAGAATCTGCTGGTTTGTTCAACAATACTTTGAGTAAAAATTTTACGATTTTCTAATGTTTGTCCAATATAATAAATCAACCCAGCAGTGAAAGCTTTGTAATTTAAGTTTAGAATCTTCTGGTATGATATTATTTTTAAAAGATCATCTGCTAACAATTGCATTTCCACTTTTAATTTCATGTATTCTTGTTCGTTCTGAAAATGTTGTTTGACTCTTTCATATTGGATATTGTTTATATCTTTTTGAAATAGAATTTTAATTTTATTCTTAATTTCCTGTTCTAAATTGATTGCGCTGCTGTATCTTTTCAATCTTTTATCTGTTCGCTTAACTTTTAACATCGCGTTATTAAGCATTTTTTTATTTATTTTATGTCCCAATTCTTTAGAGGTCTTTATATAATCTTCTACTCTTACATTAGTTGTTTCTTTAATTTCCATCCAAATGATAGCGAGGAATATAATGACCATATTTTCGTAGGTTTGTCGATGATATTTATTGTATCGTAAGTATTTGTCTCTGATTTCCACATACTTAGTGTTATCAATATTTAAACCAATACCGTAGCCCTTCAACATACTAATAGTTTTCTTTTGCTCAGTAAA
>Ga0114922_10001833_pt1 | contig 20152 bp, 23 predicted proteins | sample AartaG_FD_100975 | JGI IMG/M metagenome (GOLD analysis project Ga0114922, IMG submission 100975) | Deep subsurface microbial communities from Aarhus Bay to uncover new lineages of life (NeLLi) - Aarhus_00045 metaG | ecosystem: Environmental > Aquatic > Marine > Oceanic > Sediment | place...
AATCTTTATAGAAGTATAGAATTAATTCTATACTTTTTTTATTTTTAATTTGCCTTTGTTTTCTCCAAAAATTACATCTTCTGCAATAACTTGCTTTTTGATTTGCTCTTTATTTTTTTCTACGATTTGCTTTAAGTCTTTTTGACCAAAATAAACTTTTATTGGGTCTTTTGGAGTCAAGCCTTCTTTTTTCCTCAGTACCTGAATCTGACGAATAAATTCTCTAACATCCCCTTCTTCTTTAAGTTCTGGAGTTATTTTTATGTCTAATTCTATAGTTTTACCAAAGACTATTTTTCTGACATTAACCTCCTCTTTAATCAGCTCCAAAAATTTTTCGGTTAATTGTTTATTGTTAATTGTTAATTGTTGTAATGGCTGTCTAACCTTAATCCCAGCTTCGGCCCTTTTCTGCAAAGCCAAACTGCAAATTTCTCTAACTTTTTCCATCTTTTCTTCCAAATCTTTATCAATCAATTCCTTATCTGCTTCAGGCCAATCGCATAAATGGACTGATTCCTGATCGCCCTTTAATTCTCGATAAATATAATCAGCGGTAAATGGCATAACGGGCGCAATTATCTTTGACAACTCCAATAATGCATATTTTAAAACCCCAATCGCTTTTTTGTCACCACTCTTGATTCTTTCTCTTGAGCGCCTTAAATACCAGGTTGATAATTCATTAATAAATGGCTCTATTGGTCTGATTGCCCTGTTTAAATCATAGCTATTATAGCCGACAGTGGCTTCTTTTTTTAATGACTCTATTCTGGAAAGAATCCACTTGTCAAGAATATTCTCGCTTTTTACATCAGCTTTTATATCAGAAGCATATATTTCATAGAAAGAAAAAACATTCAGTAAAATCAATACGACTTTTTTAACTGCTTCGTCAACCGCTTTTTCAGAAAAACATAAATCTTCAGCTTTCATTACCTGGGAAGTAGCTAAATAATAACGCACAGCGTCAGCTCCATATTTATCAAAAACGTCGTTGGGCTCTGGATAATTCTGTAAGCGTTTAGACATTTTTTTACCGTCTTCTGCCAAAACAATGCCATTAGCAATAACGTTTTTAAAGGCCTCGCTATTTTTAATTGCCGTTGATAAAACATGGAGATAGTAGAACCAGCAACGGGTTTGATCAACTCCTTCAGCAATAAACTGGGCAGGAAAGTTTTTCTCAAATTTCTCTTTATTTTCAAAGGGATAATGCATCTGGGCATAGGGCATAGAACCGGATTCGAACCAGCAATCTATAACATCAGGAATTCTTCTCATTGCACCACTACACCCTTTTTCTGTGCATTTAAATTCAATTTTATCAACAAAATGCTTATGCAAATCAGTTATCTTTTGTTCACTTAATTCTCCTAATTCTTTAACTGAACCAATTACCTTTTTTTCGTTGCATTTATCACAGACCCAAATCGGCATTACTGATCCCCAAAACCTTTGTCTGGAAATTGACCAATCTTTGGCGCCTTCAAGCCATTTACCAAATCTCCCTTCTTTAACGTGTTTGGGCACCCAGTTAATATTCTTAGCATGTTTTAGCATTTTTTCTTTCAAATCCGTAACTTTAACAAACCAAGAGCTAGTTGCGTAATTCAAAAGCGGTGATTCGCATCGCCAGCAATGAGGATATGAGTGAGTATATTCTTCTTTAAGAAATATCAGCTTTTCGTCTTTGAGATATTTAACTATTTTTTCATCAGTTGCCAATGGATTATCTTTGGGTTTAACCTCGAGGCCAACAAAATCCCTTGCTTCTTTTTTGATTCTGCCGTTCATTTCAACATGTTGAATAAATGGCAGATTTTTTTCTTTACCTAAATTCATATCATCTTCGCCAAATGCCGGAGCAATATGAACTACGCCAGTGCCATCTTTGACATCCACAAAATCCGCAGCCTGGATTGTATACAAATTCTGTTTATTTTCTAAATTCTGGTTTAAATAATAATCAAATACTGGCTTGTATTTTTTACCAACTAAATCTTTAGCTCTTACTTTTCCAACTATTTCATATTTTTTACCTTCAAAAATTGATTCTAAATTATCCTTGACCGAAATGTAGTTTTCATTGCCACTTTTGACTTTTACATAATTCAAGTTCTCTCCCATTGCTAGAGCAACATTGCCAATTAAAGTCCATGGAGTAGTTGTCCAGGCTAAAACAAATGTCCCTGGTTCATCTACTAATTCGAACTTTACTGTAACTGCTATATCTTTTATATCTTTATAGCCTTGGGTAACTTCTGACTGAGAAAGGGTTGTTTCGCATCTCGGGCAAATATGCATTGATTTACAACCTTCATAAATCAAGCCTTTATCCCATAGTTGCTTAAAGCCCCACCAAACACTTTCCATAAAATCTAAATCCATAGTGTGGTAAGCATTATCCATATTAATCCATCTACCTAAACGTTCAATAACTTTTCGCCATTCCTTAACATAGATTAAAACCTTGCTTCGACAAGTTTCATTAAATTTTTCAACACCAATATTTTCAATATCTTTTTTGCTTTTTAGACCTAATTCTTCTTCAACGATATTTTCAATTGGTAAACCATGACAATCCCACCCCCATTTTCTTTCCACGCGATAACCTTGCATAGTCCAATATCTTGGAACTATATCTTTTATTAAACTAGCCACAATATGTCCATAATGAGGCGTGCCAGTGGCAAAGGGCGGGCCATCGTAAAATACAAAATCACCCTTTGGTGATTTTTTCTTAAGGGATTTTTCAAAAATCTTATTCTTTTTCCAAAATTCCAATATTTTTTTCTCGATTTCCGGTATATTCATACTCCTACGAATTACAAATTTTAAGCGAATTACGAATAGAAATATATTTCACTCCGAACGACTTAGCGAGCGACCCGCCTTGACTCTCGCCTCGATTCGGCGAAGCGGGCGGCGAGGCAGGTTGGAACAAATAAGCGAAGTGAACGAGAAGGGAAGCCGGAACTAGGCCGAGCTTGCGAGGTCGTTTCCGGAGGGCTCCCCGAAGTAAACGAGTTTATTTGACCATGAGCGAGCGTTTAGTGAGGGGTAAATATATTTCTTATTTTATGCTAATTTCTGGTGTTCTCCTGTGTCAATTCCTAATTTTTCCCATTTATCGCCTGCCATTTCTTTTTCGGAAAATCCTTTAGCCACGCCCTGCAAAACTATTAATGGATTCTCGTGACTTATAATAAGAATAGTTTTGTTCTTATATTTTTTATCTATATCTTTTATAAAATCCATCATTCGTTTTTTAATATCTCTCCTATTTTCTGCTCCTGGCGCTCTTTTGGTAAATTTTTCAGCCCTGGTAACAAAATAGCTATTCCATTCTTTAATAGATTCGCCATTAAAAATACCCACATTTATTTCTCGCAACCGCTTGTCAAAGCTTACTTTTAAGCCTAATTCTTTGGCTGTCATTTGAGCAGTTTGTTTCGCTCGTAAAACATCTGAAGAAAAAATTAAATTAATTTTTTCTTTTTTTAATTCTAGAATTATTTTTTGAATCTGCTTCTTGCCTTTACTCGTCAAAGGATTTTTAATCTTCTCCGGCCAGCAGCTAACAAAATCCTCTTTATTAGAAACAGCCTCCCCGTGCCGTAAAATAAAATAATTATTGAATAATTTCATATAACTATTCTATATCCTATCACACAAATTCCCAAATTCAAAGAGCAGATTTTGATAATCTGCCCTTCATTTAATTAAATTTATTCTTCCTTATATCCTCTTTTTTTGGCTTTTTTGTTAAAAGAATCAATCATGGATTCCACCAATTCGGGCGATTCATCCCGCTTGAGCATAAATATTTGTCCTTCATTTTTTGCCATGGCAGAATTTAACAGACAAACTATAAACCATATTCCTCTTTAATTCCTTTATCATCCTCTATCTTCTGGGCTGTAATTAACCTCAACTCATCTTTATCCAGGCCAAAAAATTTCCGCAAAAGATCTATTTCACCACGACAACTATAAGGATAAATCCAGACGCTTTTCTGTAATTGATAAAAGTTTAATTGCTTTAGCTTGCCCCTTAGGGCTTCTCTTTTCATTCTATGTTCATGTTTTATATCGAAAATTACTACTCGCCACTTTTTGTCCCATTTGCGCGGCTTCTTAATTGTTAAATCATTAATTTGAAATTGTTCAGCTCTTTTTTTACCTTCTTCAGTTAGACTAATATAAATTTGCTTGTTAGTTTTATTAATTTCTATTAATCCCTTGCTCTTTAAATAAGAAAAGGTGCTGAGAAAATTTCTTCGCTGCGCCTTGTTTCTATAGGATCCTTTATACTTTTTATTTCTAAAATAAGCTTTCAACACTCCTGGCCAAAAATATGGAGACGTAGAAGCAACTACAAATACACCCGTCAAAAGCAACACTTTCAAAATAGTTTTTGTATAGAATTTTCTTTTAATGGTTTTCGCTGTAGGCATATTTTTATTGTTTTTAATTTGTCCTTCATTCTTTGTCATGGCAAAGAATGAAGGACAAATCTATTTTAAACAAATTGCACAAAATTGTATAAAAAAATGTACAAATGCGCAAATGCGCAAAAGTATCTATCATTACACTATTACATCCTTTCTACAACCTCTATTCCAAGCAGATTTAAACCATTTTTTAAAACAATAGTTGCTGCCTTAATTAAAGCTAGACGAGCTGCTTTAACACCTTTTTCAGCCTTAAGAACTGGAAACTTTTCGTAAAAAGTATTAATTAAGCCGGCTAAATCATAAAGGTGTTTTGCTAAAAGATTTATTTGAAACTTTTCACTTACTTCTTTAATAATTTCCGGGAATTTGATCAATTCTTTCAAAATTTCTAATTCTTCTTTTTCTCTTAAAAATTCTGGCTTAAAAGCCTTTAGCTCGCCTGCTTTCCTTAAAATGCTTTGCAATCGAACATAACTGTATTGAAGATAAGGACCAGAATTGCCCTCAAAACTTAACATTTTCTGCCAATCAAAAACAATGTCAGTTTGGCGATTTTGGAAAAGGTCATTATATTTCATTGCTCCTATACCAATAATCTTTGCTGCTTTTGTCCGTTCCTTAATGGATAATTTGGGATTTTTTTCTTGGATTATTTTATTAGCTAACTCAATTGCCTTATTTATTAACTCCTCTGCGCTGACAACCCGGCCAGTACGAGTAGCTAATTTTTTGCGATTTTCATCTAAAACCAGACCAAATTTTATATGGAAAAGTTTATCAGAAGAAATGTATTTTAAAAGTTCAACAGAATGAAAAAGCTGCTCAAAATGAAGCGTTTGTTCGTTTCCAACTACATAAATTATTTTTACTGGTTTGTATTTTTTTACTCTGTATCTTATGGTGGCTAAATCTCTAGTTGGATAAAGAGTAGCCCCATCAGATTTCTGGATTAAAAAAGGCGGCAGATTAAATTTGTCTAAGGCAATTATTACAGAATTATCCGAATTCTTAATAGCAATCTTCTTTTTTAAAGCTGTTTTAATTTCTTGTTTTAAATATTTCTCGTAAAAACTTTCGCCAAGAATTAAATCAAAATTAACTCCTAAAATTTTATAAATTTTCTCAAACTCTTTTAGAGACTTCTTCTCAAGAATTTCCCAGATTTTTCGATTTTCTTTGTCTCCATCTTCCAATTTTTTAAATTCTTCTCTAGCCTTCTCTTGCAGCTCGGGATTTTCTTCAATTTCCTTATTAAATTTCACATAAATATCTAGCATTTCGTGAATTGTAATCTTTTTAAGGTCTACGATTTTTGGCTTAAACTTTTTACAAGCAGCAATCATAATACCGAATTGGGTTCCCCAGTCTCCTAAATGATTGTCGCCAATGGTCTTAAAGCCTAAAAATTTGTAGATACTATAAAGAGATTGACCAATAATTGTCGATCGAAGATGACCAACATGCATTGGCTTAGCAATGTTTGGCGAAGAATAATCAATAATCACTGTTTGCCCATTTCCTGTTTTCTGACGACCAAAATTCTCATCTGCCTTTAAAATTTCTTTAACTTGTTCTTGCAAAAATTCCGGTTTTAGGAAAAAATTAATAAATCCAGGCTTAACCACTTCTACTTTGTCGAAGAATTTTGAATTTTGAATTTTGAATTTTGAAACTAAAGATTCAGCGATTTCCATTGGTGATTTTTTTAGTTTTCCAGCTAAAATTAGGGCTATGTTCGTAGCATAATCACCGTGGGTTTTTTCTTCAGGAATTTCAACAGTAAAATCTATTTTTTCTTTTACTGCAGACCTGATTAAATTTTTGATTTGATTCCTAATCATTATCTTTAGCTTAGCCTAATTTTGTGGTAAAGTAAAATTATAAAAATTATATAGCGAGCAGAAACCTTATTATGAAAGCACTGGCTATAAACAAACGCGCGAAATATGATTATGATATCCTGGAAACTTTTGAGGCAGGTTTGATATTAAAAGGACACGAAGTAAAATCAATAAAAACAGGCCATATTAGCCTAAAAGGAGCTTATATAGTAATAAAAAATAATGAGGCTTTTTTGATTAATGCCAATATTCCGTCTTTCCAACCTAAAAATATGCCAGAAGGTTATGACCCTGATAGAACTAAAAAGCTCCTTCTTCACAAGCAAGAAATCAAATCTCTCATCGGCAAAAGCAAAGAAGGAGGATTGACATTAGTGCCTATTAAGGTGTATACTAAGAAAAGTAAAATAAAGCTGGAATTCGGAATTGGCAAGGGAAGAAAAAAGATAGATAAAAGAGAAGTTATCAAAAAACGCGAAACTAAAAGGGAAATTGAAAGAAAATTAAAAGAAAAATAGGGGGTGCTAGGCTTCGATAGAAAGTTATTTTAAAGTAGGCAAGTCGAGTTTTAGATCTCGTAAAAAAATCTAAGAAAAGATAACTGCAAAACCAAATTTTGCAATGGCTGTTGCTTAATCGAGTCTGACTCGATAACTGTTTAACAGCTCATCTTGTTCGCTGATTCTCAATAGGCGAATTCCCGCTTAGCGGGATAAACAAGGTGTTATAGTATTGAGATAGGTATTTTAGCAGCCTAAGCCAAAATACTAAAAAAAATTAGGCTAAATCAATTAAGATTTTGTTTGTTTTTACTTAAATGATTAAAAAACTTAAACAAACTAAGCTTGTAGAGATATTTTGAAAAATTTTCTAGACGGGAGTTCAATTCTCCCCGCCTCCATTCATAAAATAATAAAATAATAAAATAACACTTATCAGAAGAACATTTTTTAAAAAACCGAGTAAAAGGAAATTTACTAGGGTAAATGAACAAATAAGAATCCCTGAAGTGCAAGTAGTTGATGAAACTGGAAAAAGTCTGGGGATTTTAGACACCTACAAGGCAACCCAAATTGCTCGAGAGAAAGGCTTGGATTTAGTAGAAGTAGCTCCGACAGCCAAGCCCCCTGTCTGCAAAATAATAGATTACGGAAAATACAAATATCAGCAAGCTAAAAAAGAACAACAGCAAAAAACTAAACAGAAAAAAATCGAGATAAAAGGAGTAAGAATAGGGCTTTCTACTTCTATTCATGACTTAGAACATAAAGCCAAACAAGCCGAAGGATTTCTGGCCGAGGGAAACAAAGTCAGAATTGAAATAAGGCTTAGAGGAAGAGAAAAAGCCCACCAGAATTTAGCCAGAGAAAAATTAAACAATTTCCTAAAAATGATCCCTATAGAGCATAGAACAGAAGAAGAGCCCAAAAGAAACCCAAGGGGATTAACAATGGTTATTGCCAAAACATGACTCTTAAGACTAAGAAATCAATAACTAAACGATTTAAAATCACCCGAAACAAAAAGGTGCTTTTTCGTCCTATGCACCAAAATCATTATAATGCTAAGGATTCTGGAAATGAAACTCGCCGGAAACGAGAAGTAAAAACATTAAAGGGAGCGATAAAAAAGAAAATAGCAAAATCGTTATGACTCGAGTTAAACGCGGCGTTCTAAAACGCAAAAGAAAAAAGAAAATAATCAAGGAGGCAAAGGGCTTTAAATGGGGCCGAAAATCAAAGTATAAAGCCGCAAAAGAAGCCCTGATGCATGCCAGGACTTATGCTTATCGAGATAGACGGACAAAAAAACGAGAATTCCGTCGACTTTGGCAAATTCGAATAAACGCTGCCTGCCGCCAGGAAGGAATTTCATACAGTAAATTTATTAATGCCTTAAAGAAAAATAAAATAGAACTTGATAGAAAAATTTTAGCAGAATTAGCAAAAGACCATCCAGAAACTTTTAAAAAGATTGTTAAGAAGGTAAGCCCTGCAAAGTAATTCTACGGTGTAAAATAAAAAACCCTTCCGAAATACATCGGAGGGTTTTTTATTATCTAAAATTCAATTCTAAGCTTATTTTTCTATCTTCTTGGATTTTTTCCCTTTCTTCTTTGTATACTTTTTATGCATTTTATCTATCTGTCCTGTTATCGCGCCCTCAACTATACCTCCAAGCTTTTTCAATTCAGCCTGAACCTTCTCATTCTCTAAAAGCTTTTCTACTGATGCATTTTTCATTAATTTGTGAATTGCGCCGAAAAACACAAGGCTCTTTAGCAATCTTTTCTTCCTTCTCTGCCAAATAAAAATGTAAACGCCCAAAAGAACAAAAAGAATGGGCCACCATTTCCAAACAGTAGCAGTGATTACTCCCAAATTAGTTAATAGAGCCAAGATTCCAATAAGTATTAAAAGAATTGGGAGAAAGATAAGTTTATGATGATGAAAAAACATATACTGAAAATTTCTAATTATTCTAATTGATCTAATTATTCTAAAATTTAGAAATTAGTCATTGGGCATTGATTAGGTTAATTAGAAATTAAGTTAATTAGGTTAATTTATTTGTTCGACCTTGCAATTTAATTGTACCATTAAATGCTTTTATTTCCAAATAATCAAGCTCAAACCCCGGATTTATTTCCTTTGGCTCTTTTTATTAACTCGTCCCTTAATTTTTCAGCTACTTGCTTATCAAGGCCGGGCAATCTTCCTTCGCTGCCAAAACCTTTTGTTTTATAATATCCAACTGCGGCATAACCAGCTGTTTGAATCTGGAGATCGCTCAATCCTAAAATTCTATCTAAAATCCCTCGATGAATATCAATATTTTGAATTCGCTCATATGGAATTGAAATATATCTTTTAAAAATCACACCTCTTTCTGCTCTATAACAATCTTCGGTCAATTGATAACGCCAGAAATAATAAGTCAATCGTGCCCAAATATAACTTATAATAACAACTAAAAAAATGACTATTAATAATATGCCTGCAATAAGTTTAACTCCCGAAGAGTATGTAGTTATTGTTGCTATAATCCATGCACTTAAAACAACGGCTATGATTATAAAACTACCGATACTTCTAAAGAAAAACAGCCAAATTGCCTGAGGATGTAAATATTGTAATTTTTGCATAATCTTTTTAAGATTAAATTCTAAATTTTCTATTCTTAATATACCACACTCCCGTAGTAATTAGAATACCTATGCTGTCTATTACTACATCTCTTAAAGTCCCCTCTCTGCCGAAAATAAAGGTTTGATGGTATTCATCGGTCAAAGCATAAAAGAGAGCAAAAATTACCGCCAGCACCAGAATCTTCGGTGCTGGTCCGCCTTGGACGGAAAAAGCTCGAAATAGTAAAAAAGTTAAAACTGCATATTCCAAAATATGAGCAATTTTCCGTAAAACAAAATCCTGCTCCAAACCGCTTTCTAGATTTGGGAGAGATGAAAGCCAAAATATAAATCCAGCCCAAATCAAGACCGGAAGCCAATGTTTTACAATTTCCAATTTCCAATTTACAATTTTCATTGAATTTTCAATGTTTAAATTTTCAAACCTTCTTTTCTTAATAGTGTAATCTTCTTCTTAACCCCTTTGCTATAACCACCAAGGGAGCCGTCTGAACGGATAACTCGATGGCAAGGCACATACTTGTCAGTATTCTTATTTAAAGCATTGCCAACCGCTCGGTACGCTCGCGGCCTGCCAACTGCTTTTGCCACTTCCATATAAGTCATTACTTCCCCTTTGGGGATTTTTTTAACAACCCGATAAACCTCGTTAGAAAATTCTGATATCGCTTTTTTATCAGAATTTCTTCGATTTTTTCTAACGGGGTAAATTTTTTTTTGAAAATCCGTAATCATAAAATAATAGACAAAAAAATCAGTTTCGATGTTTAGCCCACGATATCGGTCATCTAAAAAAACGGAACGCATTTCAAGAAAAAACGACTGTGCAATCACCATTTCGGCTCTTGTCTCTTAGAAGAGTTGGATGCAGAGATTAATGTTGTGGACAGCGCTAAAAAAATAGGTTTGAGATTCAATATAGAATTTTGGTTAAAAAAACTCCAGATTATAAAAAAACAGTGTAAAAACTGCATAAAAGTATTTAAAAAAGAATGCCCTAAAAGTGCCGCAATACAAGTAGAAAAGTACCTTGATATTTTTGATGATATGTTACAAATTCAATCAAGAAAATTAATTTTAAAAAAATCTTCTGAATAGCCCACCAATGCAGGGCTATTTTTTTAATAATTTTAAAAAGTACTCTATAGGCCAGGCATTCACAATATCTTTTTTGGTTGCCCAGCCCCTACGGGCCTGGGCAATGCCAAATTCCAGATAATGAAGATGGGTAATGGAATGAGCGTCAGAATCAATGGATAATTTTACGCCTGCCTCAACAGCCATTCTAATGTGTTCATCCTTTAAATCAAGACGGTCAGGATAAGCATTAATCTCTATAATTGTATTATTTATTTTAGCTGCTCTGATTATTCTTTCTATGTCCACCTCGTAGGGCGGCCGCCGATTAATTACTCTGCCCGTGGGATGAAACAAAATATCAGTATAAGGATTTTTCATTGCCCTAATAATTCGCTCTGTCATTTCTTTTTTGGGCATTTTAAACCCGGAATGTACGGCAATGCCTACTGCATCTAATTTTTTTAAGGTTTTATTATCTATGTCCAAACTCCCATCTTTTTTAATATTCACTTCAGCCCCTTTTAATACCTTAAATTTTTTACCCTGTTTTTTCAATTTAGCATTTATTTTATCAATTTCTTTTCCTTGCTTTTCCAGCTTTTTTTCGTCTAACCCGCCAGTCATAGCCAATCCCTTAGTATGATCTGTTATTACAATATATTCCAAGCCTAACTTTATTGCCTCTTGAATATATTCTTCTATTGTATTTGAACCATCAGTCCAGGTTGTTTGAATTTGTAAATCGCCTTTTAAGTCGTTATAGCCGACAATTTTGGGAAGTTTATTCTTACGAGATGCTTCGATTTCGCCATTATTAGTTCGTAATTCCGGTTCCATCCATTTGAGACCTAAGGCTTTATAGACTTCTTCTTCTGTCTTTCCGGCAATTCTTTTTTTACCCCTAAAAAGCCCGTACTCATTAAGTTTATAACCTTTTTTAATAGCAATTTTTCGCAAAACAATATTATGAGCTTTATTGCCAGTAAAATACTGAAGTGCGGCGCCAAAACTTTCTTCTGGCACTACGCGCAAATCAAAATCGATATTGTTTTTTAACCTAACCATGCACTTTGTGGGACCATGGCTATAAACATGAATTACTTCAGGCATATTAATAAAAAAGTCTGCAACCCTTTGCCCTGCGGACGATGAAGATATAGTCACCAGGATATCGCCGTCGCCAATTGTTTCTTTCATTCTTCTGATTGAACCACTTGCTATTGCTTGTTTAACTCCTTTTAAGCTTTTTATTCTTTGTTCAATTTCCCTAATCTGTGGCATTGTAAATCCTAAAACAAATCTGCCACTGCTTTTTTTCAAAAATTCAATGCCTTGTAAAATATTTTCTTCGGTTTTCTCGCCAAAATCTTCTAAATTACGGATTCTGCCAGCTTTTGCTGCTTTTTCCAAGTCTTTTAAATTCTTAATGCCCAAATCCTTATAAAGCTTCATTACCATTTTCGGCCCCACTCCTTCAATAGCAGTTAATTCTCCGATATCAACTGGAATTTTCTTTTTGAGTTTTTCGTAATATTTCAGATGACCTGTTTTAATAAGTTCCTCAATTTTTTCAGAAATATTTTTTCCCACAGCAGGAATCTTATCAAGAGCTTTCAGCCCTCCTTTTTTATAAATTTCAGCAATATTTTCTTCGAGCGCCTCAACTGAATGAGCCGCTTTTTCATAAGCCCTGGGTTTAAAAGGCACATCATCCATTTCTAAATATTCTGATATCTCGTATAAAATTTTCGCAATTTCGTCGTTTCTCATTATTTAACCGCTTTATTCAAATCCTCAATCAACTTCTTGACGTCAATCCCATGGGCCATTGCGCCCTGCTCAATACTTTCGAAGCTGGCTGCTGCGCAGCCAAGACAATGAAATCCATGTTTGCCAAAAACTTCCGTAGTTTCCGGATATTTCTTGAGCGCCTCTTCAATTTTCATGTTTTTATCAATCTTTTTCATGATTTAATTATACCAGATTTGTTTCATTCTTTCTATTTTTTTAAAAAGCTGGACAAAATTTCTTTATTATGTTAAGATAAACAATCAGAGAAAAATTAAGATTCTTTAACAACAAAATGTTTTTAGGAGATATAAAATGAAAGCTTGGAAATTGGCTATAGAGAAAGAATTTGGTAATTGCCTTAAAAAATTCCCAGAATTATATGGCATTGGCTTCGTCGTAGAATCGTCATCAGAATTATTCATTGCCGTGGCGCAACCCAACGGTAGACAAACTATTATTTTATCTGTTCCACCAGAACTACAACAAAATAAACCTGTAGAGGCTCTTAATATTTTTATTCTGTATGGATTAAGTCAAATGTTGAATCCAAAAAAAGCAGATAAAATATTTATGGAAAGAGTCACCAACGATAAATACAAGAAATTATTTCAATTACTCAAAAAAGACAAGATTTTGAAAGTAGAAAAATAAAACGCGACAACAAAGGAGGTAAAAAAAATGCCACTTCGATCTATTCCACCAAGAACAGCATGTAAGCGTAATAATGAAAAAGAGAAAAACCGCATTTTAGGCGCGGATCCTGTAAGATTCAGAACTAGAAGAGCAGAGGGACTTGATATCGATATTGGAGGCGGCGGAATTGGAAGTATAGAGGGTAACGGACCAAGTGGAGACCAAGATGTTTGGAAACCATCTATTCAACAAACCCCGAGCAGGAAACCATCTAAAAGTTTTATTAGCGAACCGCCGGAAAATCCGCGCAGACCCGAAATAGAAAAATTTGAAGACAAAAAACAGTATCAAGTGATAGTTGACTTTCCTCATCATCAAGAAAATGAAATTAAAGTTGGACTTAAAGATGATATATTAATCATAGAAAGCACTAAAACAGATCTCAATTACCATGAAGAAATTCTTTTATCTAAAAATGTTTTACCAGAAGACTACGAACAGAGTTTCAATAACGGAATCTTAGCCATTACTTTTAAAAAGAAACAACTAAAAAGGACAAGTAAAAAGTAAATAATTACTTAATTGCTTGTCCTTTTTCCGTATCTATAATTTATATTTTATAGTCCATACAATTTCTCATCAAACATTATCATCTAAAAATTTATAGATTTTTTTACCTAACCATTTTAGTCTTTTCCAGCCCTTATGATTTGCTATATTTTCAATAAATCTCACTCTTGCTCTTTTTCGCAGCCAATAGACAAGCCCTGTTGCCATCAAAACAGTAATAATAAAAAGCGCTACCACCAACCAAACAGCAACTAATTTAACTAACTTGCTTAGCGCGGTATAGCTTGCTCCAAAACTATAACCTATGCCAACCATCATAAATATCCAGATAATTGCAGCTACTAAATTGCACCAGGAAAATTTTTTAAGTTTAGTTTTAAAAATGCCGGCTATTATAAAGACGTAGCTGCTTACCCCATAAGTAACCCTGGTAATTATTAAAGCTTTTGTAGTGTGTTTTTTGTAATAATTTTCTAATTTCCTTAGCCTTTGCTTAGTTAAGAAAAGGCGAGGTCCCCATTTTTCTAATATTCGCCTGCCTCCCCAATAACCAAGAGCGTACCAAAAATAACCGTTTATAATATATCCTACAAATAAAACAGCTAATACATTCCAAAATTTAAAAATACCGAGCTTATACAAAAAGCCAGCAAGCAGCATAATATTAGTTCCTTCAAATAAAGCTCCTAAAAAAGCAAAAATATACCTGTGCTCGTAAAGGAAAGGAGTGATTGTGTCTATAAGTGCAGACATATTTTATAATAATGTTTTTTGTCTGGCTAAGCTCCCTTTTTTCTCTTCTTTGCCAAAAATACTAATCTTGCCAAATTCACCGTCATAACCCGGACTAACATTAACTTTGCCTTGTCGAACCCGAATAACCGCTTCAGCGATTTCTGGTAAACTTGCTGCCATAATATCTTCGCGCTTAGCTTCAAGCAAAACCTTGAATTCCGAACCTATGCTTTTAATAAGTTCTTTATAATGTTCAGCAACCCGCTTTGTGCCAGCTCCAACCTTTAGAGTGTCAGCAATAACTTCCTCAAGAGGAATTAAGCTTTTATAAGGAATTGCTTTAGCTGGCTTTACGCCACTTGGCCTATCGGCTAATTGAGCTACTCTATTCATAACCCCGATAGTTAAAGGTTTACCGCAAACAGGACAAAGACCACTATATTTTTTTGATTCCTCTGGACTTAAACAGATATCGCACTTTCGATGACCGTCCCAATGATATTTCCCTTCTTCAGGAAAAAATTCAATGGTTTGCGTTAATCGCAAACCATTGCCTGGTCGAATGACTGGGCCAGCCTTAATGGCTTCCACGATTAAGTTATAATCTATTTTTTCCCCTTCAAATATGTTGGCTTCCCGGCCCAATTTTCTTGGACTATGGGCATCTGAATTTGAAATTAGAGTTATATTATCAAGAGCTGACAATCGCCAGTTCATTGCTGGATCGCTCGAGAGTCCGGTTTCAATAGCATAAATATATTTTGTGTATTCCTCAAAGCATTCTTCAATAGAATCAAACCCAGATTTAGAGCCAAATATACTGAACCAGGGTGTCCAAATATGAGCAGGAACAATTAGACATTTATCAGAAGCATTCAAAACTATTTTTGCCAACTCTTTAGCATCTAATCCTAAGATTGGCCGGCCATCTGATTTTAGATTTCCAATCCAGCCAAGATGAGTATTAATTTTTTCTACTGTTTCAAAGTCAGGAGCAAAAATAATATTGTGAATTTTTCTTACCTGATTATTTTTTGAGTAAATGCTGGAAATCTCAACCGTCAAAATGAATCGAACTTCACTATCTATCTTTTTCATTTTAAATAAACCCGACTCTGCGGGTTCTAAGTTTTGTTTTAATTCTTTTAGCCATTGGGGATGAGTAAAATCGCCTGTTCCAATAACCTGAATTCCTTTTATGTTTGCCCATTCATCCAAATTCTCAACATCCATGTCTTTAGATGTTGCTCTGGCATATTTGGAATGAATGTGAAAGTCGCAGATATATTGCATGGGCCTATACTTCATTCTACCAGTAATTTAGTAAAAATAAAAAGAGGAAGCCAACTTCCTCTTTTTCCTGATTAATTTTACTTTTCAATTTATTTTTCACTAAACAATTTTCGAGCCCGGAAAGCTCCGCTTATTATTCCCAGAACTACCCAAAATAACAATCGACTCTGCTGAATTGTCCAAAAATAGTGGTCAATCAGGCCTAAAAACAAGAAACAAGAAACAAGAAACAAGAAACAAATGATTTGCGTCTTTTCACGTTCCCCCAAACTGTTTTGTATTTTTTTAAGTCCTTTTAGTAAAATTTTGGCAATAAAAATTAGAAAAACTATCAGCCCAACAATTCCGATCTCAACAGCAATTAGAAGATATAAATTATGAACCGGTTGATACAGCCAAAACTCCTTTAATTGATAATTATTAAACAAATACCAAGTAAAATTTCCTAATCCCAAACCCAAAACCGGCTTTTCTTTAATTACTGATAAAGCAATATCATTATAATATACTCGCAAAGTCACTGCCTGCTCTTTTGCAGACATAGTTAAAAAACGAGCTTGAAATTCTGGCCAAAATAAGATAGTAAACATTAAACAAACAACAATAAACAAAAGAAGGAGACCAATAATTCCTGATTTTAATTCTTTAAATTTAAAAAATGCAACCAGAAAGAACAATAAGCTGCCAGCAACAAAAACCAAAATAACGGCCCTGGAAAAAGTTAGAAACAATCCTAAGGCACATAATATGAAACATAAAGCATATAACAATCTCGTAATTCTTTTTTCTCTATTTAGTAAAAGCAAGGCATAAATAGCAAAGATTGAAACCAAGAGAAAAACTGCCAAAACATTAGGATGAGGAGCAGTGCCATAAGCCCGGATAAACTTTACTCCTTGAACAAAAAACGTAGCTACGCCAGGAATATTAGCATTGAAAATTCCAGCTTCAAAATGCTTTAATCCTAAACTGCTTTGAGAAAAAAACTGAGCAATAGCGAGTAGCGCCTGAAAAGCTCCGCTGGCAACAAATATTGTCAGGATTTTTTTTATTTTTAGAAATTCAAGATTATATTTAATATACAAAAATAATAATACAAATTCAGCTAATTTTATTATTTGGTAAACGCTTAATCCAATATTCTGACTTGCTATCAAAGACAAGCCAGCTACCAAAAAAAATCCAATTAGCAAAAAGTCTCCTTTCCTAATATGTGTGAGGCTAAGCCTCACACATATTAATCTTGCAAGCCATAAAACGAAAATTCCAATCAGCAACAAATCGGTAAAATATAAAAATCCTGAGTTCCACTCAAGAAACTTGCCTTCTGGTGAAGCAAAAAATAAAACCTCTCTTGTCTGAAAAGGAATGGAAAATATGAATAAATAGAACAAAAATTTCTCGAGTTTTTTCATAGTTCGATTTGACTCACCATGACCCTGAGTTCATCGAATGGGTCATTTCACAAAGTAAATAATCTGATAGATTAAACCTAAAATAAATATTCCAATTAAAACATAAGGAATAAGGCCTGGAATCTTCAAGCTGTATTCTGGTTCTCTATTGCCAAATTTCTTGGCTTTTTTGTACATCAAAACAATAGCTGTTCCGTTTATTGCCCCAAGAACTACACCCAAAAAACCAATAATTGGAATAAACTGCCTTAAGCCCAATAAAAATCCTATTATTGGAACAGAACAAGCCAAAAACCAGCTTAATGTTTTATTTATTTTATAATCATACCAAAAAACCTTTTTCAAGCAGAGACCTATAACAAAAAAAGAGGTTATTGCCGCCAAGACGCCAAATATTGCTCCTAAAATTATAATCTCTTTTCCCAAAGAACCAATAAGCCCCTGAATTGCTTCGGGCGTGGTATTTGCTCCGGCTACTCCAACCACTATAAACATAAACAGCAAGTAAAGAATTGCTGGAATTATAGTGCCTAAAATAATTATTTTTTTATATTTTTTCCCGTCTGTTTTTAAAACTTCTTTAATCTCGGGAATTGCTGAACCTCCGCCTAAAGCCCAAAGAATTACCCCATAGGGAAGGAAAAAATATTTTAAATTAATGGTTTTTAAATTAGATATATCAAGGTGAGGCAGCCCAGTGAAAAAGATTAAAAAAACGACCAGAATTAAAAATAATGCCATAATTAATTCTATTCGTTCAATTAAAATCAATCCCTTGAAAATTACCAAGGCCCCGATTATAAAAAATATTAAACTATAAATAAAAGCAGAGCCGCCTATTAAAGGAGAAAATATAGCTGAAAGGAATTCACCGCTAATAATTATATAAACTAGGAGAGCGCCATAAAGTCCAAGCAGGAACGAAAAAGTTATTATTATTTTCCCTTTTTCCCCTAAGTAATATCCAGCATAACCAACTAAGCGGTGTTTTTCCTGGGTTCTGCAAACTATCTCTCCATAGATAAGATGGAGTAATAAGCTGACTGCAGTTAAAATCAATAAAAAAATAGCTCCAATCAGAAAACCTGATTGAGCTACTACATAAGGAATTCCGAACATCCCTGCGCCAACAATCGTGCCAATGAGAATGGCAGTTGCATAAAAGAAGTTCTTATTCATTTTTTGAGTTCTTACTCTAACACCTTATAAACTTCATCTCCTTCCCGCACTTTTTCCTTAATTTTCAGGCCAATTACATCACCTTTTTTGGCTTTTTCAATATTTTCATGCTCAACCTGCATTGATTTTATTTCCTGCTCAAAATCAGTGGTACCTCCTTTTATGTGAATAGTATCTCCAATATTTAATTTCTTGCTAAGTTCAATAATCCCGACCTCAATTTTCCCGAAATAGTGAGTAATCTTGCCTATTAATTCTTCTTTTTTTTCTTCTTTTTTTCCCATATTTCTGTGATCTAACACTAGTTTTGAGCGCCAACCAACCCCCAAAGGACACCGCAGCCGCGATGTATATGGGGTCAAGCATTAATCTGCGATTAATTTGCGCCTTAGTCTTGTACTAGATCCATTCTTATTTATTTTTTTTTCTTTATCGACCAATTTTATAAGTCTTTTAACTAGGTTTTTAGGATTAGAATCGTAAACTATTTTACCTGGTCCTCTATAAGATTTTTCTACTATATTCTTAATCATATCTGCCACTCCCCCAGAACCAATTAAAACCCCCGTTGGTTTTCTATCTTCAAAAGCAACTGTGAATTCGTTTAATGTGCCTATTCTGCCGCAAATAGTGATGACTGCGTCAGAAGAACGCGCCAAAAGAAGGTTCCGACCAGCATAATCAAAGCCAGTATAAATAATTAAATCATGATAATCAGTGGGCAGTCTATAAGATTTGATATGGGCTTTTTCTGAAGCAGCAGGCGAAAGGCCAATAACCGTGCCGCCCTGCTCTTTAGCTCCAATAGCAGACCAATAAGGAACTCCAGAGGTTGCTCCGGTAACTAAGACTCCCCCTTGTCTAACTATTTCTCTGCCTATATCTTTGGCTAATTCCAATGTCCCGGGTTTACAATGTTTGGTTTCTGCTGCCCCTGAAACAACAATAGTATATTTCACCCCGTTAGAAGTCTGTCATTATATAGAATACTTCTAACTTCAGACAGACCCCGTTAGAAAAAATAATTTAGATTAAAATTATTTTTTACATATTCTGGTTAAAATAATAATATTATGCCCCGCGTATCCCGTAGTTAATTTCTAACGGGGCAGACCTTTTTGTTTTATTGTGGCCCCGTTATTGCTAATAAAACTTCTAACGGGGTTCATATATTCTTATAATAACATTTTTTTTATAATTCTACCACATCGCCCAATATTGGGGCTGAAGCATCAATTCCTAAATGGTCTTTAATCCGTTGGACCAAAGATAGAGCCGGCCCTTCTTCTCCATGAACAACAAAAATTTTACTTGCTGGTTTTTTAAAACTGGTCAGCCAATCATAAAGCTCTTGCTGATCAGCATGAGATGAATAAGCGCCTATCGCCCTTATTTCCGCTCTTACTGGAACTATTTCATCAAAAATCCTAACATCCTTTGCCCCCTCTAAAATTCTTCTACCCAAACTTCCTGCCACTTGATAGCTTACTATTAAAAGACAACTATTGGGGTCAGGTAGATAACGAATCTCGTGATGCACAATTCTGCCGCCAGTAGACATACCTGAACCAGCCATAATCACTTTTGGCGGCTTAACATTATTAATTTGCTTTGACTCTTCTGCTGTCTTTGTAAGTTTTAATCCTGGAAACTTAAACAAATCGTCCCCAGACTCAATTAAATAGGTAGCTTTTTTATTATAACATTCTGGATGCTTTTTATAAACTTCCAATGACTCAATAGCCATAGGACTATCGACAAAAACTGGCACTTTGGGAATCCGGCGATTTTCAACTAATTCATTTAATTCATAAAGTAATTCCTGGGTCCGCTCCAAAGCAAAAGCTGGAATCATTAAAGTTCCTCCTTTAGCAATAGTATCTTCAATGGCATTTTCTAAAAGATCTTTTCTCTTTCTTTTGCCTTCATGAATTCTGTCTCCATAAGTAGATTCAATAACTAGGTAATCTGCCTCATTAATTAGTTCTGGTGGATTTAATAATGGAAC
>Ga0114922_10001834_pt1 | contig 20143 bp, 16 predicted proteins | sample AartaG_FD_100975 | JGI IMG/M metagenome (GOLD analysis project Ga0114922, IMG submission 100975) | Deep subsurface microbial communities from Aarhus Bay to uncover new lineages of life (NeLLi) - Aarhus_00045 metaG | ecosystem: Environmental > Aquatic > Marine > Oceanic > Sediment | place...
TAAACCCGAAGCGTAGACCCTCAACTTCTGCTGTGCCAGACATGAGGCGTCTCACGACGTTCTCCGGGTTTCTGCTAAAGACAAAGTCAAAATGGTGACCATAAGTCTCAAACCTGAACCCGAAGGCGAAGGAATTCTCACCTGTCGGGAAGTATTCCCCAACAACGCTCATCCGCTGGAGCATACCCAGGTATTCAAGAATAACGATGTTCAATCTTACATACTTAACACGGAAGTATAGAGAGAAATTCCATAAAATCCTGTTAAGCAATAATGAACACTATTCTCACCGGATGCAGAACTTTTTCGTTGCCAAAGAGATAAAATTCTGATATTATCTATTTGATGCTGTATAATCGACACCCGACTCACTGTAATGCCAAATATGCTAATAATGGGTAATCTCTGCGATCCAGAAGCCCGATGCGTGAAGGATCTGCTTCAATGGGCAGCCAGGAAACTTAGAAAACATAAGTTTGAAACGCCGCGCCTGGACGTTGAGGTACTCCTGGCTCATGCGATGAAGAAGGATCGTCTTCAGTTATATCTCGCTCTCGAGGATGCTGTAGACAAAGATAGTGAATTGTATTACAGGAGCATGATCTCGGAGCGGCTGGCATACAGGCCTGTCAGCTATCTCATTGGTAATAAGGAGTTTATGTCTCTGGATTTTATTGTGAACGAGAATGTCCTGATCCCCAGGCCGGAGACAGAAACTCTGGTGGAAACCGTGTGGAGGCTGGAACAAACTGGGAGCCGGGTTCTGGAATTAGGAACCGGGAGCGGGGCAATAGCAGTAAGCCTCGCCAGGTGTAACTTCGATTGGCATATCGTGGCGACGGATTTATCTATGGAAGCTATCCTTGTCGCTCGAGAGAATGCTCGTTTTCATGATGTGATAGACAGGATTTCGTTTCTCCAGGGAGACCTGTTCAGCGCCTTCTCGCGACACAGCGAATTCGACTGGGTGGTATCAAACCCTCCCTATATTCCCACACGGGATCTGGCTGAATTGCCCCCAGGGATAAGGCAATACGAGCCGATCCTGGCGCTGGATGGTGGGCCAGACGGACTAAGTGTGATCAGGCGCATCATCGCAGAGGCTTATACGGTGCTCAAACCGGGTGGGCAACTGGCTATCGAGATAGGATATGGACAGAGCGATGAAGTGCAAAATCTAGCGTATGAAACAGGTAAATACTCGGATTTCTCCATAGTTAGAGATTATTCTGGCATCCCCAGGGTCTTTTGCTGCAGGTTGAATGCAGGTCGTTAAAAGAGGGTATTCTGATGGACAAGTTTGTTATAAATGGCGGAAGGAGATTGGAAGGTGAGCTGGAAGTAAGCGGCTGCAAGAACGCGACTTTGCCGATTGTTATGGCCTCAATACTGAGCGACGACATCAGCGTTATCCACAACGTTCCGGATCTTGCAGACGTGAAGTCCATGACTCTAATTCTGGAAGTGTTGGGAGCCAGGCCGGAACTGCGCGGTAAGACGCTTTATATAAATCCTTCGGGGTGCGACAAGTTTGAAGCACCCTATGATCTGGTAAGGAAGATGCGGGCCTCGGTTTATGCGCTTGGAGCACTCCTGGGCAGGCTGGGCAGAGCCAGAGTGTCGTTCCCTGGTGGATGCGTTATAGGTCCTCGGCCCATCGACTTGCACCTGTTGGGCCTTGAGAAACTCGGCGCTCATATCGAACTGGAACATGGATACATAGTGGCAAACGCGGATAGGCTTGTTGGGACGGACATCTATCTGAGCGGTCAGCACGGGCCCAGCGTTGGCGCCACGGCGAATGTGATGATGGCAGCAGTGCGAGCAGAGGGAATAACTACCATCAAGGAGGCATCCTGCGAGCCGCAGATAATAGAGTTGGCTGCGTTCCTCAACGCGATGGGCGCCAGGATCGAAGGAGCGGGAACTCCATTGATGACCATTCATGGCGTCAAAGATCTGCACGGCGCAGAATATACTGTTATACATGACCGAATAGAAGCGGCAACCTATATGGTGGCGGCGGCTATCACTGGAGGGGAGCTTCTGATTAAGAATGGCATCGCTCAAAATATGGAGGCTGTAATAGACAAAATGCGCGAAGCAGGGGTAGAGACTGTAGTGGAAGAAGGTGGAGGAATCAGAGTTGCCGCTGGAGGCCGCTTGACGCCTGTGGATATAAGAACTGCGCCGTATCCCGGGTTCCCGACAGATGTGCAGTCCCAGATAATGGCGCTTATGGCCACTGTTGAGGGAATAAGTGTGATAACTGAAACTGTTCATCCGGAGAGGTTTATGCACGTCAGCGAATTGAACAGGATGGGAGCGAACATTAAGATCGAGGGCAACAGCGCCGTGGTGAAAGGTGTTCCGAAATTAAGCGGCGCTCCTGTAATGGCATCGGAGCTTCGTGGCGGCGCAGGGCTGGTTCTAGCGGGTTTGGCGGCGGAGAACCAGACTGTTGTGTCGCGTGTTTACCACATTGATCGCGGGTACGAAAATATGGAAAAGAAGCTGGCGAGTGTTGGCGCGGATATAGAAAGAGTTCCGGATTAAGCATTTAGGTAGGAGAAGTGGATCGAGAGAGAATCAGACTTAATAAGCGCATGCTCCCGTTTCTTATGAAGCCTCTTACGCTTATGATATTAACGGGAACGTGCATTCTGGGTGAGGTTATGTGGATATACCTCGCGATTCAGAACAGGAGTTTATGGGAGTGTTTAGGGTTGTTTGCAGTGGGCTCATTCCTGGGATTCGTCGGTGGCAACTGGACTTCGCAACTATGGGACAAATACTACATTCAAGCTCTACTAAGACGTGTGAGACTTATGAAGACATCCATGGGAAGACGAAGTACAATATTCACTATCCTGGCTCTGGGCATTCCCATGATACTGAGTTTTTTTCTCGCATCTTATGATCCTTTCCTGCCAGCTCTGCAATCATATATCTTTGGCTTTATCTGTGGGATGAATTCAGCTATATATCTGTGGGCCAGGCGTCTGCCGGATTAGGCGGGGAAACGGGAGGGAGTGTATTAATGGCAGAACGAATAGCGGAGATCAAACGAACCACGAAAGAGACTGATATTAGTCTGGAGTTGAAAATCGACGGCACAGGGGAATCTGATATTGACACAGGTATTGGGTTCCTTGATCATATGCTCATACTTTTTTCCCGGCATGGATTCTTCGATCTGAAACTTGGAGCGACTGGCGATACAGAAGTGGATTACCACCATACCGTTGAGGACGTGGGTATATGTCTGGGGGATGCTATCGCCAAAGCTTGCGGAGATAAGATAGGGATCAAACGATTTGGGGATTCCACTATTCCTATGGGAGAGTCCCTGGCAACAGTGGTTGTTGATCTCTGTGATCGACCGTTTCTGGTATTTAACGTGCTGTTGAAAAAAGTCAAGGTAGGGAATTTCGACGTGGAACTGGTTAAGGAGTTTTTCCATGCCTTCACGAACCATTGTGGCGCTACACTTCACGTCAACCTTGCCTATGGAAGCAATACGCATCATATTATAGAGGCCATATTCAAGGCTCTGGGTAGGGCGCTGGACCAGGCGACATCAAGAGATGAGCGTATCCAGGGCGTGTTATCAACTAAGGGAATGCTTTAAATAGTAGGTTGGGTCAAGTCATCAAGAATAACATACTTTTTGCTAATGCAAAGAGTCTTTGCCCTTAATGAGTTGAGGACAAGAAAATGTGACCCAACCTACTGGTGCAGCTTATGGAGTGCGGAAGCTTGCTTCCGCAACAGAGTGACGTGTAGTTTGGCAGATTTGCAATGATAGCGGTAATAGATTACGGAATGGGGAATTTACGCAGCGTTCAGGCCGGGCTGGAGTATACGGGTCAGAAAGCTTTTGTAACAGATGATCCGAAGAAGCTCAAGGATGCGATGGCTGTCGTTCTGCCGGGAGTAGGGGCTTTTGGCGACGCTGTAAAGAGGCTGGAAGAGACCGGTTTGGGTGATGCTTTTCGCGATGCTGTATATTCGGGGAAACCGTGTCTTGGTATATGCCTGGGTTTACAACTGATTTTTACTGAAAGCGCAGAAGGCGGGCTGTATGGTGGACTGGATATTATATCCGGTAAAGTTATGCGGTTTTCTAATGAGTTAAAAGTGCCACATATAGGATGGAACCAGATCGATATCAGGAAACCAGATATACCTATCTTTAGGAATATTCCAGATGGTTCATATATGTATTTTGTGCATTCATATTATGTTCAGCCCGAAGACACATCTGTCATCGCGACTACTACGAATTACGGCATTGATTTTACATCCATGATAGCGAAAGATAATCTCTTTGCTACGCAATTCCACCCGGAAAAGAGTCAGAAAGTGGGTCTGCAACTGTTGCGCAACTTCGGTTCGCTTGCAGACTAGCGGGAAAATGACCTCCCTCTGACCAGGAAGCCACGCACCTGCTGGAGTATGTTGCAGTATATGTCATGCTGCAACATGCGACACATACCATAATCTACTGACATTTATTGACGCTGCACGTTCGCGATTAGCGAATTGTTGCATTTTGAGCCATCCCGCGAGTTGAATGCAGTAATTTCCTGGAACCTTGACAGTCATCAATAGATCCAATTGTATAAAGGCTTTGCGCTGTTTGCGGATTGTGATGGAATAAAGTTGGCACTATTCCTGCTTTAACTTAATACATCTGTTAGTATGTCTTTATCTCTTGAATGCGCGAAGCAAAAAGATTTAGTGAATTCAGACATATTCAGATAGGAGCCTATATGTTAATAATACCGGCAATTGATCTTCGCGGAGGCAAGTGCGTCAGACTTATACAAGGCAAGGCGGATGCTGAGACGGTTTACTCTGATGATCCTGTTGCTATGGCCGTCAGATGGCAGAGCAAAGGAGCACTTCTATTGCATCTGGTTGACCTTGATGGCGCCTTTACAGGGACACAGAAAAATCTGGACGTAGTGAGAAAGATTGTCGATGCTCTGAATATTCCTGTTGAAATCGGCGGCGGCATCCGTGATCAGGAAGCTATAGAGAGAGTATTTCAGGCCGGCGTCCAGCGTGCCATACTTGGTACTTCTGCTCTCAAAGATCCTGCCTTTGCGGAGACCATGTGCCGGGAATACGGCGACAGGATCGCTGTGGGGATAGATGCTAAAGATGGCATGGTAGCTATTCGCGGCTGGACGGAGGTGGGGGAGAAATCAGCGATCCATTTCGCGACTGAGATGGAAGAAGCCGGTGTCAAAACGATAATCTACACGGATATTAAGAGAGATGGCATGCTTATGGGGCCCAATATTGAGGCTATAAGAAAGGTGGCTCAGGCGGTTCGGGAAACGGAAATAATAGCTTCTGGAGGAGTATCATCTCTGCAGGATATTAGAAACCTCAGAGGTCTGGAGTCATTGGGTGTTACAGGCGTGATAGTCGGCAAGGCACTTTACACAGGTGATCTTCGGCTTGAAGATGCTATTTCAGAAGCATCAGATTGATGATAATCATTCTAATGTGGTTATCTTCTCGCGAGAACGTGAAAGGGACGGCGATATTTAGTTATGGGAAATATCAATCAGGAAAATCGTCAACTGAAAACGCTGAAACCGGAAGACATCATCGCTATGAAAAAGCTGGTTGCAGCAGTCATCTCACCGGATGGCAAGTGGGCTGCATTCGTCCAATCTGCGCCGGTTCTTGAAACGGGCAAGAGTGAGTATCGGAAGCATATTTGGCTTGTTTCCACAGAGAATGGCGAACCTTCCCAACTGACGAATGGTCCGAATGGCGATAGCGACCCACAATGGTCTCCGGATAGTAAACGCATTGCTTTCGTTTCAGAACGGGGCGGCGATAAATGTCAGATCTGGGCTATTCCCATCGCAGGTGGTGAGGCCAGGCAACTGACATATACTGAGAACGGTGCTTCAAAACCGCGATGGTCGCCAGACGGTAAGCGGATCGCGTTTCTGATGTGTGAGAAAGATAGCGAGATGGAAGAAAAGCAGAAGAAATCCAAGGATGATCCGGTGATTGTGGAGAAAACCGATTTCAAGCGGGCGCATCTCTGGGTCATCGATGTGGAGACAATGGATCACGAACCTGAACTTCTTTTCAAGTTACCGGAGAAAGACGATGAAGAGAAACAGGAAAAAGATAAATCCCAACGATTAACGGAAGGTGATTTCCACCTCACTGATCTTCAGTGGGCCCCGGACGGGAAACAGATTGCGTTTGCCTCGTCACCTTCGCCGAAAGCGGATCATCTCATGTTTAACACAACCATTCACATTACCGATACGGAGACAAAGGCGATCCGAAAATTGACCCCCTATGATGGCGGGGAATCTGCGCCTCGATGGTCGCCGGATGGGAAACGGATCGCCTTTGTTTACCGTATGGATGATGAAAACCCACTTCAAAAAGATATTTATGTCATCCCTTCAAAAGGTGGTATACCGACCAATCTGACCTCGGATTTTGACCACAGCGAAAATGCACCTGTATGGTCTCCTTGTGGGGACTTGATCTACTTCGAGACAGCAGATCGAGTGAGGCGACACCTCTACGCTGTCCCCAAAAATGGTGGTGAGATTCTCCAGATAACTCATGGCGATTGCATCATGACTGGTATGTCCATTGCCGATGATGGAGATACATATTTGTGCCATCGTGAGACGCCAGAATCGCCAACGGTCCTTTGTATCAGCTCGATCCAGGCGGGAGAGTTGAAACGGGTTGTGGAATTGAACCCACAGGTTGCGGATTTCGCTCTTGCCGAAACGCGGGTCGTTCAGTGGAAGAGTAGCGACGGACTTGAGATCGAAGGGCTGTTGCATTTGCCCGTCGGCTATGAAGAAGGCGAGAGTTACCCGCTTATTTTGGCACCGCATGGTGGCCCAAATGGCGCAGTTGCCTTCAGGTTCGATGCGTCTCTTCATTACTTTTGTGGTGAAGGCTTTGCTGTCTTTGAGCCAAACTTCCGCGGCAGCGACGGATATGGACGCGATTTCGCTAAAGGAAACTACGAGGGCTGGGGAATAGGTGACTACAATGACATTATGACAGGTGTGGATTACCTGATCGAGCAAGGTATCGCCGACACGGAACGTATGGTGGTCAGTGGCTGGAGTTATGGCGGCTATATGACAGCATGGATCGTGACCCAAACAGATAGATTCAAGGCTGCCTGCGACGGCGCTGGACTCAGCAATCTTATCAGTATGTATGCACAGCACGACATCCCAAGTTTCCTGCAGCTTTACTTCGAGAATGTCCCTCCCTACAATCAAATGGAAATGTATCTCAGGCACTCCCCTATCAATTATATTCATCAGGCCAAAACTCCAACACTTATCCTGCATGGTGCCGAAGACAAGCGCGTCCCAGTGCCGCAGGCGGAAGAATTCTATGTAGGCTTGAAATCCGTCGGCGTTGATGTAGAGTTTGTCAAGTACCCTCGTGAAGGTCACAGTATCGAGGAACCTCGTCACCTGCTGGACCTCCTCAAGCGTCAGTTAGAGTGGTATAGGAAGTATATCACATAATGACACACCTCATATCCTGCCTGAAATAGTTCCCTGATCTGGGCTGGCTTTGCCCTCCCATACTACAGACGGGACATTCCTGATACTGTTGGCGAATCATGGATTCCCCCTTAAAAAAGGGGGCCAGGGGGTTGTTTCCCCATGAATCGTTGGCTACACTATTGAAGCTTTGCAGGCTGTTTATAGATTCTATACAACCCCCTGGCCCCCTTTTTTAAGGGGGAATACTAAGCATCATCACCCAGAACCGAATTCGCCAACAGTATCATTCCTGTCCCGTCTGTAATGCACAGCTAAATAATGGAAATGGTATAAGCTGCACGTTCTACTGGACTAACTGAAAAACTCGTATTGACAAACTGATACGATGATGGTATATTCAATTATAGACATGAATCGAGCAAGATAGCTGTTGCTTGCATAACGGAGAGAACAAAGATGATAAACCTGAAAAGAGTATTGTGCCCGGTAGATCTCTCGGAACTTTCCATGCTGGCGCTGAGGTTTGCTCAGGCTATAGCTGGAAGATATAGAGCATTTCTGACTATCGTCCACGTGCTGGAGAACCCATATCTTGATATACCTGGCGGCAAAACGGGGGCGTTCAGTTTTGGTGAACTGGTGGATCTTTACCGTGAGGAGCGAGAGGAGGAGATTCTGGACGTTCTCAGGAAAGAGGGATCTCCTGCAGTCAAAGTCGATATTGTGTTTAAAGAAGGGGTACCTCACGAAGAGATTGCAAATGTCGCGCGGGAGACAGAGACTGATATGATCGTAATGTCCACCTGCACCGGCGGGACGCATGAAGTATTAGCTGGTCACACTACAGAACGGGTAGTTCGGACAGCCCCCTGCCCTGTTTTATCAGTGCGGACCGATGGCAGTTCAGAACAGCATGAGAGAATAGAGCACCTTAGAGATCTGATGGACACAGAGCCAGCAACTGAAAGAAAGATTCTTCTGCCCACAGATTTTTCAGAGCATTCAGCACTCGCATCCAATTATGCGATCTCTCTCGCCCGGGAGTATAACGCCGATATAATTGTTCTGCACGTTCTGGAACGCGTTGCCGAGTTCACGTCAGCCATGGGCAGCGATTTGCCTGGTTATGAAACAGTTCTTCTATACTATGATGATCTGTTCAAGGTTGCCCAGCAACGCGTCAGAGAGATATGCAAACGGGCAGCGGAACATGATGTGACTGCCTATGATCGGGTCATCTCCGGCAACCCGAGGCATGAGATCCTTGACGTTGCGGGATCAGAGTCCATCGACCTGATCGTCATCGGCACCCATGGTCGTAGAGGCTTCTCGCGCATTATCCAGGGCAGTGTCGCTGAAGCTGTCGTGCGTCATGCGTCGTGCTCTGTCCTGAGTGTAAAGAGACCGGAACACGACTTTGTCACGCTTGAGTGAAGAGCGACTCGAATTTGTAGGGGAAATTCATGAGGGTCTGGATAAGCTACAGGCGTTTCCGGAGATACCGCCAGATAATCAACGTTCTGGTGAAGCACGGGTTTGGCGGGTTGCTGGAGTTGCTGAGGCTTCGGCGCATCTTCGGCAGAAGAAAGCTCTTGCCCGCTGATCTCGTATCACCAAGAGCCAAAAGGCTCCGTCTAGCTCTGGAGGAGCTTGGCCCTACGTTTATCAAAGTAGGTCAAATGCTGAGTACCAGGTCAGATATAGTTCCTGCCGACATCTTCCATGAACTTCAGAAATTGCAGGACCAGGTGCCACCTGTGGCAGCGGAAGAGATAATTTCGGAGATCGAGTTGGATCTGAAATCCCCGGTGAATGCAATCTTCGAGGATTTTGATGAGAAACCTGTAGCAGCGGCTTCCATCGGGCAGGTGCATAGAGCGCGGTTGAAGACAGGCGAGGAAGTTGTAGTAAAGGTTCAGCGCCCAGATATTAGAAAAACAATAGATGAGGACATAAATATACTCCGAACGTTAGCCGGACTCGCGGAAAGACACCTTTCTGATGCTGAGTTGTATAATCCTGTAGGAGTTGTGGACGAGTTTGCGAAACTTATAAGGCTGGAATTGGACTATACGCTGGAAGCTCGTAATATGGAGAGATTCGCCCATAATTTCGCCGACGACGATACCGTTTATATACCCAGGGTCTACTGGGAACATACTACTGGACGAGTGCTCACCATGGAGAGAATAGAGGGGGTGAAAGTCAGTCAGATAGAAGATTTGAAAAAGTCAGGCTTTGACCCGGAAAGGATCGCTGTCAGAGGAGCCGAGATATACTTAGAGCAGATTTTTATACATAGGTTCTTTCATGGTGATCCGCACCCGGGCAACATATTCGTTATGCCTGGCGAAGTTATGGGATTTATGGATTTCGGCATCGTTGGGCGCCTGAGCCCGGAAATGGCAAGACATTTTGATAATCTCCTTATGGCCATAGCTCGCAAAGACACTGACAGAATAACGCTGGGGCTTCTGCGAATCAGTGTGATAGATGAAGAAGCGAACATGGACGATATGAAAGCAGACATTGCTGAACTCGTGGATCGATACTACGGTATTTCGCTTAATCAGTTTGAGGTATCGGAACTGGTGCGCGAAGTAAGCGAGATAACGGCCAAGCACAGGATCAGGATGAATCGTCAACTGAGCCTGCTGGGGAAAGTCCTGGCAGGAGTAGAAGGCGTCGGTCGGCAGCTTGATCCGGATTTTAATATAGCTCCTCTTATTGAGCCATTTGCCGTGCGTCTGATCACCCAGAGGTTCTCTCCAAAGGAGGTGCTTGGCAGAGCTTCCCGGTTAGTCAGAGATTACGGGGATTTGATGGCGATATTACCACAAGACTTGCAGATAGTGCTGGATAAGGCCAAAGACGGCAAACTGAGAATAGAGTTCAAGCACGTGGGACTGGAGAATATTGTCCCGGAACTGGAGCGATCCACCAGCAGATTGTCCTTTGCCATGATCATAGCTGCTATTGTAGTGGGTTCAGCTTTGATAATGCAATCCGACATAGGCCCGGTGCTCTTTGACATACCCGTTATAGGCGCTCTGGGCTACTTCATTGCGGCCATCTTTGGGCTGTGGCTCTTGATAACTATTATACGGAACAGATCTCTGAGGTGATCTGGGTAATAGCGGCATCCGTCTCAGTTTCGCGGGCTGGCGGGAAGGCTGTAATTCGTGATCCGTGATTCGTGATCCGTGATCCGTAATCAGTAAATACTAATCACTGATCACTGATCAATCAGCTTTTATATCAGCCCAGGTGATTGCAAGCTTTGAGCGAGGCTCCACGGCAACTATATCTCTGGTTCCCCGAGCCATGTGCCATTGTATTTCCTCACCTTCCAGCGGTCTATCAAATACTCTGATCTCGTCATGTATCCCATGGTAAGCTCTATCAGCGGCAGCCCCGTTGCCTATGTGCAGATCGTACCCGGTGCTATCTACAGTAGGTCCTGGCTGAGCGATTTCACTGACATTATCGCCGTCTGCATAGACCTTTATCGTTGAACCATCGAACGCAACGGCAACATGATGCCAGCCATCGGTTTCCATGGGGAAATGTGATTGACATGCTACTACACAGAACCTTATGGAGTATCCACCTGCCCGGTCAAACAGGAAATCATATCCGTTTGTAGTACCGCCGTTATCAGCCGCCTTGATTATTATCCTGGGCCAGCTTGCATGTCCCGCTTCTGTCATAATATATGACCACGCCATGAGCGTCCCACCTTCCAGCAGCAGAAGCTCAGGAGCATCAGGAACTATGACGATATCGCCTCCTGCACCATCGAATTCTAATGCCTTGCTGAATTTCCCATCGACCCATTGAGTTCCTTCAACCTCGCCATTGTTACCGTATTGTGATGAGTCTTTTGCCACATTTCCCTGACCTTCATCGAACGACAGGCACAAAACCATAGACTCATCAATAGCGCCGTATCCTGTCGCCGACCAGATGAGGAGTGTTAAAACTGAAAGGAATATACCAGCTATCTTCATTGCTCTGCCTCCTAGTGGCTAATATTAACCCGATAGGCGGGACATTCCTGTCCCGCCTATCGGGTTAACTGCTTACTTCGGTTCGTCTGCAAAAGCTTAAAGCCTTTTCGCAAATCGCTTATAACCTGACTTTCCAGATTGATTTTTATGTTTACCAACGGCAAAAATTGAAACATGACAACTTACACTGCCGAATTCGTAGAATCAGAACACCCATATTCTACCAAATCTTCATCTTTGAGTCAACAAGAAAAGGAAGCATTTGAGCTTGACAGATAGTGCCTTTTGTGATAGAATTCACTAAACGCTCATCAAGATAGGTGTATCTATAATGGATTTTGCTGGAAAAACTGATTTTTATGGATATTTCAGGCTTTCGGATTTCAATGTCCGTTTGCTCGCTATCATACTGCAATTAGCTCTATATGGCTACATTATCATCATACGATTGTTGCAGGCGATGGTGGGCAACGAGATTTCCAGCTAAAAGGACAAATAAACTCAGAAATTTCTAGCCCACTATCGAAGACATTTCGATAGTGGGCTTTTTAATTGCTCAGGAGGCGGGAGAATGTTTAAACAGGTGTCGACGGATCTGGCTTTTCCGCAGAGAGAAAAGCGGATCATGGAGTTCTGGCGGGAGAATGATACGTTTAAAAAGAGCTTGCTGAATCGCGATGGCTGTCCTGCGTTTGTCTTCTACGAAGGCCCGCCGACGGCCAACGGAATGCCCACCATTGCGCACACGCTGGCGCGAACAATGAAGGATCTGATTTGCAGGTACAAGACTATGACCGGTCACTACGTGGGCAGAAAAGCTGGCTGGGACACTCATGGTCTGCCAGTAGAGCTTGAGATCGAAAAAGAGCTGGGTATCAGCGGGAAGAAACAGATCGAGGAATACGGTATCGAGAAGTTTAACCAGAAATGCAAAGAGAGCGTCTTCAGATACGTAAAGGAATGGCACGATCTCACTGAAAGAATAGGATACTGGCTGGATCTGGATAACCCATACATCACTCTTACCAACGATTATATCGAGAGTATATGGTGGTCGCTGAAGCGATACTGGGATGCGGGATTACTGTATCAGGCTCACAAGGTGGTGCCTTACTGTGCAAGATGCGGCACGCCGCTTTCCAGTCACGAAGTGGCCCAGGGGTATACTGCCGTAGAAGATCCCTCCATATACGTTAAACTGCACCTGGCCGATGAAGGAAACACGTATCTCCTGATCTGGACTACAACTCCGTGGACACTGCCATCCAATGTCGCAGTGGCTGTGGGAGACAGTTACAGTTACGTGGCTGTGGAAAGTGATGGCCAGGTTCTGATCCTGGCGGAGGAACTGCTGAACAGCGTATTTGAGGATACTCCGAAGATAATCAAGAAGATGACTGGCGCTGAACTGGTCGGAAAGAGCTACGAGCCGCTGTTCTCGTTCGTCAAAACGGATAAGAAAGCATACTACGTCATAGCCGGGGATTTCGTGACTCTGAAGGAAGGTACAGGAATAGTTCACATGGCGCCGGCCTTCGGGCAGGATGACTACGAAATGAGCAAAGTGCACGATCTGCCCATAGTTCAGCCAGTGGATCTTGATGGCCAGTTTACAGAGGAAGTCACGCCCTGGGCGGGCATGTTTGTCAAAGATGCTGATCCGGGGATCACGAAGGATCTGGAGGAGCGCGGCCTGCTATTCAAAAAGGAACTGTACCTGCACGACTATCCCTTCTGCTGGCGATGTGACTCGCCCTTGCTTTACTATGCCAGATCGTCGTGGTTTATCAAGACAACTTCGTATAAGGATAAGATGATCGAGGAAAACCAGAAGATGAACTGGTATCCTGAGCATGTTAGAGACGGCCTGTTTGGAAACTGGCTGGAAAATAACGTGGATTGGGCCATCAGCAGAGATAGATACTGGGGTACACCGCTAAATGTATGGATCTGCACCGAGTGTAGTAAACAGCATAGTATAGGAAGCGTGGAAGAATTGAAACGGTTTGGCAGGGATGTGCCGGAGGATATAGAACTTCACAAGCCGTATGTTGATTCCATTATCGTGGCGTGTCCGGAGTGCGGCTCAGATATGAAGCGTACTCCTGAAGTTATTGACTGCTGGTACGAATCCGGTATGATGCATACAGCACAATGGCACTATCCGTTCGAGAATAAGGAGATGTTCGAGCGAAACTTCCCCAGCGATTTCATATCCGAAGCCATAGATCAGACCAGGGGATGGTTCTATAGCATGCTGTCAACTTCGACTTTCCTCCACGGTCAAACCTCCTACAAGAATTGTCTCGTAGTGGAGCATGTGCTGGGTCCAGACGGCAGAAAGATGAGCAAGAGCAAGGGCAACCGCATAGAGCCAGATGAGATCCTGGATGTCTATGGCGCAGATGCCCTCCGGTGGTATTTCTCCATCAGTCCGCCCTGGACTCGACGCCCGCTGAGCAAAGAGGCGGTGGAGGAAGTCGTGAAGAAGTTTATGGGTACGCTGCATAACGTATACAGCTTCTTCGTGCTATATGCTAACATCGACAACATAAACCCGGAAGAGCTTATGCTCCCTGTAAAAGACCGGCCGGTCATCGACAGATGGCTTGTATCCATGTTCAACGGGCTGGTGGAGACAGTGCGGGAGAACATGGATGCGTATCATATAAGCAGAGCCACCCGGAGCATCAGTATCTTTGTGGAAGACCTCAGCAATTGGTACGTCAGGCGATGCAGGGATAGATACTGGGGAGCGGAAATGGACAACGATAAGATAGCCGCCTATAAAACACTCTACGAGGTGCTGATAGGGCTATCGAAACTCATAAGCCCATTCGTGCCCTTTATGGCTGAGGAGATATACCAGAACCTCGCCAGATCGGTGGACGGCGATAAACCGGAGAGCGTCCATCTATGCGACTATCCTGTGCCTGCGCTGGATCTGATAGACAAAAAACTGGAAGAGGATATGGCTTACGTTCGCCAGATGGTCTTCCTGGCAAGGGCAGCGCGCAACCGCGCCGGGATCAAGACCAGGCAGCCGCTTTCCAGGCTGTTTATCAGCGCAAGAAACGATGAGGAGAAACAGGCATTGGAGCGTTTCAGGGATTTGATCACAGATGAGATCAACGTAAAATCCATAAAGTTCGCTGATGAATTGAGCCAGTTCGTAGGTTTTGAACTGAAGCCAGTTTTCAGCCTCATTGGCCGAAAGTACGGCAAACTCGTCCCCAGGATAGCGGAAACTTTGAAAAAAGGCGATCCTGCAGGTGCCAAAGCGGCTCTGGAGCAAGATGGAGTCCTCAAACTCCACGTGGGAGATGAAATGGTGGAACTTCTCCCGGAAGAAGTGGAGATCAGCGTGCTGGATAAAGAGGGATACGTAACGGAGACAGAAGGAGAGCTTTTCGTTGCGCTGTCAACGGAACTTACCAGGGGACTGGTTCAGGAGGGCTTCGCTCGCGAGATCGTCAACAAGGTGCAATTTATGCGGAAAGAAGCCGATTTCAACGTTACTGACAGGATCAAACTCTACATAAAGTCTACAGATGCTGTTTACGAGGCTCTGGAGAACTATGGGGAATATATCGCAAGTGCGACCCTCTCAAGAGAACGCGTAGAAGAGCCAGGCCCTTCTACTTACACAAAAGAATGGGATATTAACGGTGAGAAGGCGGTTATAGGCATCGAGCAGATCATCGGGTAGTCCGATGGAGGCTGAAATGAGTCGTATATATACCAGGCCATTTGCAGAATACTACGATATGAGAGCCGAACTCCTGGCTCGAAGCGCGGATCAGGAAGTGGAGTTCTTCAGGTTCGTCTTCGATAGCTTTGCCAGGATACAGGTGAGGGTGATCCTGGATGTGGGCTGCGGGACGGGTCGGCATTATATACCTCTGAGCCAGGAAGGCTATGATGTTACCGGCCTGGATGGAAGTCAGAATATGCTGAATGTGCTCAAGAGAAAGGCGAGAGGGGCAAACGTGAAACTCCGTGTTCTCAGAAAAGACATGAGGGATATGGATTTTACCAACGAATTTGACGCCATTATCTGCATGAACACGGCGTTTCTGTATCTCCTGAAGGACGAGGATATTCTTCAGGTTCTTAATGCCTTCCATAAAGCGCTGAAGCCTGGTGGAGTGGCCATAATAGACATTATGAATTTCATCTCCCTCCTGGGAGGGTATAAAGAGGATATAGTGGAGATATACAGCAGAGATGGTGTCAAGATTGAACGGGCGGTCAAGCATTCAATAGAGGATGTTCCGGCTATCTGGAACCACCACGAGTTCGGGGTAATAGAGGATAACGGCGAGACCATAACGTATCGTGAATTGCACAGGTTCAGGATGCTCAACTATAATGAGATGTGTCGATTCCTTGATGAAGCCGGCTTTGATGAGATCAGATGCTTTGGGGGGGTTGTCGCCAGAGAGGAAGTGAAGACTAATTCGAAGAGGCTTATATTCGTTGCCGTGAAGTGAAGTAGGTTGGGTTAAGTCATTGAGAAAAATCCACTTTTGGTGATGAACTGAATTTTCAGACCTTAATAGATCCAGGCGAGGAAACCTAACCCAACGTCCTATAGTTGTAGGTTGGGTTAAGTCATTGAGAAAAACCCACTTTCGGTGATGAACTGAATTTTCAGACCTAAATAGATCCAGGCGAGGAAACCTAACCCAACTTACTCCAGAGGGGGTGAAACAATGGTCATAGTAATGAAGGCGGGCGCCACAGAAGAGCAAATACAGCACGTGGTTGATCGGCTGCATCAATTCGGGCTCAGAGAGCACATTTCAAGGGGTGAAGAGCGGACACTCATCGGCGCCATCGGTGACGAGAGGGTTCTGCGATCCATTCCACTGGAAGCTGTGCCCGGCGTAGAGAAAGTCATGGCGGTGCTGGCTCCCTACAAGCTAGCCAGCCGGGAGTTTCAGAGCGAAGACACGGTTATTAACGTCAATGGCGTGGAGGTTGGAGGTAAGAAGGTCGTCGTAATGGCAGGCCCCTGTGCTGTTGAGAGCGAAGAGCAGATCACAACTATTGCCGAAATTGTCAAAGGTGCGGGTGCACTTATGCTCAGAGGCGGCGCGTTCAAGCCCCGAACAGGGCCATACAGCTTCCAGGGGTTAGGCGACGAAGGTTTACGAATGCTCGCCGCAGCGAAGCAAAAGGTCGGACTGCCGATTATTACAGAGGTTATGAGCACCGAGGACATCGATCTTGTGGCTGAATTCACAGACGTCTTCCAGATCGGAGCCAGGAATATGCAGAATTTCATGCTGCTGAAAGGTGTCGGACAGACCAGGAAGCCGGTAATGCTGAAGCGCGGGATGTCAGCCACCATCGAGGAATTCCTTCTGGCAGCGGAATATATACTATCCCAGGGCAATCTTAACGTCATGCTTTGCGAACGGGGCATCAGGACTTTTGAGACCTACACGCGCAATACTCTGGACATCAACGCGGTGCCAGTCCTGAAGCAACTTTCGCATCTGCCAGTCATAGTTGACCCCAGCCACGGCACAGGCCGACGGGAACTGGTGGCTCCTGTATCCAAAGCCGCTATTGCTGCCGGGGCGGATGGACTGATAATTGAAGTGCATCACGATCCTGAGAACTCAATGACTGGTGATGGGGCTCAATCGCTTATGCCAGAGCAGTTTTCGGAGCTTATGAAAGAGCTTCAAAGGCTGGCTGAGGCCATCGGGAGGAGCATGTAGCTTGATTCTACCGCATTCAGTATCCAGCATTGAGCATCCAGCATCAAGTATCCAGGGAGGAGGTGATGGTAATGGGGTTGAAAGCAGATTCACTTAATGATCCGGGTGACCTGCCGCACTTGAAGAACTTATCAAATATTAGAGATCGTGAAGACCAGGAGGAAGTTAAAATGCCGAGAAAAATTTTCATATTCGACACAACACTCAGGGATGGAGAGCAGGTACCCGGAGCTTCGCTCAACGCTGCCGAGAAGATGGAGATCGCCAGGCAACTGGCAAAACTCAAAGTAGACGTTATAGAAGCCGGGAACCCCATATCATCCCTCGAGGATTTTGAATCCGTAAGCTCCATAGCTCAGGAGATTAAAGGGCCTGTGATATGTGCGCTGGCCAGATGTGTCGCGGCCGACGTAGACCGGGCGGGGGAGGCCATAAAAGATTGTGAAAAGCCTATGATTCACGTATATATAGGCGTATCGGACATACACATGAGTGGGCAACTGAGGAAAACGCCTGAACAGGTGATGAAGATGGCGGTTTCCTCGGTTCAGCAGGCTAAATCCATGTGTCATGAGGTTGAGTTTTCACCCATGGACGCCGCTCGCGCCAGGCCTGATTACCTTTACGAAGTCATTGAGGCGACCATTGAGGCGGGAGCTACAGTGATCAACATACCGGATACTGTGGGATACGCTGTGCCAGAGCAATTCGGTCAACTGATAAGTGATATAGGGCAGAACGTGCCCAACATAAGTAAAGTGAGGCTCAGCGTTCACTGCCACGATGATCTGGGGATGGCCACATCCAATTCCCTTGCGGCAGTCAAAGCAGGAGCTACACAGATAGAGTGCACTATAAACGGGATGGGCGAGCGTGCCGGGAACACAGCTCTGGAGGAAGTAGTCATGGGCATCAAAACCCGGAGCGACTACCTGGATGCGTATACTGACATCAAGACTCAGGAAGTAATGAACGCCAGCAGGCTTGTGAGCCGCCTCACCGGTTTCCCTGTTCCTCCCAATAAACCCATAGTGGGGAGCAATGCCTTCGCGCACAGTTCAGGCGTACATCAGGACGGTGTGCTCAAAGAGCGGACTACCTTTGAGATCATGAACCCGGAGGACGTGGGTCTCCAGGAAAGCGAGATCATTCTGACTGCCAGATCCGGCCGGCACGCCCTCCGACATCGGCTCTCGGAGCTGGGCTATGAACTTTCCGATGAGCAGATTAATAGGGCTTACGAAAGGTTTCTCAAAGTCGCGGATAAGAAGAAGGAAGTTTTCGATGAGGATCTGACGGCTATAGTGGAGGATGAACTGCCCAGCATTCCGCAGACGTACTACCTCGATTACATACAGGTCAGCAGTGGCACGCGGTTTGTGCCGACAGCGACCATCGGTCTGCGAAAAGGCGATGAGTTGATTCAGGAAGCGGCCTATGGCGACGGCCCTGTGGATGCAGCATATAAGGCTATCGACAAGATCACAGGCGTCAAGGTTGAGCTGGCAGATTACTCAATCCACGCAGCGACAAAGGGGAAGGACGCTATGGGGGCGGTATTAGTCAGGATCAGGGACAACGGCCATACATTTATCGGACGTGGCGCAAGCACTGACATTATCGAGGCCAGTGCTAAGGCCTACGTGAATGCTATCAACAAGATGCTGCACGGAACTAAATGATTGAATCGGTGGACAAACATACTTTTGTAGGGGCGGGTTTTCTCATGTCAATGTACTGCTATTCGGATCATCAGTTTCTGCCAAACAGCATATACATTAAAGTTTTTTGCTCAAGCTTTTTGTTTCAAAAAGCTTGTGGCACCCGAACCCGCCCATTTGGGAAAGCATATATTACACCCTATCGTTCGCTTATTTTTGGGCGTATACCACAATATGTTGTGTGATCCAATTCAGGAATACACAAGAAAAATGAGCGAAAGATGAGTCCGGAAGTTATAGATGTGAAATGGCATATAACACTGCACTGCAGGATATGTAACCTTTCGTGGAAAGACGGCGAAGAGGAAAACACATGGAGAGATGTGCTGATGCAGGAACGGCAGCGATTGCATGCAGAAGAGATTTCCTGTCCATACGTGTTTACATGGAAAGGTGAACGCATTAAGCAGGATATTCGGCGCAGTTTCAGAAGAGCATTGAGAAATGCTGGGCTTGAGAATTCTGGCGTGACACTGCACACTCTGAGGCACACGTTTGCATCCCAATTGATGATGGCAGGCGTGCCGCTAAGGTTCGCGCCACAATTGGCGTTTTTTGTGACTCTTTCCCAAAGAGTAAAAGCGCCGTAAACGCTTACGGCGCTTCATTCTATAGTTGGTTGCGGGGGAGGGATTTGAACCCTCGACCTTTGGGTTATGAGCCTAACAGGACAATCTTTCTGTTTTTACGCATTCGCTGTCAATCCTTGTTATATCTTCCTTTACATCAAATCCGAATTACTTTCACTGCGCATGATTTTCCAACGTTTCTCAACCTCGGACGGACGTAGGACGGACGCGGGATTCAGTTGAAATGACGGAAAGCTAAATTGGGAAACGCTATGAAAGCGGTTACCCCAATTACACACACAAGAGATAATCCTGTCATCAAAACTGGCTTCCCTATCTTGTCCATCCCTCACAGACGCTCCCCGGTAATACCCCAGTAAAGGTTTTTGATCGCTTCCGGGTCGTCAATTGTTGTGAAGCGCACCCAGTTAAGCTCCTTCAGGAATAGCAGATCATCAGGTATCCGCTCCACTCCCGGAAGCAGGACAGGGATCACCGGGATGCCGCGCTCAACGCACTGGCTGATAAATGAGCGCAGTTCAAGAGCCTCCCATCTACCCAGGCCTTGCCCACCGA
>Ga0114922_10001835_pt1 | contig 20136 bp, 16 predicted proteins | sample AartaG_FD_100975 | JGI IMG/M metagenome (GOLD analysis project Ga0114922, IMG submission 100975) | Deep subsurface microbial communities from Aarhus Bay to uncover new lineages of life (NeLLi) - Aarhus_00045 metaG | ecosystem: Environmental > Aquatic > Marine > Oceanic > Sediment | place...
AACCGATAATCATTATCTTTTTTATGTCCGTGCGTTTAGGCATTAAACCAATTTGTCAGGTTATTGCTGTTATCTGCTAATATACTGACGCTTATAACATTAAGCTGAAGGCACAATCCGAGCTGCGCCAATCTGATCATGTTTCTATCTCTTTGCCCGGCTCAAGGTTGAGATCGATAATTTCTACTTCGAGTGAGTCAGTGTCCAGAAGCACTGCGGTATAGGAGCCGGTAAGCCAGCCACCGGTTTCTCCTGGATTTATCCCGACCGGGCGTTCGGCTCCCTCAGCCCTCTCAATGGCTATATCATGAGTGTGGCCGAAAATCACGACATCAGCCGAGTGCTTGCCGGCCTCGGCCTGCCAGTCCTCGCAGTCGTGAGTGACCAGAATACGCACGCCCCCGGCCTGGATCAAAAGCGGCGGCTCCTGGATCGATCCCCCCACAGCGGCAGCTTTCGCCTTTAGTCCCACCTTCTCGCCGTCATTGTTGCCGTAAATGGCCTTGAACGGGCAGTTGAGCCTCTCCAGCACTGCAATCGCAAACGGGGCAACCAGATCCCCGGCGTGAATCACCAGTTCACAGCCTGCGGCATTGAAATGCTCTACCGCGCGCTTGATCATTGGAACATTGTCGTGGCTGTCTGCGAGTATTCCAATCAGCATCCAGTCTCGCCTTTCCGCTATTTTCTCAGTAATTCAATATGCTTTTGCAACCACGACCCTGCTCTTGCAGGGTTTTCCGGTCAGGATGCAGTTGCCGGGATCCTCCTCGGCCTGGAGCGGAATGCAGCGGATAGTGGCCTTGGTTTCCTCCTGAAGCCTCTCTTCATCAGCGGAGGAACCAGCCCAGTGAACCAGAGCAAATCCGCTGTCGGCGGCCATGAATTCCTTTAACTCGTCATAGCTGTCGATCTTGAGCGTATTTTCCTCACAGAATTCAAGTGCTTTCTGGAACAGCCCGCTCTGGACAGCTTTCAGGCAGTTATCCACTGCTTGCATCACGCCGTCTACAGGATGAGACTCCTTTTCCCCGGAATCGCGGCGTACCAGGACTACCTGGCCGCTTTCCATGTCACGGGGTCCGAGTTCGCACCTGACAGGCACACCCCTGAGTTCCCATTCGCTGAACTTGAACCCCGGCTTGAACTGGTCGCGGTCATCGAGCTTTACAGTAAAACGCGCCGAAAGCTCTTTCCTGATCCGCTCACACTTCTCCAGTACCATTGATTTCTCGCTATCCGAGCGGTAAATCGGCACGATAACCGCCTCTGTCGGTGCCAGGGCCGGCGGGAGAACGAGACCCCGGTCATCACTGTGGGCCATGATCAGAGCGCCGACAAGCCTGGTGCTCACGCCCCAGCTTGTGGCCCAGACATATTTGCGCTCGCCATCCTGGTCCAGGAAAGTCACATCGAAAGCCCTGGCGAAATTCTGCCCCAGGTTATGGCTTGTTCCGCACTGGAGCGCCTTGCGGTCCTGCATCATCGCCTCGATGGTGTAGGTGCGAATGGCGCCGGCAAACTTTTCGCGTTCGGTTTTCAGTCCCTGGAACACCGGCATGGCCATGGTGTTTTCGGCAAAGTCGCGGTAGACCTCGAGCATCCGGCGGGTCTCCTCCTCGGCCTCCTGCTCGGTGGCATGGGCTGTGTGGCCCTCCTGCCAGAGAAACTCGGTGGTGCGCAGGAAAAGCCTGGTTCGCAGCTCCCAGCGTATTATGTTGCACCACTGGTTAATCAGCATCGGCAGGTCCCGGTAGCTCTGGATCCACTTGCGGTACATGCTCCATATAATGGTCTCGCTGGTGGGCCGGATCATGTAAGGCTCCTCGAGCTTGCTTCCCCCTGCGTGGGTCACCACCGCGCATTCCGGAGAAAAACCTTCCACATGCTCGGCTTCTTTCTGAAGGAAACTCTCCGGGATAAGCAGCGGGAAATACGCGTTCACGTGGCCGGTTTCGCGGAACATCCGGTCGAGCACGGCCTGCATTTTCTCCCAGATGGCGAAACCGTAGGGCCGGATGACCATGCATCCTTTGACAGGAGCGTAATCGGCAAGCTCGGCCTTGAGCACGATATCCTGGTACCAGCGCGAATAATCCTCTTCCCGTGGGGTGATTCCCTTAGCCATCAAAACGCCCGGAAAAGTGTATGATTTTACCAGCAGAAAAGATTCTAATAAATTGGTTAAATTTACAGATATCGGGTTTGAGTGTCAATGATTGAAAGGCGGGAATGCTGCTTGTGGATACTGCTGAAAAGCAATTCTTGGGAATGCAAAAAGCCCCGGAATAGATTTTCCGGAGTTTTTTATTGTAATTATTTTGTTAAAATTTAAAGGGTTCTTCCCACTGCCTTGATAATCGGCTTCAAGGCTTTGACAAGCTCGTCGAACTGGTCCGGGGTGAGCGACTGTTCGCCGTCCGAGAGAGCGGTTTCCGGGTCGTTGTGCACTTCCACTATCACGCCGTCTGCTCCGCAGGCTGCAGCAGCCTTGGACATCGGGCCCACCAGCTCCGGCACCCCGGTGCCGTGGCTCGGGTCGACAATTACCGGCAGGTGGCTCAAGCTTTTGATCAGCGGCACAGAAGAGAGATCCAGCGTGTTTCGTGTCAAGGTTTCGAAAGTGCGGATACCCCGCTCGCAGAGAATTACATTGGGATTTCCCTGGCTCACTACATATTCGGCGCTCATGAGCCATTCATTGACTGTGGCCGACATACCACGCTTGAGCAGGATCGGCTTATCTAACAGGCCGACTTGCTTGAGCAGAGCAAAATTCTGCATATTTCGCGCGCCGATCTGAAGCACGTCGGTGTAACGCGCCACCAGCGAAATGTCCTGGGGCGTAATCACCTCGGTAACAATTTTCAGTCCTGTTTTCTCCCGGGCCTCTGCCAGCAGCTCAAGCCCCTCCTCTTCCAGACCCTGGAAACTGTAAGGCGAGGTGCGTGGTTTGAACGCCCCGCCCCTGAGCAATCTGGCTCCCGCTTTCTTAACCCGCTGGGCGGTCTTGATTATCTGCTCTTTGTTCTCAACAGAACACGGGCCGGCGATAATCACGAACTGGCCGCTGCCGAAAGCCGCATTTTCCCCAACTTTGACAATCGTCTTTTCTTTTTTCAGTTCGCTGCCGACAACCTTGTACGGCTTGAGAATGGGGATTACAGATTCAACTCCGGGCACTGATTTGAGACTCTTGAGGCGGAACTTGCCGCGCTCGTCCCCGATCGCTCCGATCACAGTGCGCTTTTCACCATAAATGGGATGAACCTTGTAGCCCAGTTCGCACACGCGGTCGAACACGTGGTCGATCTGCGCGCGGGTTGCCCCCTCTTTCATCACGATAATCATAAAAACCGCCCCGATTTTGCAGTGTAAAATAAGTTAGGCAATCTAGCCCGAATTATTCATAAATTCTTTGGCCGATTCTCTAAATTGTTGATTACTAATGAAAAACAGAATAAATCGAGTTAGATAAGTTATTTTTCTTCTTTTGGTGGCAAAAGAAGCAAAACCATTTCTTTTATAACTAAAAGAAACAAAAGTTAATTCTGCATTTGTCTCTTTTACTTCGCTGGCTTGGGAGGTCGCCTCGTGCTCAGGACACGACCTGAGCACGAAAGGCATGCCGGATGTTGGAACATCTATCAGGGCATGGATGGAAATTATTTATCATCTACACGCTACCCCTTTTATATTTTTTAGCCACGAGATTTCACTAAGGATAAGCTTTTTCACCTGGAATTATGCTTGATTGAATAATTCAGGATAGCAGGGTGTTGAAATTTCATCGATTTCCTTTTGTAAAAAAACGAAACAATGTCCGGGTTGAATTGAAACCGTTTAAGAAACGATAGCCGTAGGGACACGGCGCGCCGTGTCCCTATTTATCGATTTATCAACACGCTGCTAAGAGGTTACTTTTTCGGCAACTATATCGCCGACCCCGGTGGTGCCGTAGCCCATCTTGCCTGCACCGAGGTCCTTGATTTTGTTTGCGCAGACCCACATCACGGCTTGCTCGATAGCCTGCGCCATCTCGCTTTCTCCGAGATCTTCCATCATCATCTGGGCCGCACAGATAGAGGCCAGCGGATTGATCACGTTCTTGCCAGTGTATTTAGGGGCGCTGCCGCCAATTGGTTCGTACATGGAGACACCTTCAGGGTTGATATTGCCTCCGGCGGCAATCCCCATGCCTCCCTGGACAATCGCACCAAGGTCGGTGATAATGTCGCCGAACATGTTCTCCACTACAATTATGTCGAACCACTCGGGGTTTTTCACCATCCACATGCAGGTGGCATCCACATGTGCGTATTCTCTTTTGATGTCCGGATAGTCGGCTTCGCCCACCTCGTGGAAAACGCGCTCCCAGAGATCGGATGCGTAGGTGAGCACATTGGTTTTTGCGCAAAGGGTAACAGTTTTCTTTTTGTTGCGCTTGCGGCAGTAATTGAAAGCATAGCGCACGCAACGCTCCACGCCTTTTCTGGTGTTGACCGAGGTCTGAATGGCGACCTCATCGGGAGTGCCTTTTTTAAAGAAACCGCCTGCGCCGGCATAAAGTCCCTCGGTGTTTTCACGCACGACCACAAAATCGATATCCTCGGGGCCTTTGTCTTTCAGCGGAGTTTCCACACCCGGATAGAGCTTGACCGGACGCAGGTTGATATAGTGATCCAGCCCGAAACGCATGGCAAGCAGCAACCCCTTCTCCAGAATTCCGGGCTTGACATCCGGGTGGCCGATAGCGCCCAGCAGGATTGCATCGAAGCCTCTCAGAGTGTCGAACGCATCATCTGGCAGCACGATTCCTGTTGCCTTGTAATGCTCACCACCCCAGTTGAACTGGGTGAACTGAAAATCGACCTTGTACTTATTTCCTGCCGCTTTCAAAACTTTGACCGATTCATCAATCACCTCGGGACCTGTACCATCGCCCGGGATTACAGCGATCTTGTAACCTGACGTCATCAAGCCTCTCCTCTCATTTGCAATACTGTCTATTTTAAATATCCTGTGAGTTGAAGGCCACTCAACCCTGTTGAATCACAACCCAGGGATTGTTCTGCTGATAAGCTTGCTCGAACTGCTCGATCTGGCCAGCAAACTGCAGTGTCCAGCCGATCTGGTCGAGACCGCGGAGCAGGCAGTCTTTGGCAAAAGGTGAGATGCCGAAGCTGTAACAGCCGCCTCCGGGGCTCGAGACCTCCTGTTTCTCGAGGTCGACAGTCAGTTTGCAACCCTCATTGGCCTGGATCTCGGCAATCAGCCGATCGACTTCTTCGGAGGCTAAGACAACAGGCAGCATGCCGTTCTTGAGGCAGTTGTTGTAAAAAATGTCCGCGAAGCTCTTGGCAATAATACATCGGAAACCGTACTCAATCAGGGCCCAGGGAGCATGCTCCCGGCTCGATCCGCAGCCGAAATTGTCGAGCGTTACCATGATCCGGGCCCCCTGGTAGCGGGGAGCGTTGAGAATAAAATCCGGGTTCGGCCGGGTTTCCTCCTCGTCAAGGTAGCGCCAGTCGTGGAAAAGGTGCTTTCCAAATCCGGTGCGTTCGATTTTTTTCAAGAATTGATTGGGTATTATCTGGTCAGTATCAATATTCTGGCGATCCAGAATCGCCGCCAGTGCGGCAAGTTTCTTAAAAGGTTCCATAATATCACTTTGTCTTTTCAGTACTTAAAAGTTGGGTTAATTCATACTCCGTGGGTTTGCAAAGCACCCGGCAACAGCAGCAGCCGCAGCCATCAGCGGACTGACCAGGTGCGTTCTGGCGCCCTTGCCCTGACGGCCTTCGAAATTGCGGTTGCTGGTGGAGGCACAGCGTTCTCCGGGCTTGAGCTTGTCATCGTTCATTGCAAGGCACATCGAGCACCCGGCTGCTCTCCACTCGAAACCCGCCTGGATGAAAATCTTGTCCAATCCTTCCTTTTCGGCCTGCATCTTCACCAGACCGCTTCCAGGCACGATCATCGCCGAAACCGAGGAAGCAACCTTCTTGCCTCTGACAAACTCCGCAACCTCTCTCAGATCCTCGATTCTGCCGTTGGTGCAGGAACCTATAAAAACCCTGTCGATAGCGATATCCTTGATCGGTGTGTTGGGCTCCAGGCCCATGTATTCCAGTGCACGCTCTATAGTCTTTCGTTGGTTAGGATCATTGGCCTGGGCGGGATCAGGCACCTTGCCGTGGATATCGGTAACCATGCCGGGAGATGTCCCCCAGGTAACCTGGGGCTTGATATAGTCAATATTCAGTTCAATAACCTTGTCGAAGTTGGCATCCGGGTCTGAGGGCAGCCTTTTCCAGGCCTGGACCGCTTTGGTGAAGTTCTCTTGCCTGGGTGCAAACGGCCGCCCCTCGAGATATTCGTAAGTTGTCTCATCCGGAGCGACCATGCCGGCTCGCGCCCCGGCCTCGATAGACATGTTGCAGAGTGTCATCCGGCCTTCCATGGACATCTTGCGCACCACCTCGCCGGCGTACTCGATCACGTAGCCGGTTCCGCCTGCTGTGCCGATCTTTCCGATCACTGCAAGGATTACATCTTTCGGCCTGATATTATCCTGAGGCTCACCGTTGATTTTGATCAGCATGGACCTGGGCTTTCGCTGCAGCAGGGTCTGGGTAGCAAGCACGTGTTCCACCTCGCTGGTTCCGATACCGAAAGCCAGCGCACCGAATGCACCATGAGTGGCGGTGTGGGAATCGCCACAGACTATGGTCGTTCCCGGCAGGGTCAGTCCTTGCTCCGGAGCCATTACGTGCACGATACCCTGGCGAATGTCATCGATGTCGAAAAGGGTAATCCCGAAATCCCTGCAGTTGTCGCGCAGGGCATTTAGCTGCTTGGCGGACAAAGGATCGGAGATCGGTTTATCGCGGTTTGCTGTCGGCACGTTGTGATCCGGTACCGCATAGGTTGCCTCAGGCCGGTGAACCCTGCGGCCGGCCAGCCGCAGGCCTTCAAAAGCCTGCGGTGAGGTTACCTCGTGAACCAGATGACGGTCTATATAGAGGATTGTGATCTCGTCTGATTCGCGGACCACGTGAGAATCCCAGATCTTCTGGAACATTGTCCTGCCCATACTCCTGTTCCTCTTGTTGGTCTAAACCTTGATTTACTATCAAACTGTCAGAGCGTGCTTAGCCGAACTCTTAAACCCCTCTCTCCGCTTTTGTTATATCCTTATCAACGCCGTGTTCGCGGGCGAACAGCGCCTTGTTCACTGCGTTGAGATAAGCCCTGGCGGTGGCATCCATCACGTCGGTACTCGCCGCTTTGCCCATATACTCCACCCCGTTGAAAATAACTCTCAGGAAAACCTCTCCCACAGCATCCCGGCCTTCAGTGATCGAATGCACCTGGTAATCGTTGAGAATGCCCTCCAGGCCGACGATACGGTCGATTGTGTTGCACAGTGCGCTCACCGGACCGTCCCCGGTGGCTGCGTCTTTCACATCCTCACCAGTGGTTTTGTCGGTCAGCACGAGAGTGGCCGAACTCACTATCTGGTTTCCGCCCACGGTCTGGATGTATTTCAAGTGCCACTTCTCAGGTATATGCTGGATGCCGTTCTGGACTATAGCCAGCAGATCTTCATCCGTAAGGTGCTTTTTCTTGTCGGCGAGCTTGGTAAAAAGCACGTAGGCCTTGTCCAGGTCTTTCTTTTCCAGCTCGAACCCGAGCTCCTTGAACCGGTTATCCAGCGCGTGGCGTCCGGAGTGCTTGCCCAGCACAATATCACTCTTATGGATACCCACGGACTGCGGGGTCATGATCTCATAGGTCAGCGAATCCTTGAGCATTCCATCCTGATGGATTCCGGCCTCATGGGCAAAAGCGTTTTTTCCCACAATCGCCTTGTTCTGCTGGACGAAAACGCCGGTAATGTTGCTCAGCAGGCGGCTTGAGGGATAGATTTCCTCGGTCACGATATCCGTGGTGAAATCCAGAAGGTCGGGTCTGGTGCGGCAAGCCATGACAAATTCCTCCAGTGAAGCGTTGCCGGCACGTTCGCCGATACCGTTGATCGTGCACTCGACCTGGCCTGCTCCGTTCTGGCAGGCAGCGATCGAGTTGGCCACCGCAAGGCCGAGGTCGTTATGGCAGTGCACGCTCAGGACGGCTTTTTGGGTCAGATCGGGCACGTTTTCCACCAGACGCTTGATCCGGGCGCTCCACTGGCTGGGAATCGCATACCCGACAGTATCCGGGATATTTATTGTCGTAGCGCCAGCCTCGATCGCGGCCTTGACCACCTGGGCCAGGTAGTTGTCATCGGTGCGGCCGGCATCCTCGCAGGAGAACTCGACATCCTCGCAATAGCTCTTTGCCAGCTTGACCGCCTCCACAGCAGCATCTAATACCTCCTGGCGGCTCCTTTTCAGCTTGTACTTGAGATGAATATCGCTGGTGGCGATAAAGGTGTGAATTCGGGGCTTGAGGGCGTCTTTAAGAGCTTCCCAGGCCCTGTTGATATCGATCTTGACCGCCCTGGCCAGCCCGGCGATAATCGGGCCCCTGACCTGTTTGGATATCTCTTTGACCGCCTCGAAATCTCCCTCGCTGGCGATCGGGAAACCTGCCTCGATCACGCTAACATTGAGTTTCTCAAGCTGGCGAGCCATTCTGAGTTTTTCTACCAGATTCATGCTGCATCCAGGGGACTGCTCTCCATCACGAAGGGTGGTATCGAAAATGGTAATCTTTCGCTTGTTATCAGACATTTATACCTCCCTGAGACATAAATCCCAGTATCGATAATTTTATTAACTTTATTAGTAACAAATTATTACGCAACCAGGGATGAGGAGAAAAGACGCAAACTGGTGGTGGAATACCATCGGATATGAATGGCAAATTCGAACATCGTTTCACCGCATCCTGTAAGGGATTTTTTGGTTAAATCAAGTGCCGAGGGTTTTTCCTATGGCCCTGGCGATAATTTCAAGTTCCTTCATCAGCTTGTCGAACTGTTCGGGGTACAGGCTCTGGGCGCCGTCGCTGAGAGCCTTGCTCGGGTCGTGATGAACCTCCACGATAAGACCGTCGGCCCCTGCGGCTATAGCGGCACGCGCCATTGGCAGCACCTTGTCCCGGATACCGGTACCATGGCTCGGGTCGGCGATAATCGGCAGGTGGCTCAGCTTCTGAACCACCGGTATGGCGCAGATATCCATTGTATTGCGGGTATAAGTTTCAAAAGTGCGGATTCCGCGCTCACATAGGATGACCTCCTGGTTGCCGCCGGAGAGAATATATTCGGCAGACATCAGCAGTTCCTCGATTGTGGCAGAGAGACCGCGCTTGAGCAGAACCGGCTTATTTAGCTTGCTCAGACTGCGCAGCAGGGTAAAATTCTGCATGTTCCTGGCGCCCACTTGAAGGATATCGACATAGTTGAGCATCATCTCGATCTGGTTTGCATCCATGATTTCGCTGCAGATAGCCAGGTTGTATTTATCAGCCGCCTCGCGCATCATTTTCAGCCCGTTTTCACCAAGTCCCTGGAAACTGTAGGGAGAAGTGCGCGGTTTAAAAGCCCCGCCACGAAGAATCCTGGCACCGCTTGCAGCCACCAGGCGGGCGATCTTGTTAATCTGTTTGCTGTCCTCTATGGCACAAGGGCCGGCGATAACCATCACTTCCCTGCTCCCGATCTCAACCGCACCAACTTTGATTATCGTATTGTTCGACTTGAACTGCCGGCTGGCAAGCTTGTAAGGGGCGGTTATGCGCATTACCTCGTCCACACCTTCCAGGATCTCGAAATCACGGATATCGATCTGGGGGGTATCACCGATTGCGCCGATCACAGTGCGGTTTATGCCAGTAGAGCGGTGGGAGTCGAGATTCAACTCCTGCAGTTTTCGGATGACTGCCTCTATTTGAGCTTCGGTTGCATCAGGCCGCATGCTAATGACCATTGCCCCTCCCCTTCTCGAAACTTTCCCGTTCCAGACGGCGGGTTTCGTCTATTATTCGTTCAAACAGGCGGCGGATTGCCTTGTTTGATAAAGGTCCTGGATTGCGTGCTTGTACATGATTGAGAATCTGGTTTTCCCTCTCCGGGTTATAAATCGAGATTCCTAATTTCTTCTTGATATTGCCGATTTCGCTGGCGCACTCGGCCCGGCGGTTGAACAACTCGACCAGTTTTTCGTCGATCTCGTCTATTTTCAAGCGCCAGTCATCGATTTCTTTTTCCATAACAGTGAACCCTATGCTCAAACACCCCCGGAATATGTCCGGATAACAGAATTCCCTTTCTCTGCAAGTGAAAAAACCTGCCCGGGCCGATACCGGCCGGGTGTGGTTTTTAATAACAAAAAACCACTATCGGTTTGATAGTGGGCTTTGTTAGTATCGCAATATACTTAAGTGTCTGCGGTCTGTTACCTCACTATCAGGGGAAAGATTAAGTTGGAAACAGAAGGTACAAGTACAAATAAAACACGCCAACCCCCGAATAAAAATTTAACAACAGATACTCACATTCAGACACGCAGCAACAACTTGATTAGATTTATTTTAATCAATCCTCACAGGCTAGTCAAGAAGTTTGATCTAATTCTGCACCAGGCCTGTTCATAGGCGTTTGACCGCCCAGAGGTTATAATTTTCGATCATTATCGGCAATGACAGCGATCATTCGCTGATACAATTCAAGAGCCGGTTCGACTGCATAGTGATTAACGCCGATTCGAGAGGTGCCGCCTAGAATGAAAACTTGCCAAAATCCTCTGGATTCATCTTTCGAAGGGTTTCCCGGAGTTTTTCCGGATCGTACTCTTCAGACTGCGTTACAGTCTTCGGCATGATCTTGCTTGCGCTTTCGAGCAGCTCATCCGTGGTATGAATCGGTGCTTTCATGCGGAGAGCCAAAGCGATAGAGTCGCTGGGCCGGGCATCCAGTTCGATTCGTTTCCCCTGGTGATTCAGGGATATCTTGGCGTAATACGTATTATCTTTCAGTTCACTGATAAAAACCGATTCCAGGGAAACCCCGAGATCGACCAGGCATTGCTTGAACAGATCATGAGTCAGCGGCCGTTTGAATTTCACCCCTGAGATTTCCATGGCAATAGCGCTGGCTTCGCTCGGCCCGATCCAGATCGGCAGCACTCGCTCACCGTTTTTCTCCTTGAGAAGAACTACGGGTGAGTTGTTGGAACTGTCTATGCCAAGACCGGAAATACTAAGCTCAATCATAATACACTCTCTTTTGCTTAAGAAAAGCGATTAAATACAAAGCTGCGGGTAATCAATCGCCCTGAATAAAGTAAAAGCTCCTAACTAGGCCCCGATCACCCCCTTATGCGAATTTCTTGCTCATGTACCCATTGTCCAGGTTGCGAGATATTTCTCCTGTTCCGGTGTGAGCTTGTCTATTGCGACGTTCATGGATTTGAGTTTGAGTTCGGCAACCCATTTGTCGATTGACTCCGGCACTTCATATACCCGGTGCTCCAGCTTTTCGTGGTTTTTAACCACGTATTCGGTGGTTAGCGCCTGCACGGCGAAACTCATGTCCATCACCGAGGCGGGATGACCCTCGGCTGCAGCAAGGTTAATCAGCCTTCCCTCGGCCAGAACAAAGATTTTCTTTCCGTTCTTGAGGCAATAAGCGTCCACCTCCCGGCGCACGCTCTTTTCAATCCTTTCGGCCATATTTTCGAGGCCTTTGAGATCGAGTTCAACATTGAAATGTCCGCTGTTGCAGACAATTGCCCCGTCTTTCATCAGCTCGAAATGCTCGGGACGGATTATATTAATATTACCAGTCAAAGTGCAGAAAAGGTTTCCGATAGGGGCTGCCTCTTCCATCGGCATTACCCGGTAACCGTCCATCACCGCCTCAATCGCTTTCACCGGATCGACCTCGGTAACAATCACATTCGCGCCCATTCCGCGGGCCCGCATGGCAAATCCGCGGCCGCAGTAACCGTAACCGGCAGCAACCACGTTCGTACCGGCCAGGAGGATGTCAGTGGCTCGGATTATACCATCCACTGTGGATTGGCCTGTACCGTAGCGGTTGTCGAAAAGGTGCTTGGTCTGGGCGTCGTTCACTGCGAACACCGGGATTTTGAGTGCGCCATCGGCAGCCATGGCCCTCAGGCGGATCACGCCGGTAGTGGTCTCCTCCATACTACCCATAATCTCGCCGGTCTGATCGGGATACTCGGAATGGATGGTGCTTACAAGGTCTGCACCGTCATCCATGGTAATCATAGGTTTGTGTTCGAGTCCACTCCTGATATGCGAGTAGTAGGTGTCATTATCCTCTCCCCGTATTGCGAAAACCCTGATTTTTTCATGTTCTACCAGCGAAGCCGCCACGTTATCCTGTGTGCTCAAAGGGTTACTGGCGCAAAGAAAAAGTTCGGCACCGCCTGCTTTAAGCGTGCGGCAGAGATTTGCCGTTTCGGCGGTTACATGAAGGCAGGCGCTCATTTTAATACCTGTCAGGGGTTTCTCCTTGAGAAAACGTTCGCGCACCAGGCGCAGAACCGGCATATCGTGTTCAGCCCAGACAATTCTTTTCTTGCCCTCGGCGGCAAGTTTGAGATCAGCTACGTGATAATCCATTTACGCTCCGTTATATGTTTTATTCTGTAATTTTTCCCGGGTAGCAACCAGGCAGAAAAATTCAGGTGAAGCAAGATGCCCGAGTATTTACCGGTTTTAATAAACAAACCGGCAGTTTCTCGCACCCAATTCGGCGAAAGACTGCCGGTGAGAAGCCTGTTGGTCAAGAACTCAATTTGAGAGACTCAAAGCAGCTCGCGGATAGTATTGGCGTTGCTTTCATCCAGAATGATCATCACCGAATCAGCCTCGGTCGGCAGTTTCATGTTCCAGATCAATTTTTCGTTGGTTGTACCCGGTTTTCTTGCATTAGCGTGAAGCCACCACACTCCAAAAGGTAACACCAGTTTTTTTATCATGCAGTCTTGGTCTGTAATTTCTATTTTTGTCTGCAGCTCCGGAGGGATTTCCGCTTTAAAGTCGATGAATCCTTTATAGGCAGACCTGCTCCAATCCTGTACTTTCAAATCGTAACCGCTTTTTATTTCAAGGTATTTCTGGTGAATAGCATGCCGTTGATCCAACATGCCTTTCATCCCCTTGTCCAGTCTCTGAAAGGTCGGATATTTTTTCCGGTATTCAATCGACTTGTTGTTCAGTTTTTCGAGTTGTTCACGCAACGTATCCACTGAGTCGGCCACCCGTGCGCTCCGCTCCAGGATAGCCTGATAGGTACCAAGTATGGCCATCAGTTCAGTGGAATCCGGCCTGGGTCCGGGGTTGTTGATTTTACTAAGACTGTCCAGAACGAAAGGATAGTCATAAGATAGGAACTCGATTTCCACTCCCTGGCAGGTAACGTTCTCCCCAAACAACTGCAACTTAATGTAGTAAGTAGGTCTGGTGGAACAGCCGGCAAATAACAGGATAAACGCCGGGAGAACGAAAAACCTCGAATGTCCAAAGTGCATGGATTAGCCCTCCTGAATGCTTGCAGCGGTAATCGGACGGTAGCCGATTTTGCGGTAGCAGGATACAGAACAGTTTATCAAATTTAAAGCTGATTAATAATTACGGCTCAAGATTATGTCAAGCATAAATATCAATGCTTTTACCAGCGGTTGTCAGCCTGCCTTCCAGAGACATCAGCGTATTTATAGCGTTTCCGGTCATGAACTGGCTGGCAAGAGCCGCTCTTTCCATACTGTTCTGCTCTGCCTGGAAACGTCTGACTGCCCAGGATTGCACCTCCCAGAGGCCCGCCATCCTGCCCAGCATACGCTGTCCGATCTCGCTCACATGGGCTTTTTCCAGTGAGGAAACCTCCTGGGGCTGGCTAACCCAAACCGCATTATAAGCGGGCCAGTTCGACCCGGGGATAGGACTGGTCCCTGGCGGGTTAAGCGCAGCGCCAGCAGGTATATACTGTGGCTGCTGGTAAAAAACCGGTTGAAAGGAGCGTTGGGCGTATCTGGAAGAGGAAATGGAGCTAAGATCCATAACCAACCCCCCGGTATAATTAAGACTCAGCCAATCTATTTTGTTTTCTCTTTAATAGTCAGTCATCATGAGCCGGTGGCTCACCCGGAAACAATGAAAATGTTTTGTTTTCTGTAGGGGCGCACGGCCGTGCGCCCCTACGGGTAGTTTTTACCAAAACCATGGAATAACGCACCTTTGGTCCATTATTTTCGGAGCAGAAAGTCTCTTTTATTCTTTGCTTTATATTCAGTTACTGATGCCTGAGGCAATTAAACAAGCGATACTTTAGCTTGCTCGGCAGGCTAAACTAAAGTTTTAACTTGGGTTTACCGATAAAAACAATGTTAAAGGCTAAACCTTTTGAGCACAACAAAGCTTCTTCCAAACTACCCCCTTTCGGGAACCCCAAATTAGATATTTTCTGCTTTTTGTGCTCCAGGGCCCGGGAATTACAAAGTTCCCGGGTCTTTTCATTTACGGCATTAGTGTCTCTTAAAACAATAGCGAACTATCTCTGGAAGAAAACGCTCAATTTCACACCTGGAATTATTAATGCAAAATAATTTTCCAAAAATCAATAGCAAAGGTTTTTCATTCACAGTACTACTGTTGCAGAAAATCTTTTATAGGCCTTTGTTTGCCCTCTGCCGCTTTAAATTAACAGATTAACCCGCTGGCCTTTTATCTTCCGGCTCGGAAACGGGCTCTTTCTTTCAAGCCTCTGCTGAGACTGCAAGGTATGGCGCTTTATTTCCTTGATTCTTGCTTGAGCACGCCTGATGGGCAGGACGGATTTTCTGCGAAATTCGGCGAACTCTCTGAATATCTGAAGGTGCCGGGCGTGTATGGCTTGGAAATCTATCATAAGCTGAAAAAAGGTAGCCTTTAAAATCAAAGGAAAGTATATTTTAAAAGGTATTTTAATTTTTAACATAAAAAGGCGGAAAACTCAACCCCGAAATGAATATCAGGTTTTAGGCCCGGAGGATTAGTTAGAGTTGCCGAAAGTGGAATTCATATCTCCCAAATGGGAGTGCAGCAAGTGCCATACCCGGGTTGATCATCCGGTCCGGATAGTTGATGGTCAACTGAAAGCGACCTTTTTCTACTTGCCGCAGAAATGCAGGGTCTGTGGAAAGCTGCTTGATTTCTACAAAGTGCTCGGGCATTATTCAGTGGAAACGATCAGGAAAGCCGACAAGGTTCTGGTGTGATTCGGAAAAAACCAAGGTAGAGAAAGAACGATATAAGGGGCGGAAATATAAAATAATTCCGCCCCTTATCACATGGGGTGAGCGATGGGACTTGAACCCACGACCGCAAGGGCCACAACCTTGTGCTCTACCACCTGAGCTACGCCCACCATGGATTTCTCAATCAAAATTGAAATATATATATCAAACGGTCAGCTGTCAATGAAGAATGGGATTTGGGGAAAAAAGAAAGAGGATCAGTAATGCGGGGCAGTGTAAGGTTAACGGCCCGGTTCTGATCAGCTTTTTAATGGAAGTTCGATTTAAGCCTGCTTAATCAACCCTGGGGGCACTTTTTCAGGCAGAGGAACCAGTCGAGGCACTTCGTAGTCGGCCCTTGCTTTCTCAACCCTGTCTTTGGCGGGCCAGCCGGAGCCAACCCCCTGCCTGATCCGTTTATTTTTGACTGATTCAAACCGGAAGACTGAAGAATTCAAAACCGCAGGTCGTGTCAGCTCAAGTGCTAAAAGTACCGAAAAGGTTGCGCAGGATTGCATCCAGTTTTTCACGAAGCACGCCATAGGAGAAATAGCGCCTGGCCAGGTCGTAATTGTGCTCTACCATCTCCTGCCGCAAATCTTTATCAAAAAGGATTTTACGGGTATAGTCAACCGCTTGCTGAGTGATATAATCATCGATCTCGATCGTCCTGAAATCCTTGGTTTTGATATCAAACGCATAGACCGAGTAATTGTTTACAAGAAGCGGTTTTTTGTAATAAAGGGCCTCGAGGAAAGCGTTGCCGAAACCCTCATAGGAGGACGGGAAAGTCACCAGGTCCGCGTACTGGTAAAGGTCTGAAAGGCTGTAGATCTTTTTGCCGTCCGGGTTTGTCCCTCTCTGGTGGTTTATAATGTCAGAAGCGAATATCAGGTCCACGTTCATGGTTTTAGCATAGGACTGCACCCGAAAAAAATAACTTTCCCCCTCGTCCCCGGAGTCATGGCTGACCACCAGCTTGGCTTTCTTGCCGAGAAGGTGGGTCAATTCAATTGAATGCTCGATTCCTTTTCTCTTGACAACGCGAGTGGGTTGCAGGATAAAAATCTCGCTGTCTTTAAATCCCAGTACTTTTCGAATGTCCGCAGCATAATCATCAGGAGGCTCGGGCGGGTTTTCATAGTCCATCACGTTGGGTACCAGAATCGATGAAATCCCGGTTCTCAACGCCAGTTGGTTGGCTCCGGAGCTGTTAATCACTACATGTTTGATGGGGTCCAAATGTGGCGGAAAAGACATATTGAGATATTCCCAGACCGAGTTGACCAGAAAGCGTTTTCTCTCCCAGAAGAAATCGTGGTGATGGGCGATGGTTTTTATCTCGGTTTCGGAGATGATCTCTGTGAGCGCTATCCCGAAAGGAATGTTTATCGGGATGGAAAGAGCGTTTTCCGCAATCAGCAGCTGCAGGCCGAATTTATCGATAAAATGGTAAATTGCGTCTTTAAGAAGGTGTTTTATTTTGTGGATTTTCTGTGTTATAGCCCGGGGCCTAAAGGATGCCCCAAAACACGCATTATTGATTTCCTCGATCTCCGGGTGCCTGAAATCCGCCAGGGGCTCGAGAACCGAGCAAGCCTCCTCAGTGTCAAGTTGGCCAGCCAAATAGTGGCATTTCAAACCCATTTTCTTTAAAATATGTGTCCATTTCTTTGTTTCTAAAGAAACACCGTCGGTTCCGTGAAAGCGGGTCGAAATAAAACCGACATTTTTAAGCTGTTCCCGGCGAATAATCTTGTTTTTCATCTTCTCCTCTTTTTAGGCAAGACCACCCGTATCTTTATATCAAACGAATCGAGAAATATGCGATTTTAAATAGCATCGGAAATTATACATTAAAAAATCTATTCTGTAAACAACCTTGATGAAGATCGTCCATTCTTGATTATATTACTCAAATATTATATAGTTTGAACCTGATAGCTGATTATATTTCGAGTATTCATCTATCAGATTACTGGCCGCATTCAATTTTCTAAAAACCTTAAATCACAATATCCATGCCGGTAATTATTACCCTTAAACGTTAGAACAGTTTCAATCTATAATGGAAATTCCGGATTTTGACAGTCTATTTCAAATTGCAAAAGACTATTGCGCGGAATTGATATCCGAGAGCGAACGGGTTCCCTCGGCTCCTGATCAGATCGAGGTTGAACTGGCAGACCTGGATAGGACAAAGGCCGTGCTCTGGGATATCTACGGGACTCTTCTTGCAACTTGCACCGGCGATCTGGAGAGTTCATTGAAAACTCCGGAGGCAATGCTGGCGGCATTCTCGAAAACCGCCGGTAAATTCGGATTCTGGCGCGGAGTTCCGGATAGCGAAGATATATCTCGATGGCTCCGCGACCGCTATCTTGGCCTGATCGAGAGAGTGCACCGGGAGAAAAAGGGCGGAGGGATTCCCTATCCTGAAATCCTGATAGAGGAAATCTGGGAACAGCTTATTGCCATCCTGGAGGAAAACGGTTTCCGCGCTGGCGAAGAGCAGAGAAGACTGTTGCCGTTCCGCGCAGCCCTGTATTTCGAGATCGCCTTTCAGCAAGCAACTTTTTACCGGGGTGCCGCGGAGACCTTGCTGAAGCTGAAAAAGATCGGACTTCGCCAGGGAATTGTCTCCAACGCGCAATTTTATACTCCCCTGCTGCTTGAATTTCTCCTGAGGGAGTTTTCCTACAAGGGCCGGATAAGTAGTCTCAAGGATATTTTCGATGAAGACCTGGTGTCTTTTTCATATCAGCTTGGACTCTCCAAGCCGGACCCGCTGATTTTCGATCCTGTGCTAAAGAAACTTGACAGTCAGGGTATTGACAGAGATGAAATAATCTATGTGGGCAACGACATGCTCAACGACGTTTACCTGGCTTCCTCGCTGGGAATTAAGACAGTGCTTTTCGCTGCGGACCGGAATTCTTTAAAAATGCACCGAGGTGACGAGTTGGTTGAAAAAGTGTGTCCCGATGCCGTAATCACCGATTATACTCAGCTGCCATTCATGCTCTGCGGAGGAGCGTCCACAGGGAGCCGGGTTTTGCATATTGGGATCTGGCACTATCATCTGTGCCCCGGGGGGGTGACCTCAGTCATCCGCGACAGCCTTGAAGCCCTGGGCCGCTACGGATCTTACAAGCGGATCCAAGCGATTCTGCTGGCCGACACCACAGAAACGGGCAGCCAGTTGCAGTGGGTGGAGGAATTCAACTCCATGAAAAACCTCTCGGTCGAAGTCAGGCATGTGCCGGAATTGGCATACAACGACACCCCGGCGGCCGATGAGAAAGAATTCCTCTCCAGCGCGTGGGAACAGTTCCAGATATTGATCGGGCATATCGACCTGCATGATTGCAACAAGCAAAATCCATATATTCTTTACGCCCATAATGCGGCGCTGGGGAAAAACCCGTATGCCTCCGCTGCCTTGAGGCTTTTCTCCGAATGGGCGCTCGCAGGTGATCGTCCGCTGGTGATTCTCAATCAGACCCACGATTTCGCTGAACTCCACCGTCCGAACCAGGTACGCACCTGGCAAAGGGCTTGCCCGGTCCAGGAGGAAGAAGAGAGAGCCCGCTGGGAGTTTCCGCTGGCAGCGAATATCGTGCATGCTGTTTTAACCGTCAAAGACCGGGAGCGTTTGACAGGAACCGGTATTCTGGATAATTCGGTCCATGTATTACCGAACTCCGTGCGCCTGGTTAAGCCTTACGCCAGAAAAGCCTCCACCCTGTTAGGGGAAAAGCTCGGAAATAACAGGCCTTACTTTCTTGCAGCGCAAAAAGTGATGTGCAGAAAGAACACTCTCGAGGCTTTGCTGGTGCTGATGGTGATCCGGGCGACAGGATTCGACATCGCTCTGGTGGTAACCCTGCCCGCAGCGTCGAGAGTTGACAAAAACTATGAAAAGCTGGCGCTCAGGGCTGTAGAAAACTCCGGGCTGCCTGCCCTGATAGGCATAAAACGGAATTTCGGTGAGCGAGCTCCGGATTTTGACGAAGTGGTTTCAGGTTCGGCGGCTTTTATAACAACCTCTGTGATGGAAGGCTTCGGCCAAAGCTTTCTCGAGGGCTGGGTGGCCGGTCGGCCTGTGTTAGGAAGGCGGTTAGACGGCCCTTGCCGGGATTTCGAAACCGCAGGTGTAAACCTGGCCCATCTTTACCAACACCTGCTGGTCGATACCAACTGGCTGAAAGGGGGGCTGGAGAGAGTGAAAGACGCTTACAGGGTGAAACTATCGAAGCTGCGCTCGGAACTTGGTTTCCCGCCCCTGGATGAAAGCTCTTTCGAGGAGGAGTTCGCGCTCCACAAGACTTTCGAAGCAGATCACGGCAGAACTCTGGTAGATTTCGGCGACCTCTCCCCTGCTATGCAGTCGGAAATAATTCACACGGCCTATTCCCGAAAAGATGAGATTTTGTCCCGGGTGATCGAGCTGAATCCCTGGCTCAGGGAGTGGGAAGGTTTCGCCACTGGCCGGAAACAGCATCTGGTGGGAAAAAACCGCAGCGCCGTGGCAAGTTCTTTTGGGCCGGAGATCAAAGCCCGGAGGCTTCGCTCGATCATCCTCTCTGCTGCAGCACGCATCCAGGAAAAAACCCTTGATAATGACTCCATTGACAGACCCCGTTCTCTTAAAAAACTGCTTTCGGAAACTGTTTCTGTAAAAAGCACACGGCTTTTATATTTTTAATAGAGATTTTTCACTTTTGTCGATTTGACTATATTTTAATCAACCTGAGAGGGAACAATGAGTGACTTCTATCAGCACGACGTTATCGCCACTCTTCACCGCCTGGGCAATCCCTCGTTGAAAAAGCTTGAAAAAGAACTGGTTGTATGTTCCAAAAGCAGACCCATA
>Ga0114922_10001837_pt1 | contig 20132 bp, 17 predicted proteins | sample AartaG_FD_100975 | JGI IMG/M metagenome (GOLD analysis project Ga0114922, IMG submission 100975) | Deep subsurface microbial communities from Aarhus Bay to uncover new lineages of life (NeLLi) - Aarhus_00045 metaG | ecosystem: Environmental > Aquatic > Marine > Oceanic > Sediment | place...
GGAGCGCATCCCCACGCGGCCGCCCTACTACGACACGGTCGCGGGCCTGCACGGCGTCCACTACCGCAGCCACTACGTCAAGTGCACGCCGGGGGCCGTCTACCGCTTCAGCATAGACGCCCGCACCGAGGCCGAGGGCGAGCCCAAGGTCTTCGTCAAGGGCTTCTTCGACCAGAAGATGCAGACGAAGGACGGGTATCAGGTGGTGCGCCGCGACGCCTACCGCGCGCCCATTTTCCTGGACCCCTGCGACGACCAGTGGCGGCGCTACGCGAGGGTGTTCCACCCCTCGCAGTCCAAGAGCACGCTCGGCGGCAAGGAGCTTGAGACCGAATGGCTCCAGGTGCAGATCTATGCCTACTGGAAGCCGGGCAGCTACTACTTCGACAACGTGCGCCTGGAGATCGTCGGGATGGAAGAGCCGGAGCCCAGGAAGGTGGCAGAGGAGCCCAAGTCGCCCAAGGAACGCGAGCCGGCGCCCCAACTCGGCGAGGACGAATTCCCGGTGTTGGCACCGTAGTCTATGATCGCAATCGGGGCTCCGTGCTCCCTCGGGCCCTGAGGAACGATGGAGGTCAGAGGCGTGCGCAAGGGGAAGGGATTTGAGGATCTGGTTGCGTGGATCCAGGAATGCCTACACGAAAGGGCAGAAGTCGATCCGAATGCAAGACTCCCCGATGTAGACACCGGCCGCTCACGACAAGTGGACGTTGCGGTCGCAGTGCACGACGGGCCGACCCGCCTTTTGGCCATCATTGAGGTAAGGGAAACGAAGCGACCCATTGGCGTGAAATACGTGGAAGAAATATCGGCCAAGAAGAGATCCGTCGGTGCTGACGCCGCGTTCTTGGTATCAAGAAGCGGTTTCGCAAGCACGGCCATCCATAAGGCCCGGGAGCTCGGCATTCGGACTCTCACCTATGACCAAGCGACCAACGAAGACTGGTCAGGCTGGATGCAGTGCCGCAGCATAACTGTATTTGAGCATAGATGGGACAAGCTGAAGGTCAAGTTCACCGAACACGAAACGGGCCACCCGTTCAATCCGTCGCCACAGGTGTTGCGACTGCTGGAAAGTGACGATAATGCTGAGGTGCTTCTGAACGAGCAGGGAGCGCCCCTTATTGGCTTTCGCTCCTTCGTGGAGCAAGTGGTCCGTTCATTCGGTGATCTACCCTACAAAGACCTTGAAGCTGACGGCACGTGGCACACCCGGAAGCTGTTGCTGAACCGACCTTTTGTGCCTCCCATGTGGATCGAAGCCAACGACGGCCAAAGACACCGCGTCGGGCACGTGTACATCCAAGCCGATTTCGCCTTGGACTCCCACGAACACCCGTGGCGCCTATCTAGGTACAGATACGCTCAATCAGCCAATTCGGAGGCAGACATCGCATCTGCGGAGATCGAGCTTGGCGGCCATAAACGGACCCTCCGAGTGCTCGTTCCCGGGGGTGGAGATCACATACGAGCAGGCGCGACATTGCATATATGGCTGTCGCCGTCCCGGGGCCACGGGAAAGCCGCAACCGGCGAGAGGACCCGACTGGGCGAAGCCCCGAGCGAGAACGAAGGTGCCAAGAACGACTGACCTCGCCGTTTCTCTGCCTACCGCGGCAGTGGGCAGGGGTGTTCCTGGACATGCTAGCCGACCAGGCTGGGCCGTGAGCTCTTCTTGAGCTGCAGGGGCGACCCAATGGTATCGGGGATCGGCAAAATGAAAGATCGTTCCCAAAGAAAGCGGGACGTCAGAGACTGCCAGATACCGGACCTGTCCGATCTGTACTGGAAGGCTTTGCCTAACATGATGCTGAATGTCTTGTTCAAAGGTGCCGGACCACGCAACGGACTCGCAAGGGTCCGGGTGACAAGCTTCGTTAGGCTGCTTAATCAGGCTATCCACCATTATAGCGCTGCGCGGGAAGCACTGGCAGTTCGGGCCAAGGGAGGGAGTGGCAGAACCAGAGCGCTGTTTGAAGCAGTCAGCCACTTCGAGGCGTGCGTCGGTTGTCTGCATCGGACGATCAACTTCGCCGAAGCAGTTAAGAGGGATCGCAACTGCCCGATCATCCCCAGGCATGTCGGAGCTTTGTCTAGCGACGCACGAAAAAGGATAGCCGACTTTCGGCACGCTATTGAGCATCTGGATGACAGGATCGCGAGAGGCAGTATGCCGGCCGACGCCAGGAAGATGCTCACGATCGAGCCAAATGCCATCAAACTGGGGAGCCACTCCATCGCGCTGCGTGAATTGGCAAATTGGATCACCGAGCTAGAGACCATTGCCCAAGCTATCGCGAAGTGGTCCCCGCAAGACGCCTCGCCCGACTCGTCGTGAAGGGGACCGCCAGTGGCAATCCGAGACGTCAACGGCGTTTTGAGCGCAGTACGTCGGAGGGGACAACGGACGCCGGCGTGGCTTCGCGCAGCGACGTTCGTATTCGCGGTTCTAAGCATGGCTGTTTGTGACCCCGCGGGCGTCCGTGCACAGGGCTGGCCGATGTGGTGGGACGGGCGGTGGCCGTACCGCATGCTGCTGCGGTTCAGCCGACAGCAGGACCAGCCCGAGAGCCCCGGCGGGCAGGTCTGGGTGCACCTGCGCAAGGACGCCGACAACGGCGGCAAGGACCTCCGCGTCGTCGGCCCGGACGGCAACCCCGTCGGCTTCGGCGTCATGCACGCCGCGCCCGAGGGCCGGTATCTGATCGCTTTCCGCACCCAGCCGCAGCCCGGCACGTACGCCGTCTACTACGGCAGTCCGAACGCCAGCCCCGTCAATCCGGACCCGCCCCAACTCGGCCTCGTCTACGAGACGCGACCCATGCCCGCGAACGCGGACGCCAGCAGTTGGGCAGCCGCGCAGGCGACGCTTCGGCGCGCCGGCCCCGCCTCCGGAGCCGACTACTGGCGCCAGGTCTTCGACGCATTCAACCCCTTCGGGCCGCAGTCGCAGTACATCGCCGTCTACCGCGGATACCTCCGCAGTCCCAAGGCAGGTCACTACCGATTCGCAACGGTGAGCGACTACTCCTCCTTCCTGCTGATCGACGACCAGTTGGTCACGGAATGGGTCGGTCGCCACAACGTCCACCAGGGAAGGCGCGGCGAACATGCTGGCACGGCATACCTGGACCGCGGGACGCACAAGTTCCTCTACGTGCACTTTGCGCGAGGCGGCGGGGCGCGCAGCGAGGCGGCCTGGATGCCGCCCGAGCAGGACAACTGGCAGGTGATCCCGCCCCACGCCTTCGCCGGCCTGCGCCAGGCCGAGGTATACGAGAGCGAGCGCTACGGCCAGCCCATATGCGCCGACTTCACCGCCGAGCCCCGGAGCTACTGCGAAGCGGGCGATGCCAGAATGGTGGCCGTCCAGTTCGCCTCCCGAAGCACGACCACCCGCAACACGCTGATCAACACCTATCGGTGGGATTTCGGCGACGGCCAGACTTCGGACGAGCCCCGGCCGGAGCACGTCTTCCTGTACCCGGCCGACCACACGGTGACGCTGACGATCACCAACACCGCCGGCGACCGAACGAGCTGCGCCAAGACCGTCCGCGCATCGCCGATCTGGGACGACCTGGACTTCCGGCCCCCCAAGCTCGAACGGTTCTGGCGCCAGGTGAAAGGCTACAACTTCGGTGTCCTGCCCACGCCGTCCCTGCTGGCCGCCTGGCGGTTCGCCAAGCACATGGAGGAAGACGAGAAGGCATTCGAGGCGGCCCTGGTCCTTGACGGGCGACGGACCCTCCTCAAGCGAGAGCAGGTCTACGAACTGGCCATGGACATCGCGCGCCATTATCAGGAGCTCCAACCGAACCCCGACCGGGCCGAGGGGTACTTCGCCCTGGCCCTCCAAAGCGTTCCCGAGTCCGACAAAAGACGGCTCTTCGAGGTGCGCTTCGCGCTGGCCGACCACTGCTTCCTCCAGCGGGCCGATGCCGCACGCGCCAGGCAGGAGTTCGAGAAGCTGCGCGCCGACTTCCCGCGCGCAGACTCGAAGAAGCTGCGCCTCGCCCTGATCCGCATCGGGGACACCTACCGCAAGGAAGGGAAGGCCGAAGAGGCGCTGGAGAGATACCGACAGGCCGAGGGGGATCCCGATTACGTGCCCGACAAGCCGAAGGCGTTGATTCTCGGCAGCGCCCTCCAGCAGGTCGAATCCCATCTGCGCGAGGGGGAGCCGGATCGGGCCCTGGAACGGCTCGAAGAGTTGCTGTGGCTCTTCCCCACGATGCGCATGGAGGGACAGCCGTCGCGGTTGCGCGTGCAGGCTTACCTGGTGAAGGGCGAGTTCCGGAAGGCGCGGGACGAGGCCGAGGTCTTCATCGCCACCTCAAAGGAGCCGAATCACCTGCCGGCCCTGCGCCTGCTGGCCGCCGAGGCGTGCTACGAACTGGGGATGATGGAGCAGGCGGCGGCGCATTACAGGGCGATCCTCGACGACTTTCCCGAGGCGCCCGAAGTGCGCGAAGCCGAGGACGGCCTCCGCCGCCTGCGACTGTAGGGGATAGGCGGGACTCGGAGCAGCCCGACCAGCCAGTCGCCGCCGTCCAAGCAGGGCCTGTCCCACGTGCGCAGGACGGGACGACCACGAGACGCGGGGGCGCTCCGCACCACTCCGTGTGATCCCGAGGAGTCCGCAGCCTGGCAGACGACGAGGGATCTCGGGGCCGCCCAAGCGGCGCCCGGCACGCGGAGTTATGTCGCCCGCCGTAGGGCGCGTTTCCCAGGTGGGAAGCCTCTTCCCCTGGCCTGACGGCCAGGGCCACCGATATGTCGCCCCTGACGGGGCTTGAACGACCACGATGCAGGTCTCGAGTGACAGCACGGGTACCGCCAGAGTACAGCCGCGCGACATAGCTCGTCGTAAGTCCCGATAGGGACGGCATATCCGTAGCGCGGGGCGCAAGCCCCGGAAACATGCCCTGCCCCCCAACCATAGCCCGTCCCGCGCCTGCCGGACGGGCGGCATAGGCGCACGAACCGGGCACGACCCACAGGGCGACAATCGCCGGATTCGGTGCCGAGCAGAGCCTACTCGAACGCCCTGCGGACCAGACTCGCGCCCGCTTCGGCGGAAGGCATGAAGAACGCGGCGGCGAAGAGCTTGCCCGAACTGCCGACCGCGCAGTAGTCGCCCTCCCCGGCCTTGAAGACGAGGAAGGGCTCGGCGGCGACCCGCTCCTCGTCCCAGCCGCGGCGCAATTCCCCAAGTCGCGACACAGCCGCCACGGCCGCCTCCGCCGTGGCGTGCTCGACCAGCATCAGTCCAGCCGGCTTGTCGTCCTGCCGCAGGCCGTAGACGCCGTACGCCGCCACGGCGCCGTCCGATATGCCGAACGTCCCGTCAGGGATGAACTGCTCGGCAAGGTAAAGGTTGAATAGCGGCATCTCGTCGCGCAGGAACACAACGCTGGTGGGATCGAGTCCCTCGGCGGGCAGCCTGCGACAGATGGCGGGACGCTCGGCCGGCGGCTCGTCCAGCGCGGCCAGCACCGCCGCAGCTAGGGTACGGACCTGCTCCGGCGGCGTCCGGCCCAGCTCGATGACACTAACCATGAACCGGCCGCGCCACGCCCACAGGGAACTGCCGGACATAGCGGCCTCGTCGCCCAGGCCTATGGTATCCCCCTGCCGGTCCTTGGCAAACGCGCCGAAGGCGTCGTCGCTGGTCTCGAACTCCCACACGTTCGCCCTCACCTTGGCCTGCCCGTCGGCATAGTCGGCCGCTGTGACGCGGACGAAGTTGAAGCGCAGGTAGGGGTCGGCCCCCCCGTCGATGTAGTCAAAGAGCTCATCGGCGCCCTGGTAGGTCTCCCTCTGGCCGACGAGGCGCAGGCCGCCGGCCTCGTCGGGCAGCGCCGCCTGGGTCCGCACGGGCCCGGCGGCTTCGACCACGACGGCTGCCGCCAGTTCACGGAAACCACCGGTGACGCGGATGGCCGCCTTGCCCACCAAGGGGCAGACGGCCTCGCAGTAGCCGCAGCCGACGCACGACTCCTCGCGAACGTACGGGAGCCGCAGCTCCTGCCCCTCCGCGTCGATGCGGCGGAAGTGGATGGCCTTGCCCGGCACTGGGCAGACCTCCTCGCAGACGCCGCAGTTGTGCTCGTCGGCCACGAAGCCGGGCTCGTCGCGCCGCCGATAGCCCCGCCACGGAATGCAGCGCGTCTGGTCCAGGTAGGCCAGGCCCATCGCGGTGGCGTGCTTCTCCGGCAGGGAGAAGCGCGGGATCGCGCCCGACGGGCACGCCCGCCCGCACAGGTCGCAGTTGTACTCGCAGTAGCCGGGGCGCGGCGAGAGCTTCGGCGTCCAGAGAGACTCGATGCCGGCCGCCACGCCCGCCGGCTGGATGACCTGATTCGGACACGCCCGCATGCACTGCCCGCAGCGGAGGCACTTGCTCAGGAAGGCGTCCACGTCGCGTCCGGCCAGCGGGGGACGGATCAGAGGATCGCCCTTGGCGTGCTCCCAGGCCGGCCTGACCCGCAGCACCGGGTAGGCGGCAACGCCCGCAGCCACGCCGGCCACGACGCCCCGCCGCGTCAGGTCCACCTCCCGCTTCTGCTCGGCAGGCGTCGAGCCGAAGAAGCTGATGGCCCGCGTGGGACAGACCGCCTGGCAGTCCAGGCACAGGATGCATTCGTCGTTCAGCGTGCGGTGTCCGTCCGGGGAGATGCAGGACATGGGGCAGACGTCGGCGCAACGGCCGCACTCGATGCAGGCGTCGCTTGCCGTGCGCCTGGTGAGCGCGGGCCTGGCGGCCAGCGCATAGACGGCGCCCAGGGGGCAGATGTAGCGGCACCAGAACCGCCGTCGCACGAGTCCCAGCGCCAGTAAGGCGAGCAATGCAAGGAGCGTGAGCGTCTGAAGCTGGAAGACCGGGTCGGTGCGCGCCAGCAGCAGTCCGCGCGTGGCAGAGCTTCCGCCGCTCCAGCCCAGCGCGCCGAACACGGCAAGCAGACCGTGGACCAGGTAAGAGTGCAGCGCCAGCACGTAACTGCGCACAGCGATGCTGAGCGGATCGAAGAGCCCGAAGAATGAGATCCCCAGGAACGTGCCGACCAGGCACGCTGTCAGGAGGTAGTACTTGAAACGCCGTCCGCGGACGTGCTCGAAGTCGGGGACGGCCTCCCCTTCCTCCTGCGCCTGGCGGCGCGGCAGCCTGCGGCGACGCAAACGAGCAATGACACGGTCGGAGATGTCCAACGTGGTTCCCATCGGGCAGAGCCAACCGCAGAAGAACCGACCGAGCAGAACGGCGGCGGCAAGCAGCACCAGGGCCGGCCAGAACGCGCCGATGAGCTGCCACGCGGAGATGGACGCCCCCAGGCCCGCAAACGGGCTGAAGCGCATGAGACCCCCACCGTCGTGCCGCAGCGCCAGCGCCGGCAGGCGGACCACGAACACGACGAACGCGACGAAGGCCAGCGCCTGCACGATGCGGCGGATGCGGTGCGGCCAGACCTGCCTTGCCTCTGCTGCCACTCGGCGCGCTTCCTGCAAGGGAATCCGTCTCTAAAGCCTCTCCGTTGCGAGATCGAATCTAACCGAACCGGCCCGACGCGTCAAAGAAGGGCGGCCTTGATCCGGCCGACGCAGCCGGAGCATGCCCTGAGGCAGTGGGCGCATGTATGGGACTGGGAGGGCCGGGAGAAGCGTCGCCCGGCGGGGCGAGCTGCAGCGGTGGGGAGGTCATGGCGCCCCTGACGGAGCTCAGACCGCCACAGGTCCAGACGGTTAAGCCGCCATGAGGGCGATGATCCTCGTCGTCGTGTCCGTGCTCGCCCTGCCGGGCGTCGTTGTAAGTCCCGAAGCTTGGGCGCCGTACGGCGGCGGACGAGCTACACGGACAAGGTGCGCGAGACGAGCTCGTCTGGAGCTGCGAGGCCCGATCCTGAAGGGCCTTTACTCGGCCGGCCCGGACGGCTCGGTCAATCCCTGCTCCTCTCGGCCCGACGGTTCCGCGGGAGCCGGGGCCTCGGGGACATACGGGCGGGCCTGCCGAACGCCGCCGCGCGACTCGTCAGGGCTGAGCGTGCGAAGCAGGTCCTCCATCGAGGCCCGATCGGCGTCCGTAAGCTTCAGAGACCGTGTGCGCCCCACGTCGTCGCAGAGGAAGTCCACGAACACAAACCCGAGGACGGCATCGACGAGTTCGACCGGGTGCAGCTCGACGCCCGCTCCGACCAGGACCGCGCTCACCCGTCCACCGACGCCCCAGTAGTCGCGATAGCGCTGGTAAGCCAGATCGTGCGGCCTATTGAGCCCGGCGAGCCCGAAGCCGACTTCGCGGCCTCCGCGCGTGCCTGCCCGGCTGTTCGATTCGACCTCGAACGAGAAAGGCAGCAGAGCGACTCCGGAGACGTGCGCAGCCCCGGCGGCCAGTTCGCGCTTCTGCCACCAGCCCACCTGCGCGCCCCCGCCGGCGCCGGCGGCCACCTGAAGGGCGCGCGTCGCATGCACGTCGGCATAGAGCCCGCCTTCCAGCCCCACGTGCACGCTGGCAACATCCAGAATGTCCAGGATGCGGTTGACCGGGTACATGGCCAGCGGCAGCGCCGGCGACTCCCGCTTCGGTGCCCGGACCAGGTTCTTCCCCAGAGCCAGCGGCTCCAGGAAGGAGCGCTCGTACTTGCCGATCGACGCGAGCCCGGCCCTCGCCTCCTCGTTGCGTGGGTCGGCCAGAAGGACAACCTGGTAGATCTGGGCTGCCTCTTCGGTCTGGCCGCTGGCCAGATGCCGGGCGGCGTTGTCCACGTTCTCCGCAATCAGGTAGGGCCGACGCTGCCTCGTCTCGGCCGCGCAGGAGGCCAGACCCAGCAGCATGCCGGCCAGGATCAGGAGCTTCCAGTTGCGCATTTCCTCCTCCAATGAGCGAGTCCAGGGGCGTGCAGGGGAGTCCATGAGGCACCTACTGCCTGCTCCCGTCGGAGCCAATGAGTTCCAGAGCGCTTCGGGCCGCCCGGTCTGAGGCGCCGGGCACGGCGAATCCGTCGAGGGCCTGCCGGATTGCCCGGCGGCACTGCTCGTAAGCGTCGGCATCCCGCAGCAGACGTAACGCCTGCTCGGCCACCCATGCGGGGCGAGCGAAGGCCATGGCCTTCTCGGCACAGATCATGCGCCCGGCCAGCGTGTTGATCAGGCCCACGAAAGAGGTGCTGGCCAGGCCGCTGCCCAGGAAGACCACCACGGGCGAGGCCCGGTAGAAGATGACCATCGGGGTGCCCTGGCTGGCGATCTCGAGCGTGATAGTGCCCGACTTGGCGATGCAGAGCCGGCTGGCCCGCGCCAGTTCCGTCGGCTTCACGTCGGTCAGGACCGGAGCCGACATCTGCGCGTCAGCCAGCCCCTCCGCAACCAGGGATTGAACGCCCGGCGGGCAGACGACGGCGAACGCGACCTCAGGCGCGGCCGCGCGGATCCGCCGGCAGGCCTCGCCTACAACCGGCAAATGAGCGCGCACTTCCTGCGGACGGCTCCCGGGAAAGACGCCGATCAGGCTCTCCCCGAACCTGTTCCTGAGCTCGGCGACGGCGGCCTCCGAAGGAGGGTGGCGGTCGATCTCGTCGAACAGAGGGTGCCCCACGTACTCGGCGGCGACGCCGTGCCGCTCGTAGAGCTCCCGCTCGAACGGATAGATCAGCCCGGCCCGCGAGGTCCACTTCTTGAGCTTCTTCAGCCGATACGTCCCGTGCGCCCAGACCTGCGGCGGGATGTAGTAGAACACCGGAACGCCCCGGCGCGTTGCCTCTTTGCAGAGGTAAATGTTGAATCCGCCGAAGTCAACCGGAACGAGCAAATCCACCGAGTGGCCGTCCATGTATTCGCAGCAGCACGCCAGGCGCTGACGGTAGCGGCCGATGCGCAGGATGTTGTGCAGCCACATGGCACCGTCGGCGGGACCATCGGCCGGCAGCGGCTCCAGCCCCGCCGTCGCCATCCTGTCCATGCCGAAGCCGACGAAGCTGAGCCCGGGCTCCACCTGCCGCATCGCCCGCATCAGGTTGGCGGCGTGCAGGTCGCCCGAAGCATCGCCAGCGCTCAGCAGTATCCGCCTCTGCCCCATCCCACACCCTCAACCGGACTGCGAAGTGGCCATCATCTTATAGCATACGGCCGGGGGTTCAAGCCCGCAGCGGCCCCGCGTGGCATCCGGCCGTCAGTGGCTGTTATGATGAAGGGCGCCCTGTCGCGAAAGGAGTCGGGAGGGGGCCGGTGGATGACAACGTTATCTGGATCGGAATCGTGCCCATGCTATTGACGCTTGGGGTCGGGCTGGTGCTGTCCCTTCTGCGGCGCCCGGGAAAGGCGGCCAAGCAACGCGCACGGCGAATGCGCGCGGCAGCAGAGGCCCTGGGGCTGCGATACCTGGGCACGGCGGGCAGCGAGGCGCTCGGACTCCTCCCCTCGTGTTCCCTGTTCGCGGAAGGGCAAGCGCGCACCGTCACAAACCTGATTGGGGACGACGGCAAACCGCCGCGGCGGCTGCTGTTCGACTACGAGCGTACTCAGGGCCCCGACGATCGGCCCGCGCCGCAGGACCAGAAGGGCCTGCACCTGGTGGCCATGGCCCGCCTTGCGGACGGCTTGGATGCTCCGCAGGCGCGGATATACATGGCGGACTGGTTCGGCGGACCCATCGGCGTCAGGGGCATCTACCGCCTCGATTTCGAGGACGATCCGGCCTTCGGCAAGAGGCACTGGCTGGCCGGCGAGCCGCGCGAAGCCGTGCGGGCCATGCTGACCAAAGAGCTTCGGGAGACGATCAAAGGCTGGTCCGTCGGCGGTCCAAAGCCGGTCATAGAAGTCACGCCCGGATGGGTCGTCGTGCACGTCGAGTCGCACCTGAGCGACAGGACCGTCGCGCAGAAGGCTGCGGGCCTGCTCGACTATGCGGCGGCCATCGCCGGCCAGGTGGCCCGGCAGGGATGGGCCTGACCAACCACAAGCCGGGCGGCTGAACGGAGGCAAGACGCGTGTCGACCGACGAGCAGCTCATGCTGAGCGCCGCCGAAGGCGACATGGACGCCTTCGAGGAATTGGTCCGCCGCCACCAGCAGAGCGCCCTGAACGTGGCCTATCGCTTCCTGAGCGACCGCACGCTCGCCGAAGACGTCGCCCAGGAGGCCTTCATGAAGATACTGGCCGGCGCGGACCGATACCGCCCCGCCGCGCGCTTCCGCACCTACCTCTACAACGTGATCTGGCACCTGTGCGTCGACGTGCATCGAAAAAGGAAGCCGCTCCGGCTGGAGTCGCTGCGTCCGCAGCCGAGCGACGAGGACGGCCCCGCAGACGCCGCTCTCCGCGACGAGCGCAGCGCCAGGGTCCAGGCGGCTATCCGGAACCTGCCGCCCCGCCAGAGGATGGCCCTCGTGCTAAAGCACTACGAAGGAATGAGTTACAAGGAGATCGGCAAGGCGCTCCGGTGCTCGGCCCGGGCTGTGGACGCCCTGCTGAGCCGGGCCAAGCGCCAACTCAAGGAAGAGCTGAAGGACGCCATTTAGGCCCGCCCCTGAATCGATGACGAGCGGGAAAGTCCGAACGCGGGATTTCGCCGCTCCGTGCGTTTAAGTAAGTGGAGGTCGGAGATGAAGTGCAAGAAGACATCCGAACGGCTCAACGCCTACCTCGACGGCGAACTGGCGCCGGACGAGGCGCTCGCAGTTCAGGCGCATCTGCGTGCGTGTCCGCGGTGCGCCGCAGAGCTCGACGGGCTGAAGCAGCTCAACCAGGCACTGGAGGCAGAGCCGGGCATGGCGGTTCCCAGCGGCTTCGCGCGCCGCTTGCGGGCCGTCGCCGAGGAACGACACGCCGTCCCCGTTGGGCTCGCCACCTCGACGGCACGGCTGCACCTTGTGCTGTCGCGCATCGCCGCCGTGGTAATGGTCACAGCGGGCCTGTGGGTTGGCGGGTTGATGGCCCGCAGCACGTCCCAGAGCAGCTTCGTCGGCGTCGAGGCGGAGAGCTACGAAGTCACGGAATTCGACCTCCAGTTGGATCCCCTCTCGGCCACGCCGCCGGGATCGGTTGCTGAGGTTTACCTGGCGTTTGCGGACCAGGGCGAGTGAAGGAGGCCCGAGAGATGTTCAACAAGGCGCTATCACTGCTGCTGATATTCTCCCTGGCCTTCAACATTGCGTTTGTGGGCATGTGGGTCTACAACCGCACCACGCGCCGGCCCCCGCGGGCGGCGCTGCCCCCGGGCCAGGCGCCGGGTCGCTCCCCGGCCGCCGTGTCCCCGCTTCCCTGGGCGCAGCTCAACCTGCAGGCCCCACAGCAGCGCAAGATGACGCAGGACTGGGCCGAGGTCTGCCGGAAGATCGAGACCCTCAACGCAGAGGGTCAGCAATCGCGCGAGCAACTGCTGGATCTGCTGGCTGCCGAAAAGCTTGACGCGGAGGCGATTCGTGCCTGCCAGCAGCGCATCGACGAGACACAGGAACAGGTCCGGCGGCTGGTCGTCGACCACATGCTGAGGACGCGCGACGCGCTTAGCCCGCAGCAGCGTGCTCGGTGGGTCCGCATGATGAAGGCCGCAGGGCAGCGGCGCGGCAGGGGGCAGTGGTCCGGAGATTCACGCGGGGAGCCGCCTGCGCGCCCTCCCGGCCCCACGGGCGGCATGCGTCAGCAGCGAAGAGGCATGAGACGAGGATCGGATCAACCGCAAGAGCCGTAGCCCTTAACCTACAGAAGGAGGAAGCAGAGATGAACGTTAGAACCAGCGGAATTGCCGTTCTGATCGGTCTGGCCACTTTGGCCCTGTCGGCCGAGCCGACGGCTGCCCAGATGGCCGGACCGGGCGCAAGACCGGAAGTGCAGCCCCGCGCAGTCGGCCCCGGCCCAGGACCCGCGCAGCCGCAAGCGGGCCCGTGGCAACAGGCGCCGGTGGGCCCGAGGTGGGGCCAGCTCGCGCGGCAACGACCGCTCGCCGCAGGTCGGCGACAGGGCGCCGGCGCACCCGGCTTGTACGGAATGCAACGCGGATTGGGCGCCGCCGGACGCGGCGCTTTCGGTGCGCCAGGGCTTCAGCGCCAGGGAATGGGCCGGCGGCTGCGCGGCATGCAGATGCCCCGCGGGCTCGCCGCTCGACGCGGCGCGGGACACGGTGCATTCGGTCCGCCGGCAGCCCAGCAGAGGCGGCGCGGTGGTCGCGGCGCCGGAGCAGGCATTGGACGACGCCGGCTCCAGGCCGGTGCGCAGCAGTGGCAGCGCCCGGGCGCAACCCCTGGCCGATTGCAGGGACGCGCCGGCGCGGGCCGTGGACAGCGGGCCCAGGCAAGGGCGCAGCAGCAGCGCCGGCAGGGGATCGGACGCGGCGCGGGGCGTGGTGCATTCGGTCCGCCAGCGGCCCAGCAAAGGCAGCGCGGCGGGCGCGGCGCCGGAGCAGGCATTGGACGACGTCGGCTCCAGGCCGGTGCGCAGCAGTGGCAGCGTCCCGGCGCCGGCCTTGGCCGGTGGCGGGGACGCGCGGGCGCGGGCCGTGGACCGCGGGCCCAGGCAAGGGCGCAACAGTGGCGTCGCCAGGGACTCGGGCGCGGCGCGGGCCGTGGACAACTACCGCAGGCAAGGGCGCAGCAGCAGCGCCGGCAAGGACTCGGGCGCGGCGCGGGACGTGGACAGCGAGCCCAGGCAAGGGCGCAGCAGCAGCGCCGTCAGGGACTCGGGCGCGGCGCGGGCCGTGGGCTCCAACCTCAGCCAAGGGCCCAGCAGCAGCGCCGTGCCGGAGCCGGGCGCGGCCCCGGCCTCGGTGCAGGCGCTCCCCCAGCGCAACGGCAATTGCAGCAAGGGGGCTCTCGCGCAAGAGCGGGCGCCGCTCAAAGGCCGCCGGCAGGTGCGCCGCGCGCCCGTCGTGGCGATCAGGCGCGACCTGAGGAGCCGCAGGAAGACCAGCCCGTCCAGCCCCGACGCCGCCAGGCAGAGCGCCGGGCTCCGGACGCGATGCCGGAGAGCCAGTAAGGCGGGCAAGGCGGACGACGCACCTTATACCCCGCCTCCGCCGAGGCGATAAAATCGGCGGCACGCAGGGCGAGCCGGGGAGGCGCCTCCCACCGTCCCCCGGCTCGTTCTCCATATCCCCGTCAGGGCGCCTCGTCGATCGAGATGCCCAGCTCTCTCAACTGCTCCTCCGCCACCTCGGACGGAGCGCCCGTCAGCAGACAAACGGCGCGCTGCGTCTTGGGGAAGGCGATGGTCTCCCGAATGTCCTCCAGGCCGAGCAGCGTCGCCACGAACCGGTCGAAGCCGAAGGCGATGCCGCCATGGGGAGGCGGGCCGTAGCGCAGGGCGTCCAGGAAGAATCCGAACCGCTCCTGTGCCTGCTCTTCGGAGTAACCGAGGATCTTGAGTATCCGCAGTTGCAGGTCGCGCTCGGAGATACGGATGCTGCCGCCGGCCAGCTCCTGGCCGTTCATCACCAGGTCGTAAGCCTGAGCGCAGACCGACTCGGGATCGCTCTCGATCCGGTCCACGTGCTCCGGCACGGGGCACGTCCAGGGATGGTGAACGAAGGTCAGTTCGCCCGTGCGCTCGTCCCTCTCGAACGAGGGCGGCTCCACGACCCAGCAAAGTGCGTTCTCCGCGCCTGCCAGGAGGCCGAGCTCGCGCGCCAGGTGCAGCCGCAGGTGCGACAGGGCCAGGTTGCAGACGTAGCGCTTGTCCGCAACCAGAAGCAGGAGCGAACTGTCCCCCGCGCCCAGGCGCTCGCAGATGGCGCCGATTTCGCCCTCGCTGAAGAACTTGGCGACCCCGCCCTCGGCCGCCCCGTCCCTCACCTTGAACCATGCCAGGCCGCCGGGCCCGAACTGCTTGATCCACTCCACCAGCCCGTCCACTTTGCTGCGCGGCATCTCGGCGCCGTCCGGGACGCAGATGCCCCGAACCTGCCCGCCCTCCTCGACCGCCTGGCGGAAGACTCGGAACTCGCACTCGGCCGCGATGTCCGACACGTCCCCTATCTCGAGCCCGAAGCGAAGGTCCGGCGCGTCGGTGCCGTACTTGCGCATTGCGTCGTGGTAGGTCATGCGAGGGAGGGGCATGGACAGCGTCTCGCCGAGCAGCTCATCGAATACGCGGGCCACCAGTCCCTCCGTCAGCTCCATGACGTCCTCCTTCCCGACGAAGGACATCTCGATGTCGATCTGCGTGAACTCGGGCTGGCGGTTGGCCCGCACGTCCTCATCGCGCAGGCACTTGACGATCTGGAAGTAGCGATCCAGCGAGCCGATCATCAGCATCTGCTTGAAGAGCTGCGGGCTCTGCGGCAGGGCGTAGAATCTGCCGGGTTGCACGCGGCTGGGCACCAGGTAGTCGCGTGCGCCTTCGGGGGTGCTCTTTGTCAGGAACGGGGTCTCCACCTCGATGAAGCCGTGCTCGTCCAGGTAGCGGTGCACGAGCTGGATGAGCCGGTGGCGGAACTCCAGGTTCCGCTGCATGACCGGCCGGCGCAGGTCCAGATATCGGTGACGCAGCCGCACCTCCAGGGAGACCTCCTCGCTGCCCAGAACGTCGAACGGCGGCGGGTCGCTCTTGCTGTGAAGCTCCATCTGCTCGGCCACGACCTCGATCTCGCCGGTTGGCAGGTCGGGATTCGCCATCTCGGCAGGGCGCTCCTGCACGCGGCCACGCACGCTGACGCAATATTCACTGCGCAGGGCGCGCGCCCGTCGGTGCAGATCGGCGTCCTGCTCCGGCCGGAAGACCACCTGCGTCAATCCCGTCCGGTCGCGCAGGTCAATGAAGGCCAGGCCCCCGTGATCCCGCCAGTTGCTCACCCAGCCGCTCAGGACGGCTTCTTCCCCGACGTTTTCCACCCGCAATTCGCCGCATCTGTGTGTTCGCTTCAGCATTCGGTTCGGGATTCTCCTTGAACCATGGGGCTTGGATCGCCGCAGAGCCCTGGAACGCGGACGGAGCCGCAGGCCCTGCAAAGGGCGGCGGGCTTAATTCGTCAGCCGCCGTCTGGTCCGGTCGGCCCGCTGTCCGACCGTCAGTATGCTCTTGCGCAGTTCGACGGGGCTGAGGCCCTCGCGCAGGATCGTGTTGAACATCATGAAGTGGGGCTCGCCGCCGACGTCGCTGAGCGCTATCGCCCCGTAAGGCATCTTCAGGTTGTGGCGGAGCACGGTCTCGTAATGCTCGGGCGCCGCCTTGCCGCAGTCGGCGTAGACGATCACTATCGCGGCGCCCTCGTGGTCGTGCGAGCCGAAGACGACACCCACGCGCTGAGAGCCGCCCCGCAACGACACGTCAACGGCGTATCGACCCTCTCCTTCCTGTCGGAAGGACGCCTTGACCTCTCGGAGGGCCTGTTCCATGAGCGCGGTGTCGTCCAGTGCCGTTGACGGAGTCGGCGGAGCCGGCGCTTCGGCGCGGCGCCCGTGCTGCTCGGCCCAGCGCAGCCACTCGCTCGGCACGGGGCCCAGGTCCTCGCCCACTATCATCATGAGCGCATCATGCGCGACGCTCTGATAGTGGGTCTGGTCCAGGCAGGGAGCGATGACCGGCACGGCCTCGACGGCGCGGAGCTCGCCCAGGCACTTCAGCATGGCCCATCTGGCGCCCTCCTGGGCCTCGCGCTCAAGGGCGTCCAGCAGGGGGCCGACGGCCTCCGAGCCCATGGCCACCAGCTCGCGGGAGGCCGCGCTGCGTCGCCTGAAATCCCTCAACTGACCTAGAAGGCTCTGAACTGTGCCCTGACGCATCGCATCCTTCCTCCTGTCGAACAGCCCAGCGCGCCATTGCGGCACTCAGGACAGGAACGCAGTTGATGTCGCCACCTGCGACGCGAGAGAACCATCTAAAGCTAACGCGTCAGTCCCCTCCTCAACTCGTCGACAAAGCTCATGAAGCCCTTATCACCATAGCGGCGGTCCCCGACCACGTCGAAGTCAAGAGCGCCGGCTATCTCGGCCCCGTACTCCGGGCCCCCCAGCAAAGATCCCACGGCCTTGAGTTGTTCGACAAGGATACTCTTATACACGGACCTCTCGCACTTGTAGGGAGGAACGCTGACTGCAACTTCAAGGCCGGTCGCCTGGCGGAGCGCCCCGATGTCCAGCAGGTACCACCGTTCGATATGGGGATCGGGCACGCAGTGCACCACACACTGCTCAAGGCCACTCCCGGCGACCGCTCGGTCGATCTCGCGCACCCGCGTTGCCCTGCTCCGGCAGTTGCCGTCAATACCGACCACCAAAACGTCGAACCAGCAGGCCCCCTCGAAATGCCTGCCCACGTCCATTGCGTATTGCTGAAGCTCCTGCACGACTCGGCCAGCCCCACCGGTTGAGGACAACACTCGAGGCTCAGTTCGCAGACCTTCCTCCAAGGCCACACGCTCGACTAGCGCGGTCAGGAAGCTCTCGTGCGCTCTGTCTTCCAGGAAGTAGAGAACTCGCTTCATCAGCCGTCCAGGTCGCCTCTTGCCATGGAGTCGCCCAACGCCCTCTCGATGTCCTCTCCGTCGAGAAGCGGGCCGGCCGTTCGAAGGGGCTCGATGACTGAGTACCGGCCGGCTTTCCTGCAAACGAACAAGTCGTCAGCTCGGAACCACTTGGCGAACAGAGGCGAGTGCGTTGTGACGATTATCTGCTTGCCGTACACGGAACTCGCGTTCTTCAGCATGTCCGCAATAGATCTGATCCGGACAGGATGGACACCGTTCTCCGGCTCTTCGTACCCCACAAGCACAGCGGGACTCTCCGGACGGATGGCCGCGACGAGGCCCAGGACTCTCAGTGTCCCCTCGGAGATCAAACGCCCCGAGAAAGTCAGTTCGCCTTCTCGGATGCGCAGGCCGAGTGTTCCGTCCTTCCTGTTAACCTCCACGTCCACCCGTGGCCTCGTCGGAAGCACATGCTGGACTGTTCTCTGGAAATTGTCGAACGCCGGTGGGTCCGTGATCTTAAGCGTGTTGAGGAGCGCTGCGAAGTTCTCGCCCCTCGGTCCCATCGTGCGTGCGTCGGCAATCGGGACGTCGTCACGTGTCAGGACTCGCGGCTCGAGGTAGTGAGTCTGCCACTTGCCCAACTCCAGCCTAAGAGCGTTCAGATAGGGGAAGTACTCCGCAGCCAGCGGCGCAGAGACGGCCGTCCGGTTGTTGGGGATCCCCAGCAGCCCGTAGTAGGCGCGGCGCGTATCCTCGACTCGGATACGGGCCTGGCCGTCGAGTCTGTGGAGGAAGGCCTTCGGTTTCGTCTTCACGCGGAAGTCAGAGCGCAAGGGCACGAGTGTCTCCTCGGTGACACGAAGTTCACCCGTGCGAGGCAACAGCTCCAGGGACAGGCCATAGCGCAGCAACCGATGCGCCAGGCCTCTTGCGGAGCCCAGACGGGAAGCCAGCTTCCCCTGCCTGTCAGACCGAAGCTGGTGGACCTCCATAAGCGTCGAAGGCGACAACTCCACGTCTACCTGAAAGCTGAAGCCCACCGCCTCTTTATCGAGGGTGTCCTCGATTCCCCCCTCGGCGTAGCACACAGTCTCCAGGGGTAGCCCCCTATGGTTCTCAAAAGCCGCCTTGAGGCTCTCGCGTGTGCCTAACTGGGAGAGCAGGTTCAACGCGTCAAGGAAGTTGCTCTTCCCTGCTGCGTTAGGTCCCATGATGACCATCAGCGGACGAAGCTCGAGATCCAAGGACCCAAAAGACTTGTAGTTACTGATTCTTATCCGCCGAAGCATCCTGCTTCACTCCTCGTTCAGTTGCCACAGGCCGAAGACAACCGATTACCGCAGCGAGAAGCCACCTCTGAATCTGCCCTGCCTTGCAGCAAGCGGGCAGCCACTCTTAGCGGTGCGTACCGTCCAGCAGGCGAACCAACCACGCGACCGCGCGGTCCTTCGGGACGGTCCACTGCCGGCCGTCGACCATGTCCTTGACCGTCACCTCGCCCCGCTCCACCTCGTCCGGCCCGATCAGCACGCAGAACTGCGCCCGGCGCCGATTCGCCACGCGCATCTGCGACTTGGCGCTCCTGCCCTCGTAGTCCATGTCGGCCGATAGGCCACCGTCCCGCAGGGCCTGCACCAGCTCGAAACAGTCGGCCTGCGCCGCGTCGTCGAAACTGACGACGTAGACCGCCACGCTGGGCGCGATCTCCGGCGGAGGGCCTTGCTCGCTCTCCATGGCCAGCAGCGTCGACTCGGCACCGATGGCAAAGCCCACGCACGGAAGCGGAGGCCCGCCCAGCAGCTCCACCAGGTCGTCGTAACGGCCGCCGCCGCAGATGGCGTCCCGCGCGCCGAGCCACCGGTGCTTGACCTCGTAGACGGTGCGCGTGTAGTAGTCCAGCCCGCGCACCAGGCGTGGATCCTCCTCGTAGCTGATGCCGGCCCGGTCCAGCCCCGACCTCACCTGATCATAGTGCGCGGCGCATTCGTCGCACAGGTAGTCCGTCATAACCGAGAGCACGGCAACTACTTCGCGGCACTTCTCGTTCTTGCAGTCGAGCACGCGCAGCACGTTGCGCTCGAGGCGGCTGCGGCAGTCTTCGCAGAGCTCGTCTTCCCTACCGTGTAGTATGGCGCGCACCTCCTCACGGAACTGCGGCCGGCACTTACTGCATCCGATCGAGTTGAGGAAGACGTCGAAGTCCTTCAGTCCCACCTCCCGGAACACGGAGACGGCGAGCAGAATCGTCTCGGCGTCCAGCAGCGGGCTGTCGCTGCCGATGGCCTCCACGCCCAACTGGTGGAACTGCCGCAGGCGGCCCTTCTGAGGACGCTCGTGCCGGAACATCGGCCCGACGTAGTAGAGCTTCTGGAACGCCTCCTGCTTGTGGAGGTTCGCCTCCAGGTAGGCGCGGATGACAGAGGGCGTCCCCTCCGGGCAGAGCGTGATGCTCTCCCCGTCGCCCGCCGGGATGGTGTACATCTGCTTCTGGACGATCTCCGTGGTCTCGCCCGTGCCCTTCTCGAAGAGGTGGGTGTCCTCGAAGACCGGCGTCCGGATGCGCCCGTAGCCGTAGCGCTCGAACAGGCGCGCGGCCGCCTCATACAGCCGGCGCCAGTAGGTCCACTGGCCGGGCAGCACGTCCTCGGTTCCCTGGACTGATCTTATGTCTTCCTGAGCCATTGGTCCGATTGGGCCTGACGCGGGAAAGGCCAAGCAAGGAAGCAGTGACAGGGCA
>Ga0114922_10001838_pt1 | contig 20131 bp, 11 predicted proteins | sample AartaG_FD_100975 | JGI IMG/M metagenome (GOLD analysis project Ga0114922, IMG submission 100975) | Deep subsurface microbial communities from Aarhus Bay to uncover new lineages of life (NeLLi) - Aarhus_00045 metaG | ecosystem: Environmental > Aquatic > Marine > Oceanic > Sediment | place...
AAGTTCCCTTTTACGCAAAATATTAGTTGTCGGTCAGTTTACGATTTCCATTGCACTGCTGGTCGGGACTTTTGTCGTGTATACACAGCTTGGCTTTATGAAAAATAAAGACCTCGGCTTTGATAAAGAACAAAAACTTTATATATCCTTGAGTAGAAATTCTTCAATTTCCGAAAATTATAATACTGTCAAGGCGGAATTTTTAAAACTGCCCAGTGTGAAAGGTGCGACCGTTTCTTCAGCAATACCGGGATACGGGATTTATGGCTGGCAGTTGGAAATAGTAGGAGAAACGGATAGTAAAAAGCAATTTTTTAATGTTTGTCTTATTGACGATGATTTTATCCCTGAATTTAATATTGAAATGGCGGCAGGAAGAGCATTTATGAAAGAACTGAGCACTGATGTTGAGGGTCCCCTCATTATCAATGAAACGGCTGTGAAGTCTCTCGGCTGGCAGTCTCCTGAAGAAGCCCTCGGTAAAAGGCTGCTGGGAGGACCCGCCGACGGACAGGTTATCGGTGTTATGAAGGATTTTCATTTCAGTGATGTCCAAAGAAAAATTGGTCCGATTGTTATGGTTTATTCGCCTGAATATTTCGATTGTATTACCCTTACAATAGATGCTGTAAATCCGGAAAAAACGATTTCCCTCGTTAAGAAAAAATGGCAGGAATTGAATCCCGGCGGACTTTTTACTTACCGTTTCGTCGATTCAATTTTCGAACTATTTTACCGTTCTAATGAAAGAACAGGCAGATTATTCGGCATCTTTACATTTTTGGGTATTTTCATCTCCTGTCTCGGACTTTTTGGTTTGGTTTCATATACAGTGGAAAAAAGAACGAAAGAGATCGGTATTCGAAAAGTACTGGGCGCTTCTGTAACGAAAATTGCCGTGCTATTGTCGAAGGAATTTATTAAATGGGTTGCATTGGCAATTATTGTTGCGACACCTATCGCTTATTTTTCAATGGATAAATGGTTGCAGAATTTTGCTTATCGAATTAATATCGGGATATGGATTTTTGTAGTATCGGCAGTTATTGCGATGGTTATTGCGTTCGTATCCGTAAGCTTTCAAACGATAAAAGCCGCCACCGCTAATCCGGTGGACTCGCTACGATGTGAATGATATGAAACCGCCGACGATTCCAAAATTCCCCTACTGGCTACTCAGGAAGCTGACCTGCTTTGGTAGCCTTGAAGGCTTTTCGGGAGATATCGAGGAAGAGTTCGAAGACAGGATTGGAAATGAAGGTAAAAGAAAAGCGAGGCGGTGGATTTGGTACCATGCGGTTACAGCGATTCCGAAAGCAGTCCGATCATATTTACTTTGGGGAGGATTCATGTTTAAAAATTGTTTAAAAATTGCATTCCGAAATCTTATTAAAAATAAACCTTATGCATTTATAAGTATATTCGGACTGGCAATCGGTATGGCAGTTTGTATTCTACTAATATTATATGTTCAGCACGAGTTGAGTTATGACCGCTTTCATATAAACGCGGATACTATTTACAGGCTGTGCAATCCAGAGCATCCCTATCATTCGCCCCAAACGGCAAAAATACTGGCAGATAACCTTCCGGAAATCAAAGGTTATGCCCGAATTTTAAAACAGGGTGACCAGATTGTTCAACATAAAGAAAAACGATTTAAAGAAAAAGAACTTATCTGGGCCGATGTCGGTTTGTTTAAAATGTTCTCCTTTAAATTTATACACGGGAATCCTGAAACAGCATTACAGGACCCACTCACCATTGTAATCTCTGAAAAAATTGCACACAAGTATTTTGGCAATGAAAATCCCTTGGACAAAGTGTTCACATTAAATAATGAACACAATTATACAATTACTGGCGTAATGGAGGATATGCCTCAAAATTCCCATTTTCGATATGATATTTTTGCTACGCTCACTAATGCAGAAGATGTGTTCGGCAAACGTTGGATGAATCATTGGGGATGGGGGAATTTCCTGGTGTATTTTCATGTTCAGGATAATTTCTCCCATCCAGTCTTTGAAACGAAATGCAGCCAATTGATAGCTGAGCATAGAAATATCGAACAAAATGGTCCCCAACCTGAATACTCAATACAACCACTGAAAGATATTCATCTATACTCTTCGCATTTTAAATATGATATTCAACCGCAAAATAGTATCACATACGTGCTGATATTTTCAGCCATTGGTATTCTCATCTTACTCATTGCCTGTTTTAATTATATTAATCTGCTGACTGCCAACGCAAATACCCGGGTAAATGAAATTGGCATTAAAAAAGCTGTGGGAGCGACACGCAATCAACTTGCTATGCAATTTATTGGTGAATCGTTTGCGGTACTTTTTATTGCCTTGTTCCTGTCATTTATTTTTGTAAAAACGTGTTTGCCGATTATTAATGCACTTTCAGGTAAGATACTTTCATTTACAGCGCTCATTCAAATGGAAACAATCTTGGGTATCCTTGGTATCATCTTGGTCACGGGTATTCTGGCAGGGTGTTATCCCGCTTTTTTCCTTTCAGCATTTCGACCTGTTCAAGCGCTGAAAACATCTACAGCCAGTGGATCATCTAAATTCCAATTCAGAAGATTACTTGTTGGCGCTCAATTTACCATTGTCATCATTCTGATATGTAGCGCTATTTTAATGTTTCGTCAAATCAATTATCTTCAGCAAAAAGAGTTGGGATTTAACAAAGAATATATTCTGATATCAGAAGTCGAAGATTTTGAAGATGTGGACAGATATAATACATTAAAACAGGCGCTCCTTCAACAGAGCGTTGTCATCAGTGTTTCTTCAGCCTCCCGTGTTCCTTCAGATGATCTTAATAATTGGGGAGGATTATTACCCGAAGGACAAACAGAGTGGATTACTATCCCGTTTGTTCATATACATCACGATTATTTTGAAACACTGGGGATAGAAGCCTCGCAGGGCCGGCTTTTCTCAAATGAACTTGAAACCGATGTTAATCATGCCATTATTCTTAATGAAGCTGCTGTGAAAAAGTTGGGAGTACATGAAAATCCTGTCGGACAGATGGTTCAATGCAGTTGGCCAGAATCCAATAGAAGGATCGTCGGAATTATTAAGGATTTTCACTTTGAATCACTTTACGAACAAATTCGCCCCGCGGCGTTTCTTATATATCACAATATGTGCAGGAATCTCATGGTCAAAGTAAAACCATCAAATGCAAAAAGCACCATCAATACAATTAAAGAAATCTGTAATAACTTTTACCCGGATTTGATATTTGAATTCCATTTTATAGACGAACGACTTGAACGTATCTATCAAACGGATACAAAAACATTCCAGTTAATGGGATATTTTACAGCATTGGCAATTATCATTGCCTGCATGGGGCTGTTCGGACTGGCGTCGTTTATGATGAAACGTCGCACCAAAGAAATTGGCGTTCGAAAAGTGCTCGGTGCATCTATCACTCACATTTTAATCGCACTAACAAAAGATTTTACCAAATGGATACTTATAGCCAATATCATCGCTTTTCCTATTGCCTGGTACGCCATGAATAAATGGCTGCAAAATTTTGCGTATAGAATTGACTTGACAATTTGGCCTTTTTTAATGGCGGGATTATCCGCTTTGATTATTGCTTTATTAACGGTAAGCTGGCAGACTGTGAAAGCGGCCCGAACCAACCCGGTGGATTCACTGCGGTACGAATAGCATGAAGAAGGCGATCCCCAAAATCCCCTACTGGCTGCTCAAGAGGCTGAATGTTTTTGGCATCCGTGAAGGCTATACCGGGGATATCGAAGAGGAGTTTGAGGAGAGGGTCCGATTGGAAGGAAAACGAAACGCGATTCTCTGGATCTGGTTTCATGCAATTGTTGCCATCCCAAGAGCTTTACAGATTTATCTTTTTTGGGGAGGATGCATGTTTAGAAATTATCTAATGATCACATTGAGGAATATTCGGAAGCATAAAGGATATTCCTTCATAAATATCGCTGGTTTGGCCGTGGGCATGGCATGCAGTGTGCTTATCTTTCTTTGGATTCAGGATATGTTGAGTTATGATACATTTCATGACCAGAGCCATCGGCTGTACCGAGTCCACTTAAAAATACTGGGGGATAACAGGATTTCGTTTTCTCCTTCAACGCCCTCTCCGTTAGGAAAAACTTTGAAGGAGATTTTTCCCGAAGTCACCCATTCGTCACGATTCACCACATCGTCGCAGAGACTGTTTCAATATGGAGATCTTCAATTTTATGAAGATGGATTCTGTTTTGTTGATCACGATTTCTTAGAGATGTTCAATTTCCCTTTGATCGCCGGTGATCCGACTTCAATGTTAACTGATCCATATTCTATCGTGATTTCTGAAGAGATGGCAAATAAATATTTTGCCGGAGAAAATCCATTGGGCAAGACTTTGCGTGTCGACAATGAATTTGATTTAACAGTCACCGGCCTGATAAATAACAAACCCCATCGCACTAATTTGACATTTAACTGTCTTGTGCCCGTGGCCTTGTATCCCCATTTATCTCGAAACGTCCGTTTGGATGATTGGGGAGATGTTCGTTTTCAAACACATATACGTTTGGGTGGAAATACCTCAAGGAGCCATGCGCATGCATTCATATCCCATTTCTTGGAAAAATACGATTCAGAAAATCGAAACCGCGAGTTGTTTCTGCTGCCTTTAAGGAACATACATTTGTATAATTTCGACGGCGCCTCAAATGATGGGATTTTTAATTTGTATTTTCTAGGTGCACTGGGCATCCTCATTTTATTGGTCGCCTGCATCAATTTTATAAACCTCTCTACTGCACGGTCTTCCATCAGGGCGAAAGAGGTCGGGCTACGAAAGGTGATTGGAGCAAAGAAGTCGCAGATAACAAAACAGTTTTTTGGAGAATCCATCCTTTTCTCTTTTTTCGCCCTTTTTATATCCATTATCATAATACTTTGTTTCCTGCCGATTCATAATTCGGTTTCAGGGAGACAGTTGACTTTTGATCTTTCCAATCATGCCATGATTTTCTTTGGTCTTCTGGGCATCGCGTTATTGACAGGCATCATATCGGGCATTTATCCGGCGCTTTATTTGGCCGCCTTTCAGCCCATTTCCGTCTTGAAAGGCGTGATGGTGAAAAAGGGCAGGGGTGGCAAGGGCTTTCGATTACGAAAATTACTTGTGGTCTTCCAATTCACTTTTTCGATACTGCTGCTGATTTTGACGTTCGTTTTATCCAGACAAATCCGATTCATGATGGGGAAGGATATCGGTCAGGATGATCGAAATATTGTGTGTTTTAGAATGCAGGACGATGTCAGAACAAAGTATCCGGCATTTAAGAATGAATTGCTTCGGCATCCGTCCGTTATCAGTGTGACGGCCTCAAAACATTATCCCAGAGTGGGGATATCTTTGACTACCACTGAAGTGGATTGGGACGGTAAAGATCCCAATTTTAATCCTTCCCTAAGTGTAAAATATATTCATCACGATTTTTTTAAAACGGTTAATGTAGAGTTGGTTCAAGGTCAATCATTTTCCGCAACATTGCGCAATCCAACTCAATTTATTATTCTTAATGAGACCGCCGCTGAGCCCATTGGATTTGACTCTCCTGTCGGCTGCTGGCTTTCAATTGGCGGAGAAGCATTCAACATCCTCGGTGTTGTTAAAAATTATCACTTTCAAACGGTAGCTGTGGAGATCAAACCTTTAATCCTTCGTTTTTCATTAGATGCATGTCAATACATCAGTGTTAAAATTGCCTCTACCCAAGACGGCCAATCAGCGGCGCTGAATTTCTTGAAATCCAAATGGGAAACTTTTGTTCCCGACCGACCGTTCGTACCCTATTTTTTAGATGAAATCATTAGATTACGCTATGAGGAACCCAAGAAATTTTTATACGTGTTTCACTACTTTATGGTCTTTGCCATCTTTATATCCTGTTTGGGTTTGCTAGGCCTTTCCGCTTATACCTCTGAGCAGCGCCGGAAGGAGATCGGCATTCGTAAGGTGCTTGGATCATCTACCGGCAACATTGTCCTGCTTTTGTCCAAAGAATTTGCGAAATGGGTTCTCATCGCCAATGGGATGGGTTGGGCATTGGGATTTCTTCTCATGACTTGGGGGATGCAATTCCTCCCTTATAGAATTGGGATAGGGGCAGATATTTTTTTTATAACGGGTGTTTTGACTTTAACCGCAGCTATCGTAACTGTGGGCTATCAGTCCATTAAGGCAGCCATGGCCAATCCGGTGGACAGTCTGCGGTATGAATAAGATGATCCATTCTATAATTCTGAAATTCCCTTACTGGTTGCTTAGGAAGCTGACATGCTTTGGTTCCCACGAAGGTTATGCGGGAGACATCGAGGAGGAGTTTGAAGAGAGAATCCGACATGAAGGTAAAAGAAAAGCGCTGGGGTGGATCTGGTTTCATGCGATGGCGTCGGTTCCCAGGACTTTTAAAATCTATTTTACTTGGAGCTGTATCATGTTTAAAAATTATTTCAAGATCGCGTTGCGTCACATCAGGAAATACAAGCTGTATGCCCTATTAAATATCACGGGTCTGGTTGTGGGATTCACCTGCTCCCTTTTGATTTTTCTGTATGTTCGGTATGAGTTGAGTTATGATACCTATCACGAGAATAAGGATACCATTTACCGGGTGGTTCAGAAGCAGGTCGGTAATGTCTGGCTGGGCACAGACCTGTGGAACGCCACATGCGGTATGTTGAAGCCTGCATTACTGGAACATTTTCCAGAAGTCTTGAAGGCAACGCGGGTGTATCATCGGGGGGGGACGGTGAACCATCGGGAAAACCATTTCATTGAACGGCGGTTTTTCATCGTTGAACCGGAATTCTTAGAGATCTTCACGTTTCCTCTGATCAAGGGCGATCCCAAAACGGCTCTAAGCGGTCCATTAAGTGTGCTGCTCACAGAAGCCATGGCTGCTAAGTATTTCGGCAATGAAGATCCAATGGGGAAAATCCTGAATGTGGGTAATCTTGACTATGTGGTAACAGGCGTGCTGAAAAATGTCCCCGGCAATTCTCATTTCACCTTTAATTTCTTGGCGTCTTTCGAGACACTGTATGCCACATCCCTCATGCAGAATGATCGGATTAATCGATGGGGGAACAATCATTACACAACTTATATGCAGATTCAAGAGGGCGTCCATGCCCGGATGTTGGAACAGAAGATTACCGAAGTGATTCAGCCGTTGAGAGAGAGATGGGGGGAAAATGAGTATCGTCTTCAGTGGGTTCCCGATATCCATTTGCACAGCCGGGTTAACCGGGAATTCGAACCCAACAGCGATATAAAATATGTTTATATTTTTTCAGCCATTGCCGTTTTCCTCTTGCTGATTGTGAGCTTTAACTACATGAACCTCTCTACAGCACAGGCTTTTTACCGGGCCAGGGAAGTGGGTATCAGAAAAGTCAATGGGGCAAACAGAGGACAGATTGCCGTTCAATCTATCGGAGAATCTGTCTTGTTCTCGATGAATGGGCTTGTTGTTTCACTCCTACTCGTAATGTTTTTGCTCCCTTCCTTCGGTATCTTCGTTGAACGGGATCTACATTTCGGTCTTATAAACAGTTTTGAGATTGTGGGAGGATTTACCATTCTTGCAATGTTGATTGGACTTATCTCAGGAAGTTATCCTGCACTAATTCTCTCCAGGCTTCATCCGATAAATGTATTAAAACGGGCCCGTATATCCGCTGCCAATAAAACAACGGGTTTTCGCAACACATTGGTCGTGATTCAATTTGTTATTTCTATTGCTATGATCGTGGGTACCCTTGTCTTATACAAACAATTGCATTTTCTCAAACACAGGGATTTGGGTTTTCAAAAGGAAAATATCGTCCACATCTATGCCTATGAACCTGAATTTCGGGGGAGATATGATGCTTTCAGAAATGAGCTGTTGCAACATCCCGGGATATCCGGTGTTACATATACCTCATCGACTCTGGCTTACAACACAAACGGTGGTGGAGCCTGGTGGGAAGGGAAACAGGAGGATGAGGATATTAATTTTTATCGATTGGCGGTGGATTACAGTTTCTTTGAATTTTTTCAAGTAAAATTGCTTCAAGGCCGTCCTTTTTCCCCTGAAATGACCACAGATATCGACCAGGCTTATATATTGAACGAAACAGCCGTGCGTATGATTGGTTGGGATGATCCATTGGGAAAAGCATTCAATCAATGGGCCGATGAAAATGGACAAGTCATCGGTATTGTCGATGACTTCCATTTCCAATCCCTCCGTCTTCAAATCGAACCCCTGGTCATCACCCTCGGCCGGGGAACAAACGACAGGAGATACTTTTCAATAAAAATCCGAAACGATGATATACCCGGCACTCTGGATTTTATTGAAAAACAGTATAAGGTTTTTTCACCCGGATACCCGTTTAACCTGACTTTTCTCGATGAGAGAATGGATCAACTCTACCGGTCCGATCAAAAGATGGGCACGATTTTTACTTGTTTTACAGCCATCGCGATTATCATTTCTGGTCTGGGCCTCTTCGGACTGGGATCCTTCACGGCAGAAAAACGAATCCGGGAGATCGGTATTCGAAAAGTCTTGGGTGCGTCCGTATCAACGCTTGTTCTGATGCTTTCCAAAGAATTTATCCGGTGGGTGATTCTGGCAGCAGCCATCGCATTTCCCATAGGATGGTATGCCATGCATCAGTGGTTACAAAACTTTGCGTATCGTGTGGATCTTGGAATATGGGTATTCGTGCTGTCCGCCCTGTTATCCCTCATCGTGGCTTTACTATCCGTCAGTTATCAATCGATCAGAGCGGCTCTGGCCAATCCGGTGGATAGTTTGAAGTTTGAATAGGCAAGCACCGATACGACGACGTCTTTGTTGATTCGCATCACCTTTTTTCTGTAACTTTTCTTTCGCTTTCCGGTATACCTATATAAGTTCAATTTGCACACAAATAGGGGAATCCTCATGGTTTTGTTGACACGTGCGGAAGAGATCGTGCTTCTCGCGGTTTATAAACTGAGAGACAACGCCTATGGCGTGACGATCCGCGAACAGGTCAAAGCCGATATCGACCGGTACTGGGCCTTTGGCGTGATTTATAAAACGCTCAAGAAAATGCAGGTGAAAGGATATGTGGATAAGATTGCCGGCGAGCCTCTCTCCCAACGTGGAGGGAGAAGTAAATATTTCTACCGGATCACAGATCGAGGTTTCCAGGCCCTGGATGATATAGCGAATGTCCACTCGTCCCTGTGGGAAGGCGTGCGATTATCGCTGGAGAAATAATCGATGCGCCGGATTCATCGCCCGAATCTATGGCATAAGCTTCTCCTGTTGTTTTTAAGAAGGCTTCTCAGTTCAGAAGAATATTATGAATTCAAAGACGATATCGATGAAGTTTATCAGGACATTGTTGAAAAGGATGCACGATGGCATGCAGATTTCTGGTATGGTTGCCGTATCCTGGAATCGCTGCCGAGTGCCATCATCGAATGTGTTACCTGGAGGTGGATGATGTTTACGAATTATTTGAAGATCGCTTTGAGGAATATCCAACGTCAGAAGGGATATGCGTTTATCAACATTGCAGGGCTGGCTGTGGGCATGGCCTGCCTGCTTTTAATTTTACTGTATGTGAATTATGAATTCGGTTATGAAAGTCACAATCCCGATGCCGAGCGGGTATACCGCATCTATGTGGAGCATCATGAATCCAATGAAGTCTTCAGGACGTCCAGCACGCCGGTTCCCCTGGTGGAGGCCCTGCATAAGGATATTCCTGCTATTGAAGATTTTAGCCGATTTGATGCACTCCCCAGGCTTGTAGCGAGCTACAAAGACAAACGGTTTGTGGAAACAGACATGGTTGCAGTTGATCCAGGCGTCTTTGATATTCTTGGATTTCAACTGATGACGGGCGATAAGAAGACCGCTCTGCAGGACGTGTATTCAATTGTCGTAACAGAAGATATTGCTGAAAAATATTTTGGCGAAGAAGATCCCGTGGGTAAGACTCTCGTTGTTGACGGCTCCCTCTCCCTGATGGTTCGGGGCGTGATGCGGAATCATCCTTCCAACACGAATTTCGATCCGGATATCCTGGTTTCGTTCAGCACCATCAAAGAAGTATTTGGCAGCGGCTACACCACCAACTGGCTGAGTCAGGTGCTTCAGTCTTACATCCTCGTGCCGGAAGATCATTCTGTGGAAATGCTGGAAAAGAATATCGAGGCGTCTTTCAGTAAATACAGAGCCAAAGAAAACGATGAACGAAGGCTGAAATTGGAACGCCTGAGCCGCATGCATCTCTATTCCATTTTTGGAAATCAGGGCATCCGTACCATCACCATTTTTTTAGCCGTGGGCGTTCTCATCATCCTCACGGCCTGCATCAACTTCATGAACCTGGCGACGGCCCGGTCCGCCAAACGCGCCAGGGAAGTGGGTATGCGTAAAGTAGCCGGCGCCCAGAAAAATCAGATTATCGGGCAATTCCTGGGAGAAAGCTTCGTCTATGCACTCCTGTCGCTGATTCTGGGTATTCTGCTTGCCGCTGTATCGATTCCTTTGCTGCGAAACATTACGGGACAGTCACTTCATGTGACGCAGATGGGTCAAATGCCCATCCTGCTGAGTCTTGTGGGAACGCTTGTTTTGGTCGGTTTTGTATCAGGCAGTTACCCTGCGCTTTACCTCTCTGCATTCCGGCCCGTCAGTGTGCTCAAGGAATCTTTTGGTGCAGGAAAAAGCGGAACGCTATTCCGAAAAATCCTGGTGGTTTCGCAATTCAGCGTCTCCATTATGCTGATCATTTGTACTTTTCTGTTTACCTGCCAAATTGATTACATGATCAACATGCCGTTGGGATTCAAACAGGATCAGATCGTCGTGATTCGGAATCCAGGGCGGGGAAGCATTGAACCGTTTAAGCAGATGTTGGCAGGCGATTCCCGTGTTGTGAGCATATGCGGTTCAGTTCTGCTCCCCCACAGTATCGGGAGGTACAACGAAGTGACCTGGGAGGGCGCAGACAATAATGAGACCATTGCCATCAAACACAATACGGTGGATTATGAATTTCTGAAAACCTATGAGATTCCGCTTCTTGCCGGCCGAAATTTTTCCAGGGATTTTACCACTGAATTTAGGGAAGGCAGCAGGGATCCACGGAACGCCGGGGCCGTGTTGCTCAATGAAACGGCCGTGGAACGTTTTGGATGGGATGAGCCGATCGGGAAAAAAGTGATTCAGGTTTTCGGTGAGCTCCGTCTCACTTTCACGGTCATCGGTGTTGTGAAAGATTTTCATTTTTCTTCCCTTCGTAATCCCATCGTTCCGCTGAAAATTTTCTTGGGCCGGCAGCCTTCCACTTACATTTCTATTAAGATCCAACCGCAGGATATCCAGAGCACCTTGAAGAAGATTGAATCCGCCTGGAAATCATTCAATCCTAATGCGCCATTCGAATACTTCTTTTATGATTCGGTATTTGCGCAGCTCTACCAGCAGGAGAAGAATCTACGCACGCTTTTTCAATACTTCAGTTTCCTGGCTATTTTTATTGCCTGTCTTGGTCTTTTTGGATTAGCGTCTTTTGCAGCGGAGCGGCGCACCAAAGAAATCGGGATTCGGAAAATATTGGGGGCTTCGAGCCAGGGATTGGTGTTGTTGCTTTCCAAGGAATTTACGAAATGGGTGCTCATTGCAAATATCGTCGCCTGGCCGGTTGCTTATTATGTGATGTCCCAGTGGCTCAGTGGGTACGCGTATCGGACATCAATCGATCCATTGGTTTTCATACTCTCAAGTTTTTTGGCTTTGGTCCTGGCATTGTTTACCGTGAGTGTCCAATCCATCCGCGCTGCCTTGGCCAATCCGACGGAGAGCTTAAAATATGAGTAAGGAATGGGGAGGTAAAAAAGAGTAATCGGTCATCTTTAAACGGTGAAAAGATGGGAAACTGTAAACGGTGAACAGTGAACAGTAAACGGTGAAAAAAGGTAATCGGTGATCGGTGAAAAAATGGTTAACGGTAACCGGTGGCTAGTGAACGATCTATGGGGATGGATTAAATACTGAAAAAGTAATTGTAAATGATATAGATTTTTGACTAGGCCCGTCCCGAAAAAGCTGTTCGGGACGGGGATTATTGAGCCCATCCAGAGAAGGGATTTTAATCCCTTTGTTGTCTGTTATCAGATATATTTAAAAGATACCCGTTTTAATGTTACTCGACAAGCATACCTGTGAGTCTCAGTAGTTCAATTTCGTTGAGTTTAGCGTCGTACTTGGCGCTAGACAGGTTGCTCTTGGCCCTGATGAGATTGAGCTGAGCCTCTCGAAATTGGGTCGTTGTGACCTGTCCCAGGTTATATAATTCTTGAGTTCGTCTGAAATTGAGTACAGCGGCTTCCAGACTGCGCTCTTCGAGGTCCAAAACCAGAAGGGCGTTATGAAATGCTTCGTAGGCACTGGTGACTTCTTTTTCCAGGTTGAGCAGTTCTTCCTGATTTCGCAGCTCCTGATTTTTCAGATCGATCTGGGCATTTTGTCTCTGAATCGACGTCTTAAAACCGTTGAAAAGATTAAGACTGAGGGTGGCACCCACGCGCAGGGTCTTCGATGGATCGTCCAAACGTATGTTCAGATCTGAAGTGTTCTGGCTGTAGCCGTAGGATGCAGACAGATCGATTCGGGGCAGATGAGCCGATTTGGCAACGCTTAGATCATAACGTGATTGATTGAAACGTTCACGAGTTGCGAGGTAATCGGCATTTCGATCCAATGCAAGGATCTTAAGGGATTCTAAATTTTCTGGTTCAGCGAAATTCACAACTGTATCCACAAGAAATGGGTGTTCCACATCACGATTCAATAGTACATTCAGCCCCCGCTTTGTCTCGTCCCATTGAAATTGGGCCTGAGTCACAGTGACACTGTCGGAATTGAGGTCGACCTGGGCAGCCAGGACATCGATGGTTCGGGCCTGTCCATAAGCGGATCGCTGTTTTGCACGTTCCAAACGTTCTTGTGAAATGATCAAAAGCTCCCGGGCAATTTGAAAGTTCTCATATGCAGATGCGGCGGCATAATAGGCCTGGCCGACCTGAAGCAGCGTGAACTCAATCAAATTACGGGCCTCGATCTCACCCAAACGGCCTGAGGCTTGAAGCTTCTTGAAACGATAGATATTACCGAAACCGTCGAAAAGCGTATAACTGGCCGACACCTGGGCGTTGGTCTGAGTCGAAGCATCTTCGCTGGCAACCCCTCCGTCACTGTCCTGATAGTTGGCACTCCCAGATAAATTGATATTGGGAAGAAGGTCGGCATTGCCGATGTTGACATTCTTCCTGGCAATGGTCGCGTTGTTCCGGGCAATCTCAATTTGATGATTCTGTTTCAGGGCAACGGATACGGCCTGGTCGAAGGTCAACACGTCCTGGGCCGAGAGGGTATTAACTCCCATAATCATGAATATCAGAACTATTGATCTTGGTTTCATACGTTTATCCTTCCTCGCCGGGGCCGGCGGATTGCTCTCGAGCAAAGATTTCTTCCCGAACGGCAGGTTCCACTTCTTCCTGGCTGAGTTTCGTACCTTTAAACAGCCAGTAAAGATAGAATTTCAACTTGTTGAGTATCAACAGTAATGCAGGGAGCATGAGTAATGTCAACAGGGTTCCGAAGGCCAGCCCGTAGGCCACAGAGACGGCCATGGGCGAGAGGAACTGGGCCTGGTGACTCCGCATAAAAATCAGAGGTCCGAGACCGGCAATGGTGGTGATGGATGTGAGAAATACCGGACGAAAGCGGGAAAGTCCTGTCTCATAAATGGCCGTTTGAAATGGCCTGCCTTCTTTCAACATGCGGTTCATGGTACTGACCAAAACCAGGGAATCGTTGACCACGATACCCGCCAGAGCAATGACACCGAACCAGGACAACATACTCACGATGTGCCCCTGTATGAGATGCCCCCACAGGACGCCAATGATACTGAAGGGGATGAGGAGAAAAACGATAATGGCCTGAGTGAATGATCGAAACGTCAGCACGACAATGAGAAACATGAGGATGAGCATGGGGGGGACAATCCGTCCGATGGCGCGCATGGTTTTCTGATTTTCCCGGCTCTGTCCTTCAAAATTGAACCAGATGTCCGGAAATTTCTCGACAATTTCCGGCATGATGTCGGCCCGGATATCGGCGATGATGTCAGGAACCGATTCCCTGGGGTCGGTGATGTCCGCTTCCACTTTAACCACCCGTTGTGCATCGATGTGATTGACAGCCATGACACCCCGCTGGATGGAAAAGTCTGCAATTTCCTTTAGCGGGTATTCACGGCCGCCGGGCAGCCGGATACGCATGTCCTCCAATTTGCGTACCGAAGAACGGTCCTCCTGGGTATACCTCACCCAAATCTTGACCTCATCGATGCCACGCAACAACCGTTGGGCTTCGCTACCAAAAAAGCCGGAGCGTACCTGGTTGAGCACATCGGCCGTGGTCAGGCCCAGTGCAAAGGCCCGTTCCTTTAAGCGAATGCTGACTTCGCGAAGTCCTGGTGGGTCGTCATCCACGACGTCCTTCAGTTTCTCGACTTTTCGGAGTTCATCCTTTAAGACTTTCTTTGCTTCCCGGAGTTGATTGAGATCATTACTGGCCAAAGCAATAGAGACCGGTTTTCCAAAGCGCATGCCACCACCGAATTCCAGCTTTTCAGAATCGGGTATGGGGCCCACTTGCCGTCGAATACGATTGGTGGTTTCCATGGAATTCCAGGAACGGTCTTCACTACTAACGAGGGTGACTGAGAGGTTCCCCTGATGGGTCGCCGGTCCGATACTTCTGGAAATATTCAGGATCAAATCTGTTTCATCATCCACTTCACGTTTATAAAACTCATTGATCAGCCATACACGGGACTCCATGGATGTGAGTAAACTGTCCGTTATAGCGTCCGGCGTTCCCGAAGGCATCTCCAACCGAATGTTTACGTTCGAACCCTCGATGATGGGGAAGAAGGTGGTCTTGATGATACTGCCTCGAAGAGCACCTAACGTGATGAGAAAGAGGGCAACCGGAATGGCCAGGGCAACCAACGGATTACGGATCGTGAATTTTAATGCGGGTCCATAAATCTTTTCCCGGAAGCCTTTCAGTGCTTTGTCCGCCCAGCGTTCTACAAAACTTTTCTTGTTGGATACGGCGCAGAGTGCTTTGGAGTGGGCGATGTGGCCCGGCAGAATGAAGGCGGCTTCGATCAAGGAAACGAGAAGGGTGGCCACAACCACGAAGGCCATGTCTTTTGCCCGGTCACCCAGGCCGCCTTCCAGGAAGAAAAAGGTCGTGAATATGACCACCGTGGTTAAAATGGAAGCGACCACGGATGGCAGCACTTCGATGGTGCCGTTCAGGGCCGCCGGAATGGGCTTCTCGCCCCGCTCGTGATGCTGATAGATGTTCTCCGCAATAACGATACCGTCGTCCACGAGAATGCCCAGGACCAGAACCATCGCCAGCAGGGACATCACATTGATGGTCAGACCATAGAAGGGTCCGAACATGCACATCCCGGCAAATGAGACCGGAATGGCCAGGGCCACCCAGAAGGACATCCGTGGATTCAGGGAAAGAGAAAGAAAAAGCAGTACCAGGATCATTCCCAAAATACCGTTGTTTGTCAGGAGATCGATACGTTCCTGTATAATTTCACCACCATCTCGAACGACATAAGTCTGTACCTCATCATGGGTGGCGTTGTACCGTTCCATAAAGTTTTTTACCGCTTCGGTGACGAAGAAAAGGTCTTCTTGATTGGTGTTCTGGACAGTGACCCGTACAGATGCTTTGCCGTTGTAATAGACGCGGTTGGGATTTTCCGACCAGCGATCGATGAGGTCTGCCACATCCTTGAGACGCACGATGGCGCCATCGGGTGTGGACCGGAGAACATGGTTGGCCAGTTCTTCACCATAATAGCCCTTGAGATTGGCCCGGATGAGGAGTTCTTCCCGCTTCCCTTTAATCTTACCCCCCGTCATCTTGACATTGGCCTTTCTGACGGCATTAAGGACCTCTTGAAATGTCATGTCATAGGCTCGAAGATCATTTTCCCTGAGACTGATCTCGATTTCTTCGGCCGGAAAACCGCTGAGGGAAACCTTGGATATACCGTCTATAGAGAGCAGTTCCCGTTCGGTGCGACGGGCTTCCTGCTTTAAGGTCTTAAGATCCACATTACCGGCCAGGACAAAGTCGATGGCAAAATTCCGGGCTTCCCGCCGGAATATGGTCATGCGCTCCATTCCCGCAGGAAAGGAACTGACCTGGTTCACGGCGTTTTTAACATCCTGAAGCACAATATTGACATCGTACCCTGTTAGAATGGTCACAGTGATGCGGCAACTGTTCTCATTGGATACCGATTCGACACGCTCGATACCGGTTACCCCTTTGAGATTGTCTTCGATCTTGAGAACGATGGCCTCTTCAATCTCTTCGGGTGAAGCGCCCGGGTAAAAGGCCTGAATGATGATGGTTCGACTGGGAATCAGCGGGAAAAAAGTTGTTTTTAAACTCCTGAATCCCACCCACCCAAACAGAAAAATTGCCACCAGCAGGACATTCCCCAATATAGGATATTTGATAAATGTTCGGATCGCATTCTTCATTCCCGATTCCTTCCCGCTTGTATGGACTGTGAGCATGGGGATGAGGCATCTGCCGGCCTTTGCATACCTGGACCTTGCGGATGTCCACCGGCTTCCGATTTGGGAAGCCGAATGCCTTCACGGGCGTCCGCCCAGTATTCTCCCAAAATACGGGTACCGTCGGGAAGGCCTCGAACGATGACCTGGTCGCCCTCTTCAGATACGACTGTTACTTTCATGGAAATGAGAATGGAGTCTTGCACTGTATAGATCTGATCTTCGCCGATCAGGAGATCTTTGGCCACAGCATAGGCATTGGAGATGGGATCGGCCTGGGCGAGGGCAGTGAGGTACATCCCATCCCGAAGGAGGGGATCCCTTGTGTGGATATAGATTTTCACTGTCATGGAGTTCCGGTCTATTACATGGTTCATGCGTTGAATACGACCCTCAAATGTACCTGGTATCACTTCGGAAATCAGGGTGACTTTCTGTCCGACCTTGAGACGGTCCACATCGCGGACGGATACTGCGGCCTCCATTTCATAGAGTTCTGTATTGGTAAACTCACCCAGCTTTTGACCTGTCCTCACCAGAGTCCCGGGATTAATATTGGCCTGGTTGACAATCCCATTAAAAGGAGCTTTGAGGGTGTATTTGGCCAATGTTTCTTCCATGCTTTTGATGGAGTAGTATTGCCCGTAGATATTACGCGATGCGATATAGTATCTCTCCTGATCACTCTCAGGTTCAGGAAGGGGTGCCAATGTTTTCTCGACGTGAAAATCGCTCAAGTAGCTCTCCCAATGCCGGCTGCGTTGAGGAAAATCGATGGATAAATCGGGGAGGAGCAGCGTCAATTGGTTGAGCAGATTGCTCTTCTGGGCCAATACGTTGTTCTTATAAACCCGATCATCAATTTGGACGAGGATGTCTGCTTGCTGATAACGATTGCCCTCTTTGAACCGACGGTTCGTCTCCAACAAGACGCCGGAAACCTCGGCATAGAGCTCGACCTTATCATATGCATAGAGCGGCCCTGTCATCTCGATTTGGGTATGAATATCTTGATTCCGGACAGTGAGTATTTTTAGAGGTTTTATACCTCCCGTTGCCGGTCTGCGTCGCATGGGTTCTTTTTGGCTGCTGAGAATACTGCTGATGATAATCCCCAGAACAATGATCGATCCGGCGATGAGCCAGGTCAGCCGTTTATTGGACATAAATCCTCCTTTTTATCAGGCTAAATACGGAAAATCATTTTTTGATATTTACTATAAAACACGATATCTCTGAAAACCTTGTGCAGCATAATATAATATTAATTTTTTAAATAGACAATTTTAACAGGTTATTTATTCCTAACCTGAAAAATTTATATGCCACAAAGTCACCAAGACACAAAGTTATAATAAATAATATCTTGAGTAAGTATTGGGTCTTTCCATTTAAATTCAGTTTTTAATATCAATAACACCTAATTTATTTGTTCTTAGTGACTTAGTGTTCGCCACGTCGAATCTGCCTTGGGCATGATCTTGGTGGCATTCATTTAGGAATAATCCAGGCTAATACATCTATTTTTCTTGAAGCGATTTTACTTATTCGACAATTGGATTAATTTTGTTCCATAAAATGACCATTTGATGTATGAAAGATTTGAAACATTTTATCGATAATATCGTTAAAACATTAAATCGACAATATCGATTTAATAAAAAAGATAAGCCCAAATGCCACTTTGGGAATCTTCTGAAATGGAAGGTAAGCAAATGAAAAAAACCCCGTTTTTAGCAAACTGGCTAAGGAGACAGGAGAACGGAGACGGGAGACAGGAGCGGGTAAACCCAGGTTGTTTCCGATTTTTTTCGGAATCACCGGGTGTTTGGGGTGGTGAGGAAATATGGTAATCGGTTATCAGGAAATCGGTGAACGGTGAAAAAAGTAAACGGTGAAAAAAAGGTAATCGGTATTCAGTAATCGGTGACCGGTGTCTTTGTGGCAATTAAAGAATTAGACAGGTTATTAAAATATTGGATTGATAACCATAAAATGAGGATGGTACTATTATGGGAATTCTCACAAGAAAAGAAGAGATCATTATGATCGCCATTTGGAAGCTGGGTGGGGATGCATATGGCGTATCTATCAGAGACAAGGTGATTGAATTGTCCGCCCAGAACATTGTTTATGGTACCCTCTATAATTCTTTGGAGTATTTGATCCGGAAGGGTTATGTGACTTCCCGAAAAGGCGACCCAACTCCGGAAAGAGGGGGGAAGAGTAAAACGATCTATACCATAACACGCAATGGTGAGGCGGCACTGCAGGCGACAAAAGCACTCAACGATCAACTCTGGCAGGGAATGCCCGGATTCAATCTTGGGAACCCTGCCAAATGAAGAGATCGGCCAATCCTCCCATTTTTGCTCACTTTTTATTGAGGCGCCTCTGTCTTTATGAAGAGGACCATTCAATCCTGGGTGATTTTGAAGAGACCTATGTGAGGATGCTCAGAAGAGAAGGTGTTTTAAAGGCCTGGTTCTGGTATTGGTTACAAGCACTCCGAACATTGCCCGAGTATCTCAAACTCAAATTCACCATGAGGACCATTATGCTTAAAAATTATATCATCGTTGCATTTAGAAATATTAAAAAGAGCAGGTCGTTTGCATTCATTAATGTCAGCGGTTTTGCCGTGGGTCTTGCATCTTGTATCCTGATCCTGCTCTACATTCGTTATGAACTTTCCTATGATAAATTCTATCATAATGTGGACAATATCTATCGGATCGCCATGGAAGAATTGGATCCCGACAGGCCGAGGTACTGGGGCTGGACATCGGTCATGCTTTCGGAAACACTTCATGCAGAATATCCCGAAGTTCTAAAAGCGACACGAATCCTCACCGAGATGGGTGAGACCCAGATCACATATCAAAATAACAGTAATATTGAAAAACGTGTCCTGTACGCCGATTCCGCATTTTTTGATATTTTTTCCATTCCCCTTATCGTCGGTGATCCAAAGACCGTCCTTCAGCATCCGAATTCCGTCGTCATTTCTAAATCAACGGTGAACAGGATTTTTGGAAACGAGGACCCCATCGGGAAAGCGATACAGGTTCGAAATTGGTGGGCCGATAATACGGATCATCTCATCACCGGAATCTCGGAGGATATTCCCGGCAACTCCCATTTTCGCTACGATTTTTTAATCTCCTATAATTCAACACGAGTGAGTCAGTCCCGTAATTTTGGGTACACACAGATTTTCAATTATCTGATGCTGGGGGAGGGAAGCGATCCTGATGCACTTGAAGCGAAATTCCCGGACATGGTGAGAAAATATGAAGCACCCGGCGTCGAGGAGAGACGGCAGATATCCTATGACGAATACCTGGCTCAGGGCTATGGT
>Ga0114922_10001839_pt1 | contig 20128 bp, 14 predicted proteins | sample AartaG_FD_100975 | JGI IMG/M metagenome (GOLD analysis project Ga0114922, IMG submission 100975) | Deep subsurface microbial communities from Aarhus Bay to uncover new lineages of life (NeLLi) - Aarhus_00045 metaG | ecosystem: Environmental > Aquatic > Marine > Oceanic > Sediment | place...
CGCCCGCCGAGTCGTCAAGATCCGACGTGAATACAATCGGCAGGGCTGCCGTGCTCTGCGCCAGTATGGTCCCTGCCACGAAGATGTCGACGCCCGCGCCCCAGTCAGCCTTCACTATCTGCCCTGGCGCGATCGTCAGTGTGGTACCGTCGGGCACGGCCACGTCCCCTGTAAGGCGATACACAATCTCTGGGTCATCCCAAAAGCCATCCCCCGGAAGCGTGCCCCAATCCAGCTCCACGCCGTTCACCCCGTTATCGTCAAGCGTCACCCCGCCGATCGTGGGGTCCGAGGCCAGGTCTATGCTGATGGCCGCACCCGTGTTATATCGAAACGCATTATCAGTTACCGTGGGATTGCTGACCTGAACGCGCAGGCCCGCCGTCGAGGAGTCCCGCAGCACGCTGTTCGTCATCGTCAGCTCGCCGCCGTTCACGTACACCTGCGCCGCCGACCACGCCCCACCGTAGCGCACCTCTACGTAATCCAGCACACTCCCCGTGCTGGTGCCGGTGAACTCGATGCGGTTCCAGTTGCCCCCGTACGGCGCGTTCGCACCCGCGTCGTTGTTCGTGTCCCCGCCTGCAGAGTCATCGTAATCCGACGTAAAGATAATCGGCGAGGCCGCCGTGCCATCCGCCAGCATGGTCCCTGCCACCAGGATGTCGACGCCCGCGCCCCACTTAGCCTTCACTATCTGCCCCGGCGCGACCGTCAGTGTGGTGCCATCGGGCACGGTCACGTCCCCCGCAAGGCGATACACGATCTCGGGGTCATTCCAGAAGCCATCCCCTGGAAGCGTGCCGCCGTCCAGCTCCACGCCGTTCACCCCGTTATCGTCAAGCGTCACCCCACCGATCGTGGGGTTCGAGGCCAGGTCCATGCTGATGGCCGCACCCGTGTTGCCCTGGAATGTGTTGTCAGTCAGCGTCGGGTCGCCACCTTCGATGCGCAGGCCCGCCGTCCAAGAGTCCCGCAGCACACTGTTCGTCATCGTCAGCTCGCCGCCGCTCACGTACACCTGGCCCGCCGACCACGACCCGCCTCCATAGCGCACCTCCACGTAGTCCAGCACGCTCCCCGTGCTGGTGGCCGCGAATCCAATGCGGGCCCAGTCTCCCTTCTGCCCTTCTGAAGGGCCGTCGCCGTTCGTATCGATGTCGTCCGCGGTGCCTAACTCGCCGTCAAGACCAGTATCGTCCCGTACCGACGTGAAGAGGATCGCCGACGCCGCAGTGCCATCGGCGTCCAACGTCCCCTCGACGAGCAGATCGGCAGCTATACCCGAGTTGAACTGGACGATCGCGCCGGGCTGGATGGTAAGCGTCGCCCCCTGCGGCACGCGCACATCCCCTACAACCCGATGAACGTCTCCCCCCGACCATACGGTACCGTCAGGGATATCTCCCGACCACTCGATTACGCTGCCCTTAAGCGCAAGATCCTGGCCAGCAGTACCGGCGCTACTTAGCAGAAGCCTCTGCTCGAGCCTCTCGAGCTCCAAGCTGACGGACCGACGTGTTCTGAGCCCAAGGATGTCTAACACTTTTCGGATGCGCACCTCGACCTCCTCCTGACCCTGAGGACCGTGCCACAGGCCAAAAGAACACACCGTGGAAGTTCAGGTAGTAACGGGCCTCGCCGAGGCCTTGCGAACGTTGCTGCGCCTACCCTCGCCGGCGCACATTATAGCTACCCCGATATCTGAGTCAACGTTCTTGCCCCTGCTGCCGGCGAGAGCCTTCTGCCACCTGGAACCACAGCCGGAATGCTTTCGCATTCTGGCCGAACCGAGGTCGCAGCAACGCCTCACGCACTACGCGCATGCTCGCCAAGACGCGCTGAAAGCATGTGTGCCAATAAGTGTGGCGTTCGTCGAGAAGCAGGAGGCGAAGCCCCTTGCCAGCTTCGATAACTGGCTTACCATGTGGACGCGTGAGAATCAGCCCGAGCATCAAGCAATCGGTGAGAAGTATGTCTGGAGGCCTGCCGATGATCTCTTGCTTTCGTTCGTCCGACTCCCGACACTCTTCACCAAGCAGGCCTTCATTCACCAGATCCTGTGAATTAAGGATCCAGATTGTGCAAGATTTACCATGCTGCTGCTCGGGTCGCTGAGAAGGTGAAGGCGGTTTCCTTGCCAGGTAATCCTGGGCACGCTCCAGCTTCTGGGCGGCGACCTGAACGGGGATATAGCCCTTACCGGAAGCAACGTCGGCACCGTGATGGCCATCGCCATCGGCGGCCAGGGCAGAGACATTGCCGGTGACATCGTCACGCCGAGCGGCAACGTCACGACCGTCATGGCGATCAACGGGGATCTCGATCTGAGCGGCGGCCGCTCGATCTCGGCCGGTGGGACTGTCAACGCCCTCATGGCCATCGACGGCGACATTCTCGGCGATGGGCTGACCAGTCCGGACATCTACGCCGGGAACGGCAACTTGACCAGAAGCCGGTCAGGCTTTGACTGCTGGGCGCAAGCGGGTAGAATCCCGCAGGAGGGCCGGATTGGCTTGAGCCAAGCGGCCGTGCAAACGTGACCTGATCTGCTCGGGTGTGTAGGGCTTACTACCTATCCCAGAGAGCTCCCTTCATTGAGAAAAGGGGCCAGATCCTAACACGGGATCTGTACTCGTTCTCGGGGGCAGGTCATCCTATCAGGCCCGGCCAAACAGTGACCAATGCTCGGATGTGCGAGGTGTTTGGGTGCGGACGGGATGCGACGGAGCCGTCATGGCCTCGCCTGGGGCTGGTCCTGGGGCAAATGCTGCAACGGCGCCGCGGCACTCTACTCCGCCAACTCGAACGGGTAACGCAGAGCATCATCGATGCGACTTACAGGTCGGCGAAGACCGGGAAGGAAGTCCGAATCAGGCAGGCGTGACGGGAGGAGGCCTCATGGATTCTTCGAACAGATCGGAATCGGCGAGCCGCGAATGGGAAAGCCCTCGTCTGGTGGGACGGCATCGTCTGGCGGCGCGGGCGACGTTCATCCCATTCGACAGCGAGACCGCAGCGTCGGCCGGCGAGCGGGGCCGGTCGTCCAGATTCCAGATTCTCAACGGCCGGTGGAGATTCCACTATGCGCAGGCACCTTGCGCAGCGCCAGCGGACTTCATGGGACCGGACTTCGACGACTCCCGCTGGGACGACATCACCGTCCCCGGACACTGGCAGTTGCAGGGCTACGGCCGTCCGCACTACACGAACGTGAACTACCCCTTCCCCGTCGACCCGCCGAGGGTGCCTTCGGAGAACCCCACGGGACTGTACCGCCGCGAGTTCGTCGTCCCCGACGGCTGGACCGGGCGGCGGATCATCCTGCACTTCGCCGGCGTGGACAGCATGTTCACCGTCTGGGTGAACGGACGGGAAGTCGGCATGAGCAAGGGCAGCCGCCTGCCGGCGGAGTTCGACATCACCCCGGCGGTCAGGCCCGGCCGGAACGTGCTGGCGGTCCGTGTGCTCCAGTGGTCGGACGGCTCCTACATAGAAGACCAGGATATGTGGTGGCTCAGCGGCATCTTCCGCGACGTCTACCTGCTGGCGCTCCCCAAGGTTGCCGTGTTCGACTACTTCGTGCGAACGCACCTGGATGACGATGGTCGCAAGGGGCGATTGCAGGTGGCTGTCACGCTCAGGAACTTTGGCGAGTCGGGCGCGCCCGGCGTCGCGGTCAAGGCCCGGCTGCTGGATGCCGACGGACGGGCCGTTCTGAAGCGCACGCTGAGCGCGAAGGCCGACGTGCCCGCCGGGGGCGAGGCAACTGTCGAACTCTCTGCAAACATCGCGAATCCCGTCAGGTGGTCCGCCGAAGACCCTTACCTCTACACGCTGGCGTTCGGCTCATTCGACGCCGAAGGCAACGCGCTCGAGCACGTGGCCGGCAAGGTGGGCTTCCGACGGATCGAGCGCCGGGGCAACATCTTCCTGGTTAACGGCATGGCGATCAAACTGAAGGGCGTCAACCGGCACGACACCGACCCCGACCTCGGGCGCGCGGTCACTTACGAGAGGATGCTCCAGGACGTGCTGCTCATGAAGCGGTATAACATCAACGCTGTGCGCACTTCGCACTACCCCAACGACCCGCAATTCCTCGACCTGTGCGACACGTACGGTTTGTACGTCATAGACGAATGCGACCTGGAATGCCACGGGATGCGTCCCAGGCGGTTCCGCGAACTCAGCGACAGCGAGGAATGGACCGAGGCCTACGTGGATCGTATGCGACGGATGGTGCAGCGGGACAGGAACCATCCCTGCGTCATCATGTGGTCGCTGGGGAACGAAGCGGGGGGCGGACGCAACTTCCAGGCCATGGCCGCCGAGGCCCGGCGGATGGACCCCACGAGGCTCATCCACTACGAAGCCGACCCGGAATGCAGCGACTCGGACGTCTTCAGCCTCATGTACCCCACCCTCGAGCGCATCCAGTGCGTCATCGACGGACGCCCCACGCCCAGGTGGGGAAGCGGCCATTTCCCGCCGGAGTTGTTCGACGACAAGCCCTTCATCTGCTGCGAGTACGCGCACGCCATGGGCAACGGCCCGGGGGGGCTCAAGGAGTACTGGGATCTCTTCTACAAGCACGACCGGCTCATGGGCGGCTGTGTCTGGGAGTGGGCCGATCATGGCCTGCGGAAGCGAACCGCCGACGGCCGCGAGTACTTCGCCTACGGCGGCGATTTCGGCGACGAGCCCAACGACGGCAACTTCGTCTGCGACGGCCTCGTCTTCCCTGACCGCACGCCTTCGCCCGGCCTGATCGAGTACAAGAAGGTGATCGAGCCGGTGCTCGTCGAGGCCGTGGCGCTGGAACACGGTCGGGTTCGCGTCACGAACCGGTACGACTTCCTCTCGCTGGACCACCTGGCGATGACCTGGGAGGTGTCGGCGGATGGCGAGGTATTACAGTCGGGCCGGATGTCCACGCCAAAAATAGCCCCACGCAAGAGCAAGGTTGTGACCATCCCGTTCGACCTGCCCGTCCGGCCGCAGACGGCGATGGAACATTTCCTGACGATCCGCTTCGCCCTGGCGGCGGCAACGACGTGGGCGCCGGCCGGGCACGAGGTCGCCTGGGCGCAATTCCCGCTCCCGGTCAAGACCGGCCCGCAGGCGGTCCGTCCCCTGTCGTCCATACCTCCGATCGAGTGCCGCGAGCAGGCCGGCGAGCTGGTCCTCGCGGGGCCGGACTTCGAAATCACGTTCGACCGCCTCATGGGCCGGATCAGGCGTTGGACGTGCCAGGGGCGGCCGATCATGCATGCGGGGCCCCGGCTGAACTTCTGGCGGGCCACTACCGACAATGACCGGGGCGGCGACAGAATGGCCCAGAAATGGCGCGACGCCCATCTGCATCAGCTACAACACCGTGTCGAGGATGTCACATGGAAACGTCTGACCGACCAGGCGGTGGTTGTGCGGGTCGTTTCGCGAATCGCCACTCCCGTGCTGTACATCGGGTTTGACTGTCAATACGACTACGTTGTCTACGGTAGCGGGGATGTGATCGTTCAGGTTCACGGTCGACCTTGTGGCGGCGAGTTCCCGCCGGCGTTGCCGCGCATCGGCCTGGAGATGACCGTGTCGGCGGACCTGGACAGCGTGCGATGGCTGGGCCGGGGGCCGGGCGAGACCTACCCCGACTCGAAACAGGCGGGCTGGATCGGCGTATTCGCGGCATCGGTGGACGATCTCTGCACGCCCTACGTGTTCCCCCAGGAGAACGGCAACCGCAGTGACGTCCGCTGGTTGTCCCTCACGCCCTCTCGCGGCGCCGGCCTGCTGGCCGCCGGCATGCCTACGCTGAACTTCAGCGTCCACCGCTTCACGACGATGGACCTCGAAAACGCCCGCCACACGGTCGAACTCCCGCGCAGAGAGGAACTGACCCTGAATCTGGATTATCGCCAGCGACCGCTGGGCACGGCCAGTTGCGGCCCCGGCCCGTGGGAGTTCTACGAGTTGCGGCCCGAGGAGTTCACCTTCTCCGTTCGACTGCGGTGTTTCGACCTCGATGCGGCCGCTCCCCGCGATCTCTACAAGGCAATGCCGGAGAGCCCCGGCCAGCGACGAGTCGCCGAACCAACGGATTGAGGAAGGCAGATGGATCACGTTGAGCGCATGAGGGCGATGTACGAGGGCGGGAGCTTCGACCATCTCTTCAGACGGGAGTTCGGGTTCTTCCCGCAGACGATGGAGCGCTGGAAGCGGGAGGGGATGCCGGAGGAGGCGGCACGGGGAAAGCCCGGGTTCAGGGATTACTTCGGCCACGACGCGTGGGTGTGGGTGGACCAAGGGGTGGACTTGGGGTGGTGCGAGGCGCCTCTGGTCCCTTCCTACGAGGAGAAGGTGTTGCGCGTAGAGGACGGCCACGAGATTGTGCAGGACTCCATAGGACGCGTGAAGGCCTATCCGCCGGGACAGAGACAGCAGGTGATGCCGACGTACTTGAAGCACGCGGTGACAGGTCGCCGGGATTGGGAAGAGGAGGTGAAGCCGCGACTGAATCCCGACACCCCCGCGCGATGGGAGAAGTTCGAAGAGAACTGCTTGCTCTCCCGGGCCAAGGTGGAGCGGGCTGAGGCGCTGCGGACCGCCAACGTCATCGGGGGCTACATGTATCTTCGCAGCCTTATCGGCCCGGTAGACCTCCTCTATAAGCTCTACGACGAGCCCGACCTCATCCGCGACATGATGAAGCATTGGCGGGACTTCATGGTGAAGTGCGTCGTGAAGAGCCGCGAGAAGGTAGGGCCGTTCTTCCGGCTGTTCCTCGCGGAGGACATCTGCTACAAGACGGGAGCTCTCATCGGTCCGGACATGATGTTGGAACACCTCATCCCGTATTACCGGGAACTCTACGAGGAGATCCAGTCGAGACAATCGGAGAAGCTGCACTTCGAAGTGGACACCGACGGGGACTGCCGCAGCGTGATCGACATCTACCTCGAGGCGGGCGCGAACGGGATGAGTCCGTTCGAAGTGGCCGCCGGCTGCGACGTGGTCGAGATCGGCAGGAAGTACCCCGAACTCTTCATGAGCGGGGGGATAGACAAGCGGGTGCTGGCCCGCGGCCCCGAAGCGATTGACAAGATGACAGAATACATCTTCCCTGCGATGGTGGAACGTGGACGCTTCATTCCCACCTCAGACCACAGCGTCCCCGAGGACGTGTCGCTGGACAACTACCTGCACTACCGGAAGCGGGTGATGGAGATGGACGCACGCCCGTAAATGCACGATTCGCGGGCCCGGCGCCTGTATAAGATTAGAGTAATCGTGGAACCAGCGGGGTGAGGAAAGGAGTGGGAGTGTCCATTGAGCAAGAGATGAGACTGGTGGCCCTTCGTGACGATGGGATGGATAGCCTCAAGCCCGATTGGCGCCAGGCCAAGGAACGCATGACCGATTGGTGGGCGGGGAAGAAAGTCGATCGCGTGGTGGCGTCGCTCATAGCGAGACGGAACGGGTGCGAGCCCCATAAGCCGCACGGGGCCCTGGTGGAGCGTCACACCGACGTTGCCACCAGCCTGGCGAACTTCGAGGACTGGTTGGGAAGGACGTACTTCGGGGCGGAGGGGTTCCCGACGTATCAGCCCAAACTCGGTCCCGTGCAGATGGCGGCGTTCCTCGGCGCCGAACTGGTGTTCAGGGACGAAGCCATCTGGCAGTCGCCTCTCGGGCTGACCTGGGACGAAACGGACCGCATCACCTTCGACCGAAACAACAAGTGGTGGATCAAGTGGTGCGAACTGAGGAGGGCGGGAAGCGAGCGGGCACGGGGGCGATTCCTCGTCGCCGACGGCGAGGGGGAAGCGAGCATCGCGGACGTGATGATCAACCTCTTCGGACACGAGGAGACGCTGGTCGCGATGATCGAGCGGCCCGAAACGGTGCGGGAGCTTCGGGACCGCATGCTTGTCTGGGTCAAGGAGATGCTGGACGAGGCCTACCAGATCGTCGCTCCCTACCAGGAAGGAGACATCGACTGGCTGCACATGTGGGCTCCGGGGAGCATGAAGGTATTCCAGTGCGATGCTTGCGTCATGCTCTCCCCGCAGCTCTTCAACGACCTTTTCCTGGAGGAGATCCGGCGGGAGTGCACCTACGTTGACTATTCCTTCTACCACCTGGACGGGTCCGGGGAGATGCGGCATCTGGACGCGCTGCTTTCGATTGAGGAGTTGGACGGGATCCAATGGACGCCCGAGCCGACGGTCCCTTCCAACCCGGCCCACTTTGCGGACGTCTGGAAGCGAGTCCAGGACGCAGGGAAAAGGCTGATGTTCTTCACCAAACCCGAGCATGTCAGGCCGATCCTGGAGAGCATCAGCAGGGAGACCGTGTTCCTGTCCGTATCGTGCGAGGACGAGACCGAGGCCCGGGAAGTTCTGCGGGAGCTGGAACGAATAGGGATGTGAAGGCGGAGCAGGGAAGTCGGGTGAGGCGATCAGGAAGATCTGGGCGGGAGACACAACCGGCTATTCGAGCGAGAGCGAGGCCGACGCGGGGCCGCTTGTAGGCGTGCTGGGTGGCCATCGCGCCTCCGCCATGTTGGCAAGTCCCATCCGCTTTTGTAGGGGCACGGCGTCCGGCCTTCGCAGCCGGGGCTGCTCCGGCGGAGTACGCCGCCGTGCCCGTACTTCACGGAGCCGAAACGGGCTTCCCCAGAAGTCCGCTATTGAAGCTCAACTAATCTCCTTCGATCACGCGCCAGGCGTCGGGGCTGCCCCCCGTGCAGTCAAGCCGCAGGACGCCGGCCGACTTGCGCAGGGGCACTTCCCTGCCGGCTCCGTCCGCCTCGACGATGTGTCTCCCGAAGAACGCCGGCACTTCGCAGACGCCGTCCGCGTCCCCCGAGCCTTCCCAGCGCGTCCACCACTCATCGAATACGAGATCCCGATAGACCAGCGCCGCTGGTGTGGGGGTGAAATCCCTCTTCCACAGGGCCGCTTTGGGACGCCAGTGGGCCCCCTCCCAGAACCCCCACATGAGGATCCCCTCGACGGCAGGATGTGCGAAACACGTCCGGCAGAACTCCCCGAGCAGGTGCGCCTTCTTGGCTTCGTCGTCGGTGTTGATGTCGAACTCGGTCACGCGAATGGGGAGCCCGAACTGCGCGAGGCGGTCCAGGGATGCTTTGACCTGGGCGATGTCGACTGAATCGTCGAAGTGCCCCTGCAGGCCGATGCCTCCGATCGGCGCACCCATCGCCAGCAACTCCCCAATCTGCTTCTCGTACGCATCCAGCTGACGGCCGGACAGGATGCTGTAGTCGTTGACGTAGAGGACGGCCTGCGGGTCGCCTTCTTGGGCCCATTGGAACATCCGAGCACGGATCTCGTCGCCCAGTTTGCTTGCGTAGAAGCTCCCGTCCACCATCTCGTTGTTGACGTCGTACTCCAGGATGCGCCCGCGGTAACGGGAGGTGACCTCCCTGGCGCGCCGTTCCACGGCCCGGCGGAGCTCGTCTGCACCAAGATCCTTCACCCAGCCCTGGACGTGCTCGTCGACTGCCCAGAACAGGCAGTGCCCGCGCATCCGAATGCCGTTCTGCTCGCACCATTCCAGCATCCGGTCGGCGTTCGCATAGGATGTCTCCCCCTGCCGGCGCTCCGTGCTGTGCCACTTGAGGGCGTTCTCGTGCACTGCGGCGTTGAAGTTGTCCTTCAGGATACTGAGGTACTTCTCGCGAGCCTCCGAGTCTGCGCGGCCACGGAACATCCGCCGGGATATCGCCGTGCCGAACCAGAACTCGTGCGCAAGCTGCGTGACCTTCACCTGTGCGCCCGGCCGACACTGTATTCGGATCTTCCCCATTCGGCAGCGGCCGATGGCTTCCTCGGTTCCACCTTCCTCGCCCCCTGCCGACATGGCACCTGACGCCAGAAACCCCAGACATGCGACGACCGCAATTGCCGTGATGAGCTGCGCGTACACGGGATACCCTCGTCTGAGCTGTTTCGGTGGACAGGAGCCACTCTCGTGCGCCACTTTGCACAGGGCGGATTCAGGGATCTTCGAATGCTCCGACAGCTCCTCGATAGTCAGCACCGAGTCGCATCCCCTCAACCGCCGCCTATACTGTAGTCGAAGCCCACCAGTCGTGCAATTGGCGCTATTCCGAGACCTCCCTTGCCCTTTTCTGATGCCCGGCTGGTTTCCCGTGGCCTCTTCCCCACCCCTGCCAACCATCACCGGCAGGGACAGAACCGCCGACGGACTGGCGTAACATGTCTCGGCGCCTGATACAGCCGCTGTGGTTTAGATCGTCGGCATCTTCGGTGAGACAGGAACAGAAAGCGTCTTGCTCCTCAAGATCGCAGACAGCAATGGCCCATCTCCGCCACCCAACGCTGTTCCTGACTTCCCAGGCTGAACGTCCAGGGCTGGCCCTTCGCGGGACTTCACCAGTTGCCCGTTCCCCAACACATGTCAGGAATTGACAAAGCGTCCCCCCCGCGTTCCGCGCCCAGGGCTCTCATTTCATCCGCGTCTTCGCGTGCAGAGCCATACGAGCCTGTTTGGCAAGGACTTGCGTCATTCGGCAGGTCCGGCCTGTACTGGTTCAGGACCTAGTGGGCCAAAAGCCCATGGGGGTTCGAATGCCCCCATCCGCACCACTCCCCTCCCCCGTAGTTCGTCGACTTGCAAGGCTTTACGTCCCTCCTGCTCAGGCCTTTGACGGTCGCCTTCCCCCCTGCTCCCATGGTTGGTGTCCATGTTCGGACGCTTCCCGATGACTTCCCCGCCGGCCTGAACCTGGCCGTGCTCAACCGGGTCTGGGAAGATGGCCGGCACGTGGTCTATGAGAGCGCCCAGCGCCCCCGGGCGAGTTGATGGACGGGACGGAGACGGCCCCGGATGACGGCCAATGGCCTGGAAACCATGTTGGCGGAGGCGCACCGTCTTCCCACTCGGTGATACGGGCGTCTGCAGAGATGCACCAACCGGGCTTGACACAACGAGACGCTGGCGCTATTCTTGCCGTGGCGCTGAGTGTATGCGGTCTCAAGGGGATGTGTTGAGGCGCAGAACCTCTGCAGAGAGGGGGTGATCATGGCTGCTCCGGATTTCCGCCCGATGTCGGTGGGCCAGATTTTTGACCGGACCTTCTCGCTCTACAAGCAGAACTTGGTCCGGTTTATCACCATCGTCTCCGTGGTCACGGTGCCGGTTTGGATCGTCCAGATCTGCGGGGCGTACGTGCTGCAACGCGGCTTTGGGGCGTCGGGAGGCGGGGCGATGTCCGTGGCGCTCATGGCGCTGTCTCTGTTTGGCGTGCTTGTTGGCGTGCTGGCCCAGAACCTTGCCAACGCTGCCCTCATCAGGAGCGTGTCTGAATCCTACCTGGGCCATGAGGTCACGGTCGGGGAGGCCTACCGGAGCGTGCTGCCGAAGCTGGTGACAGTTGTGGCGGCCGGCATTTTGGTCGGCATCGTCGTGATGTTCGGCATTGTTCTCCTGGTCGTCCCCGGGATCATCTTTGCGCTCTGGTTCTCCCTGACGACGCCGGCCATTCTGATCGAGAATCTGGGCGCCACGGGAGGAATGGGCCGCAGCCGACGCCTCGTCTCCGGAAATCTCGGCAAGGTCTTCGGCGTCAGCTTCATTGCCTTGATCATCGCTGTGATCATCGGCTATCTCTTCTCGTTCTTGGGCACGTTCATCGCTTCCAGGCTGGGGGGCCTCACCGAGCCGGGACCTGTCGTTGTCAACCAGCTCTTCTCCCTTGCGGGACAGATAGCCGCCACACCGATAGCCGCCACGGCGACCATCCTGCTGTACTACGACCTGCGGATCCGCAAGGAGGGATTCGACCTGGAGATGCTCGCCCAGAGGCTGGGCTCTCGAGAGAGCGTCTCGGATGCGTGAGGCTCCATTGCGCAGAGCGAAGAGGGGGAGGCGGCCCAGGTGGGCCCCGTGGATCTTGCTCTGCATTTGTCTCTCTCCCGTGTTGCTTTCGGCCGTCGACGAGAGCACGGGCCGCTCCGATGAGAGGCCGGCGAATGAGCGAATCCAGACCGTCGTCAGGGAGATCCTGTCGGATCCACGCTTCGCGCCGCGGAAGAGCTTCTGGCAGTGGCTCAGCGAGAAGCTCTCCGCCTGGGAACTCCCCGATCTAGCGCTGCGGTCAGGCTGGGCCGGGATGCTCGTGTGGATCCTGACCATCTGGTGCGTGCTTGCCCTGGTGGCGGTTCTCGTGCACCTGATATGGACCCTCGTCCAGTTCATGCCCAGGCGTTCTGCGGGAAGTAGAACGCGGAACGGCCGGTTGCGCCCCGAATCCGTCAAGCCCCTCTCGTATGAGGAGCTGCGCAGTCGGATGGTCGGCCTGGCCGAGCGCGGGGCGTTCCGCGAGGCGGTGCGCGCGATGATGGTGGGCCTGGTGCGCTGGCTGGATGAAGCCGGCGTCCTGCGCTTCCATCGAAGCAAGACGAACGGGGACTACGTGCGCGAGTACCCCGGCCAGCGCGGCGGCCACGAGCAGTTCCGACGGTTTGCCCTGGCCTTCGATGCGCTGATCTACGGCGGCTCCTCCTGCGGGCGTACGGACTACGGGAAGATGCTGTCCGCCTTCGAGCAGATCCAACACCATGTCCGCCAAGGGTAGCAGATCCGACTACCTGATCCTGGCCGGCCTTGCGCTGGTCTGCGTGATCTTTGTGCTGGTCGCTGTGCTTCCGGGCGCTTTCCCCCAGGCCGGGGATGTCCGGCACCTGTTCCGGACCACGCGTTCGGCCAACGTGGAAGGCACCATCGCCTTCTATACCGTATTGGATCGGCTGGGGGCCCGCGTGTACCGCTCCGAAAGGCCCCTGCTGGAGGATAGCCTGCAAGGGATGTCGACTCTCTTCCTGATCGATCCCGCTGTTCCCGTGATGCGGCACGAGCGAGATGCGCTTCGAAGCTGGGTACGAAGCGGAGGCGTGCTCGTGTGTGCGGAATCGGGAGCTCATGCACTCGCCGATTTGCATGGCATAGACTACGGACAGGACTCGCATACGACGGGGCAGTGCAATTGCGATAGGTGCCTGAGTCTCGCTGGCAGCGCCACGGAGGTGCCGGAGGAGGAGTCCGGCTTGCCCCTGGCTCGTGACGTCTCGCGCCTGCACTTCCGCAGTTCTCAGACGCTGACACTTGCCGAACGTGCGCCCGGTCGCGGCGGCGAGCCGGCGCAAGCGCTGCTGACTGACACGGTGGGCGTCCGTGCTGCCGGCACGCCCGTGGGCAAGGGATACGCCATCGTCCTGTCGGACAGCAGCTTCCTTGCCAATGGCTGGATCGGCAAGGAGCACAACGCCACTGCGGCGGTGAACCTCGCGTGGTACGCCATGTCCGAGGCGGACAGCGACGGCCTGGCCTTCGACGAGTACCACTTCGGCTTCGGCACACATGAGAGTGCGCTTGGAGTCCTGACCGACCTGCTGCTTCACACGAGCCCGGGATGGGGGGTGCTGAGCCTGACGTTCGCGGGTCTGCTGTTCCTGGTCTACAAGGGACGGCGTTTCGGCACGCGCCGGGCGCCGGCCCTTCAACGGCGCAGATCGAAGCTGGAGTACGTCTACTCGGTTGCCAGCGCTTTCCGGTCGGCGGCGGCCAATCAGCTCACGCTGCGCTTGATCTACGACTGGTTCATACGGCGGTCGGCCCGGTATCTGGGCCTGCCTCACTCCGCACCGCCTCAGGAGATTGCCAGCGGATTGGCCAGGCGGGCCGGCAAGCCGCCTGAGCGTTACCGTGTTGTCGTGCGCGCGTGCCAGGACGCCTTGAGCCGGCGAAGGCTGTCCGGGCACCGCATGGGGAAGCTGCTTTCGGCACTGGGCAGGATCGAATCGGAGGCGTTCGATGCAACCACAAGAGGCGAGTGAGACCGCCGGGCGAATCGTGCGGGAGCTGCGCAAGGTAATCGTGGGTCAGGACCCGGTCTTGACGCACGTGGTGGTGTCCTTACTCGCCGGCGGGCATGCCCTGCTGGAAGGCGTCCCCGGCACGGCCAAGACGATGATTGTGCGGGCGCTTTCTCACATCACGGGCGCCGTCTTCCGCCGCATCCAGTTCACCCCCGATCTCATGCCGGCGGACATCGTGGGCGTCAACACCTACAACACGGCCACGGGCGAGTTCTCCTTCCGGCGGGGTCCCCTCTTTGCGGACATTGTGCTGGCCGACGAGATCAACCGGGCGCCCGCCAAGACCCAGTCGGCCCTCCTGGAAGCCATGCAGGAGGGACAGGCGACCGTAGATGGAGAGCCCCATCCCATGTCACCCGTCTTCAGCGTGTTCGCCACTCAGAACCCCATTGAGTTCGAAGGGACATACCCCCTGCCCGAAGCTCAGACCGATCGCTTCATGCTGAAGATCGTTATCGACTATCCTCCTGGCGAGACGGAGGCCGCAATACTGGACAAGGTGGAGGCCGGATTCGACGCCGTCGACCTGACCACGGCCGGCCTGGAGAACGTTCTGGACGTTCCCGTGCTGGCCGCTTTGCGCGCCACAGTGCGGCGGGTGCGCTGTGAGGAATCGGTTCGGCGCTACGTCACGAGTATCGTTCGCGCCACGCGGCACGCACCGGACGTGGCGCTGGGCGCCAGCCCGCGCGCGGCCGTGATGCTGATGCTGGCGGCAAAGGGACACGCCGTGGCGGCCGGTCGTGAGTTCGTCACTCCCGACGACGTCAAGACGATGGCCACCCCCGCCCTGAGACACCGGCTTCTGCTGGAACCTGAGGTCGAAGTGGAAGGACGCACCGCGGACGAGTGCATTCGTGATCTGCTCAGCGCTGTGGAGGTCCCTCGATAGATCATGTTGCCCTCCCGTCGCCTCATCATCATGGTCATGGCTGCGGCGCCGGTCTTCCTTGGCGGGGCGCTCTTCCCACCGCTGACGGCTGCGGGTCTGCTTTACGTCCTCGGCCTGGCGGCGTACACGCTGTTGGCCCTCATCTTCCTTCCCAGGCGCAGCAGCATAGAGATCTCCCGCACCGTGCCCGGTCGCATCTCGCTGGGCGCTCCCGCGCGCGTTGTGTTCGAAGTGAGCAACCGCACGCGCAGACGGCTGTCAGTGGCCCTCGCCGAAGACCTGCCCGAGCACCTGAAGGCGGATCCGCCTGAATGCCAGACGGACTTCGCGCCCCGGTCGCGGGGCACACTCGAGTACCGGTTGACGGCCGACAGACGGGGGCGTTACACGCTCAAGTCGGTGGACGTCCGCGTCCTGCCTCGCCTCGGCCTCCTCTACCGGCAGTTCAGGGCGGAGATGCCTGCCGAGGTGCAGGTGTTCCCGAACGTGAGAAACATGAAGCGCTACCAACTCATGCTTCGGCGGGGTTTGCCGTACGAGCCCGGAGCGGCGAGGGTGCGGAAGGCCGGGAGGGGGACGCAGTTCGAAAGCCTGCGACTCTACGTGCCCGGAGACGAGATGTCCTGCATCGACTGGAAGGCGACGGCGAAGCGCTCGAGGCTCGTCGTGCGCAACTACGAGCCCGAGCGCGAACAGAGCATCCTCGTCGCGCTGGACGTGGGGCGGGCCACGGCAGGCGAATTCGAGGGAATGAGCCGACTTGACTACTTGATCAACGCCGCCCTGATGCTGGCCTACGTGGCCCTCAATCAGCACGACCAGTTCAGCCTGTTGGCTTTCAGCGACCGCATCGAAAGCTACCTGCCGCCCGTGCACCAGGCGGGGAGCGTCGAGCGAGTGGCTCGGGCGCTCTACGAACTTCAGCCTCGCCTGGTGGAGTCGGACTACGCCGCGGCCTGTCGCTTCGTGGCAGGCAGACACAGGAGACGCAGCCTCATCTGCCTGATGACGGACGTGATCGACCGCGAAGCCAGCGGGATCATCATAGACTACCTGGCGCAGTTCGCACGGTACCACCTGCCGCTCGCCATCACCCTGTCCAACCCGGAGGTGAAGGCAGTCGCAGACCAGCCGCTCGGGGCTGAAGCAGATCCGTACGCGAAGGCCGTGGCGCTGGACGTGCTGGCGGCGCGCGAAGAGGCGCTGGCGGCCATGCGCCACAGAGGAGTGGACGTGCTGGACGTCGGCCCTCACGCAGTCATGCCGGAAGTGATCAACCGCTACCTGCTCATCAAGTCGAGGGGCCGGCTGTAGGTACGTCCGGCTCGGCTTCCCGCCGCGTGCTGCGTCCTACCAGCGCGAGATACCCAAGCGCCGCCCCTCCGGCCACCAGGCCCACGGCGATCTTGAGTCCGCCGCCCAGCCCGCTGGGGGTTACGTATCCCTCGATAAAGGCCGCGACTACGAACATGGGAGCCGTCCCAAGCACCAGGAGGACCGCTTCCTTGGCGCCGACCCGGAGCGAGGCCCGGCGCGACAGGCAGCCCGGCAGCGCCAGTGACATGCCGACGCGGATGCCGCCGGCCCCCGCGATCAGGATGGCCAGTATCTCCAGGATCCCGTGCGGCAGGATGAACGACCAGAACGGATAGCTGGCGCCGTGGTTGGCGAAGTGGGCTGCGAGGCCCCCGAGCATGACGGCATTCAAGAGAAGGACGTAGCACGTGCCGATGCCGGCCGTTATGCCCAGTGCGAATGCGTTGAATGCAACCGAGATGTTGTTCGCCATGATGCCGGCCGCCATCGGCGGCCTCGGTAAGGCCCTGAATCTCTCGGCGATATCCTTTTCGGTGAGCTCCTCTCCGCCCTCGGAGATGCCGGCGCACCCGGGCACGAATAAGTGCACGTTCGAGGGGCGGAGCAGCACGCTGACGTACGCGCTGAGCCCCGCGACAAGGAAGACGGCGAGAGCAAGGGCCCAGTAGGCCCAGAGCCTGCGGAAAAGCCGGGGATAACCGCGGCTGAAGAACCGCCAGACGGCGCGGCCTGCATGTGCACGGGGTCGCCTGTAGAGGATGCCGTGCGCCGCAATGACGATGCGGTTCAGACGCCTCTGGGTTCGCTCCGCGATTCCGTACATACGTGCGCGAGCCACGTCGACCGCCACAGCCCGATAGAGCCGCGTCAGCTCGTGCAACTCCTCGCCGGAGAGCTTTCTCAAACCGTGTCTTGCCACCCTCTCGACGAGTTCCTCGAGCCGGTCCCACGCCGTCGAACGCTTCTCCAGGAAACGAGCGGTCTTCACGGCTTATCCTCCGCCGCGTGCTCTGCGGTTGCTCCCTCGCTGATTGCCTTGCGCAGGAGCGCCTCGACGTATTCCTCCAGGACATCAAGGGAACGCGACTCCGGATCGTCGCCGGCCCGCTCCAGGATGGGAGCCATGATCCGGGGCAGAATCCGCTCCCTTGCGTCGACGGTCAGCTCGGTCCGCCGGGCCCAGTAGCTCGACAGCGCGCGGTGCTCCTCCGGTCGGAGGCCGGTTGCGCGCAGCGCGTGTGCGTCGGCTTCGTCCTGCCACTCGACCTTGCGCCGCTTATCGCTCTTGGCCGAGTAATCTGCCACCTGCTCGGAGACCACGACAGTGCCTGCGGCCAGGTCCCCCAGGCGCTGTACGCGCCTGGTCAGGAACATGCATATCCCCGCCACCCCATATGCCGCCAGGGCGTCAACGGGCCGCAGCAGATTGCGGATCGCGATCTCGCTCGCCCCGGCGGCCCCGCCTCCCTCCCTGGCGACCCGAATTCGCATCCGCCGCTTGCCCGGGGTCTGCCCGTTCATAAGCAGCTCGAACACGCCGAAGTACCCCCAGTACAGCACGAACGCGGCCACTATGAGGACGGCAATCGCCCACCAACGCAGGCTTGGCGTCGCCCGGCCCACGTTGGAGAAAGAAAGCATCCCCACCAGCATGAGCAGCAGCAGGAGAACCAGAAAGCCCAACAGGAGAAGCGCGTGGTCGATGAGCCCGGCGATGAACCGAGATCCAATACCGGCCAGCGGCCGCCGGAGCTCAACGTACTCGGGGGTCTCGATCACATCCATGTCTTCCATCGCGTGCCTCCCCATCGGCGCTCCGGAGGACGCCTCCAGGATAACGATCCGGGCATGCAGCCGCAAGCCAGAGCCCAGGAGTTGCGAGCCGGCGCTCCGTGGCACCCGCGCGCCTGTCTCGATCCGGACCTGCCAGGGGTGGACTTGCGCGGACCAAGAGTGTATCATGAGCGCGCTCGTATGGTCCGCGTAGTGGATGTCAGGCGTGGGGCAGTAACGCGCGGCCCGGACGGCCGAGCTTATTCATAGACCGGGTCTCGGGAGGATCGTTGGGCAGCGGAAGTGCCCGACGAGGAAGGGGCAGTGATGGGGTTTCACGGTCCGGGTTCTGCCGTTTGTGCTGACGGTCCCGACGGGGGGCCCGGCGGCGCGGGGCGCGCCTGCGACGGACACCTCTTCGAGCTCGACTGCACAACAACCGCTCTCCATATGCCTGAGATGACAAGGAGGGGTCGATGAGAGAGGACAGGCGGCCTGAGGCGAGGTGTGGGAAGGACAGCATGACAGGGCGAGCGCCCATGAAGTGCGCGTTCGTCTCAACGGACGGGTGGTCGCTTCTGCTCGTGGGCGCGGTGTTGGCCTGTGCGGGCATGCTGTCCGGGTGCGGTAAGAAGGAACCGACCGGCAGCTCGGAGGTGGTTCCGAGCGCAGAGCCGGTGCACGCAGGTCCGGGCTTCGGCATGATCCGGCCGACGTTCATCTCTTCCGAGCCGCCGTCGGGCGACTACGCCTACGAAGTCGAACTGGAGCAGCCAGTGGAGTTTGATTTCGGCCATCGGTGGGATGATGAAGCGATGCAAGGAAGGGGACTCGGGTGGGGGTGGCAGGGAAAACGGGAGGTCTCCATCTCGGTCAATTGGGACGGCCAGTTGAAGGTGGAAGCACGACACGGGTACGTAGGCGGCATGTCGGGCTCGACCGCCTATCAGTCTAACGCCGTGTATGACAGCATGCGTCTTGTCGAGCTGGTGGAAGCAGATATGCCCCTGCAAGCCGGCGAGACGGTGCTATGGCGGGCCGAACTGCTTCGAGGCGATGAGGTGGTCAAGACGCTGACCTACCTGGTGGCGGTCCCTGCGGCCAGGGTCGAGTTCGGTCTGGGTCCGCTGGGAGAGGACAACTGGACTGCCGAGCAGAGAGCGTATGCATCGCAGGTCGGCGTTGTGTTCGCGGGCCAGGGGGCTGGAGCCGTCAATGTCGCCCCGCCCGGTCCATTGAACGTGATCTTCACCAACCACGGCGATCGAGTCATCGCGGGGCTGGGGGGCCTCGTCCGGTGGGGAGGCAGCCAGAGGGAGCGGCCGGGCGCAGAAGTCGTCCTGCCTCGGTTCTTGCAGCCGGGCGAGCAGGCTGTGGTCGAGATCCCAGACTGGGAGAAGTTCCAGAAGGCCGGCAGTCCCAGCAAGAACCTCGTGTTTGAGCTTAGAGAACTGGCCGTCATGTGAAACACATGTGGGCCGGGCGTTGCCGCTGGGCCACAGTCCCGGTTGCCCGGCTTGAAGCCGGTCCGATCCATGGAGGCCTTTGACATGGAGCGTCGCTTCGCCATCGTCGTGTGGGTTGGGGCTGCCGTCATTGCTGCCGCAGTCTTGTGTGCGCTCGTGTTGGCGGCGCGCATCTCGCTCATGGCCGCAGCAAGGCAAGGCTATTCCCTGCCGGTCCGCGTGGCGGTGCTATTCGGAGCGGACCCGAACCAGCGGGACGACCGCGGGGCGACAGCGTTGCACTGGGCCTCCAAGCGCGGCTCGACTCGGGTCATGGACGTCCTGTTGAGGGGCAGGGCCGAGGTCGATGCGTCCGGGCCGGAGGGGTGGACGCCGCTGCACTTTGCCGCTGACGAGGGCAATGCTGACGCCATCGATGTGCTGCAATGCAATGGCGCCGACCCGGACGTGCAGAACGAGCTGGGAGAGACGCCCATGCACCTGGCCGCGGTGAAGGGGCACGGGCATGTCGTTCCGGCGCTCACCGGCATGGGGGCGGACGTCAACAAGGCAGACCACGGTGGCAGGACGCCCCTTCATCATGCGGTTCGAGCGGGCCGGTTGGAGACGGCCGCGATCCTGCTGGACAGTGGCGCCAGAAGCTGGGACGCGGACGAGCTCGGCAGGACGCCTCTTCACGTTGCCGTTGAGGGCCGACGCTATGCCCTCATCGACCTCCTTGCCGCGAGGCACGCCAACCTCAACGCTGCCGACGA
>Ga0114922_10001840_pt1 | contig 20115 bp, 26 predicted proteins | sample AartaG_FD_100975 | JGI IMG/M metagenome (GOLD analysis project Ga0114922, IMG submission 100975) | Deep subsurface microbial communities from Aarhus Bay to uncover new lineages of life (NeLLi) - Aarhus_00045 metaG | ecosystem: Environmental > Aquatic > Marine > Oceanic > Sediment | place...
CATTAAGTACCAAATCCAAGGTTTTTGCGTGAGAAACCCATCATTGTAGCCCGTGCGAGACTCGAACTCGCGTTACCAGGATGAAAACCTGGCGTCCTAACCCCTAGACGAACGGGCCATTTGTGTTATGCCACATTACACCACCCCGAAACAAGTCGGGCGGGAATCGAACCCGTTAAGAATTATTCGCGAAATAATTGTATTGCGTAGGGGATTCGAACCCTGATGTCAGTAAACCCCAACATATCAGGTTGAAAGCCTGACGACATAAACCACTCGTCCAACGCAACATAAAGAAATTCTTAGGGGTCTCTAACCCCACCCCCGAACTGCACGTCCGGATATGCTCTCACTAAAATCGCCCTCTATCACAGCATCACGTACTACCGCAACTTTGGATGATTCTTCGTATAGTAATCTCCAGGTCATGACTCCCATTGATTCTAACTCAATTACACTATAAGAATAGCGGTCCCTACGGGATTCGAACCCGTCTGCCCATTTCTGGCTCCGGCGTGACAGGCCGGCGGCCACGCCAAGCAGCCCCAGAGACCATATCCCCTATTGGGGATTGGCAGCGACGACCGGACTCGAACCGGCGACCTCCTGCGTGACAGGCAGGCATTCTAACCAACTGAACTACGCCGCTAAATTTCCATCATGTCAAAGAACCACACATTCCTAAAAACAAAAAACCCGACTCTGTTAAGATGTCGGGTTCTTCAAGTGGAACGTGTAAATAAGTTATCTTATACACCCGACATCATTATGCGCATCCTCATCTGCCCAAAGGACTAGTTCGGCTACGGCCACCAATAATATGTCGAGTAAAGTTCTCATTGTTTCTTTCTTTTAAATATAACTAAATTTGGTTTTTTCTCAATTATGGTACAAATATAAAACGAATTTTTGGATTTGCCAAATGTATTTGAAAAAAAAAGTTTAATTATCTACGAAATTCATTCTCATCTTCGGATGAGTGATTATCTACGAGGTCTCTAAATTCACCCCATTGATCAGATGGTAGTTGATTAAAATCACCATCTAAAATAACCGCAACAGATGTTTCACGAGGATCTACACTAAGTAATACGTGATACATTGATCCATTCTTTTCAACAACCATCCACTTACCAGCAACACTGACTTTTGGTTCGTCCCCATATTCGTACTCCCCCTCATCATCATTTCTTAAAGATTCTCTTTCGAAGTCTTCCGCATCACCACGATCATCATCCCAATATTGTTCATTTATTGATTTACTAGGCGTAAGTTGCCCCATCATATTAAGGATGGCTTCTTTTTCTTCTTGTATTGTCTTTTTCATGTCGTTATTTTTTTTTTGTGTTATTCTGTTTTAATTGAAATCTATTATGTCTAATTGAACATAATATTGATTAGCTGTAATATATATTCTATCCTCAACGATACCAGCATCAATAATCATATCATATCTATCACAATAAGTACCCATACCACAATAACCTGTTGACGATAATATCATTTGAACATCATTATTTAAGTATAACTGCCTACGTGGAGGAACGTCCCCATCATCCACTATTTGTTGATATACAGTTCGACTACCTTCATTAATTTTAGGTATTATAGTATTATTCCAACATGTTTGACCAGTAAACGATTCTTTTCCTGTACTAGCTAGTAAACATTCTAAATCATCATCGGTATGACCACTGTATAAATAATGCCAATATAACTGTTGTAATAGAGTGGTTCCTGTCATGTTTTATCCTGTACTTTCTATAAAATTTATGGCGCTTTGGGGGATTTTATCGGGGGAATCATATCGTTTACTGGCCGCCCTATGTGTGTATACGTAGAATCCGTTCTTATCTGCCCCTAATCCAACCCCTTTAAATTGTTTACCTTTTACTTTAGGTTTTTTCAACCCATGTACCCGACCACCTTCGTGATATGTAGATCCGCCCGCTAGGTATTTTTGAATTTCTTCTTTCATCTCTTTACCAATCGACTTGGAAAGTGATAATGATTTCTTGGTTTTAGAATAGTCCCCTTCATTTAACATAAGGGACAGGATTCGTTGTTGTTCTTCAATTATCATTAGAATTCGTTTATTTCATCAATTGTCATCCCAGTTGTTATAATATTCCATTCCAGTAATGACATCCCATTCTTTTTGAGGTATTTTTTAAGATGTGCTCCTTTCGTAAGGTAGGTGGTTAACATTAATAACCCGATACCAAACGTCCCAAAAACAAACCCTCTAACGAGATTAAAATTATCAAACCTTGTTTCGTTATAAACTATCATTAAAACAAGAATGACGACAAATAAACCCACAAGGGCATATCTCAAAAAATATTTCCATACTTTATAAAGTAGAGAATAATATTTTGGGAATGTATAGTTCCTAACTATTTCTTTTTGTTCTTCCGTCATGGTTTATTAATGTTAAGGTTCGTCATCGATTTCTGATGCGGATGGTTCGTCCTTATTAGTAACTAAATAATCTTCAGGTTTATAAGTGGCTGGAACGTAGATACCGCCCTCCATAAGTCGTAATTCCTTAATCATATTAATTATTTTAGAACAACGTTCACGGTACATTTGTGCAAGGTCATAACCCTCTTTATTCATTTCTTCAGCCACCGCCGGATCTGGGCCGGCGTCAAAATAGTAATAAACTTTCCAAAGGTTTTTCATTGCTTCCTTCCTACCATCTGATGCAAGTTTAGGGTCGGGAATCGGAATTTTCTGTTCATTGATATTATAATTTTCCATTTCACCTAAGTCAAAATCTTCACCCATTTCATAGTTCCGTAAGTCTTCAGGTGGTTCGCCTATATTGTTTATATTATAATCATCCATTTCACCTAAATCAAAGCCCTCTGGATCGTCATCTTCTTTAAGTGTAAGAATATATGCGTTTACTTCAGTTCCACCTTCATCAACAGTTCGTGACACACACTCATATTCACCATTTGGTAATACCATTATAATTCGTTGTTCTTCTTCTGGCATATCTAATTGTGACAAATCCCCATCAATGAAAACAGGCATATCGAAACCAGCTAAGAATTCGGCCTCACCCTGAATAAAAGAATCTTTGAGTCTTGCATCCCCAAATGTTTTTCCGTTATCTTCCGGATCTACCAATGGTTTACCTGTTTCACTGTCTAAAGCTGTGAATCTTAACGTATCTTCTGTACCCCATGATCCCTCTCTATATTTTGTGTCGGAGTGCGGTCTTTTGTTATTGGGATCTTCGGGTGGTTGGACATCGTCTTGGTCCGTTGACATTTTTTGGAGTGCTTCTTTTTCATAATCGCTTAACGATTCCATACCTCCATCGGATAATTTATCGAGTAACGTATTAAGATATTGTACGTTCAATTCAGATAACAGTTCTTCATTAACGTTACCCATGATTTCCATGATCCTTTTTCTTTGTTCGATTAATGTTTTTTTCATAAGATTTGTGTCTTTCTATAAATATGTCTCATATTCAAGTCTATTCAATATGTGGTCGGCCTTATCGCGAATTTTTAAATTATCTCTTTTTGATGATCTTGATATGTTGTCCCCCTCAAATGTTATCTCGTATCTTTCATTTTGCCAGGTAACTGTTTTTTCACCATTTATTGTTGCCTCGTCAAAAGACATAAAATATTCTAAACTACACCTATCATCTTCCTCATAAAACACTGGAACAATTTGCTGACTAATAAGGAGATTAAAATCAAACTTTTCAAAGAAGTCATTTAAGGTTTCGGGGGTATTACCGGCGGTGACAGATATGGCGTAAATTTGTTCGTCCCAATCATCTGAATTTGGCGTACCATATATCTTAATACCATTACTCATGATGAAAGCTCTTGTATTCTCGAATTTCTTAGCAGAAATCTCCGATTCCAATAGTAGGGTTTCAAATAATTTGTTATTATGTCCCATAATCTCTATTATTCTACGTTTTTCTTCTCGTAAGGTTCTCAAAATCCGAATGTTTTTTTATAAATATTTGACAATTTAAAATAAACCCCTTTTTTGGCACGATAAGTGGTACTATACTATATATAATAAACGAATTAAATCAACACATATGGAAAAGAAAAAATCAAAAAATGTGGATCTTGAAAAAAGAACCCCATTTTTTATTCAAATTGGTCTTATTGTGGCTCTCTCTATTGTACTGGTTGCTTTCGAATGGACAAAAGGTGAGGGGAATGATAATAATATGGAGGTGGTACAGGAGATCCAGTTTGAAGATGAGATGATCCAAATTACTCGCAGAGAGGAACCTAAACCCGAACCTAAACCTGAGCAACCTAAAGTTGCCGAAGTGCTGGATATTGTGGATGATGATGTGTTGATCGAAGATGATTTTGACTTTGATATGGAGGTGGACGATAATTCTGAATACGACTTCACCAGTATGATGGGTGATGACGATGAAGAAATAGAAGAGGAAGAAATCTTTTATATAGTAGAAGATATGCCAACCTTTAATGGTGGAAATATGTCCGAATTCTGGAAATACGCAATGAAAAGTATAAGATATCCGGAAGTGGCGGCTGAGAATGGAGTATCAGGAACAGTTCATATGCAATTTACAGTAGATAAGAATGGGGACGTTATAAATGTAATCGTCGTTAAAGGTGTGCATCCAGATTTAGATGAGGAAGCTATAAGAGTTATTAAAAGCTCTCCGAAATGGGTGTCAGGAAAACAAAGAGGTCGCCCGGTTTCTGTTATAATGTCTTTACCAATGAAATTTATATTACAATAAAATAAACGCAAAATTATGAAAAAATTATTTATCGTACTAATGCTCGCTCTCTTCAGCATAGTGTCGTATTCCCAAGAAAGAGAACTTTCCGACTATGAAAAATATAGGTTGGAACAAGAAGCTAAAGATTATCCTCAAGAAGAAGAGGTTTTCTATATAGTAGAAGATATGCCAACATTTAACGGGGAAGATGCCAAAGAATTTAGAAAATGGATTACATTAAATGTTGAATATCCCGCGGAAGCGGTTAAGAACAATATCCAAGGAAAGGTTATTGTGTCATTTGTGGTCAATTCATATGGAAACGTAATTAACGCGAAAGTCGAAAAACCAATTGATCCTTATTTAGACGCCGAGGCTATTAGGGTTGTTGAGGCATCCCCTAAGTGGATTCCAGGTAAACAACGTGATAAGGTGGTTAGTGTTCAGTTCACATTCCCCATCAACTTTGTGTTAGATGCTGAAACAGCTCAAGAACAACCTACCGTTGTTAACAATTACTATATAGACGCGCAACCAGATTATAGACGTAGTATATATTTTGGTTATAACCCATATTTTAGTGGATATTATACCCCTTATTACTATGGTGGTTGGTACGGATATAACACCTACTATTATGGGTCTTATTACCCATATTGGGGGTATAACCCATATTATAGTAGGTATTATGGTTATCACCATCATCACAATTATTGGAATTACGGATATTATTCAAGACCAAGGGGAAATTATTACGCAAATTCAAACGGATATTATAAAACGTACCGTAATGGTTACGTGAATCCTCCAACCTCAACAAAGAAAAATTCAACTGTCGCCACTCGAAGTGTTAGATCGAAATCAACCTACACCCCAACCTATAATAAACCAAGGATGACCAACAAGCAATCCTATAATAAACCAGTTACAACAACTAGAGTGATGTCAACATCAACTAAACCACAATCAAGAACTGTACAACAATCTCGAAGTACTCAGTCAAGGTCAACATATAATCGATCATCCCAACCATCAAGATCTAGTTCGAGTTATAATAGGCCAAGTTCACAATCGAGACAGAGTTATAGTAGACCAACCCAACCATCAAGATCTAGTTCGAGTTATAGTAGGTCGAGTTCACAATCGAGACAGAGTTATAGTAGACCATCCTCATCATCTAGACAAAGTTATAGTCGAAGTGGGTCATCAAGTTCTGGGAGAAGTTACTCCAGCGGGTCTGCCAGTAGGAGTTCTGGAAGTAGGTCTGGTGGGAAAAAATAGTTTAAAATAATACCTGCTTTGATGTCAATGATGGTATTTATTAAAGTAAATTAATTGACGTTAAAGTGAAAAAAACTATTAAAATATTAATCCTTGATGATTCGAAGAAAGACATCGGGGCGATTAAAAAATCTTTAGTGGATGATGGGTTCGAATCTCCACTTGTGTCATGTAGTGATGGAGAATTGTTTTTAACCAAATTAGTTGAATTTAATCCTGACGTGGTTATTGCAGAACACACAATCCCCGATTACAATACATTTAAGGCGTTGGATGATTCTAGGGCACAAAATCCTGACGTTATTTTTATATTAGTCACCGACGATGTTCCCGAAGAATTTACTCTTGCACTACTTAAAGAGGGGGTAGATGATTATGTGTTTAAAAATCATTTAATCCGTTTACCACATGCGATTGAAAACGCATACGTGAAACGTCAATACGTTAAAGAGACGAAAAAACTGGCTGAAGCGAATAAGGATCTGAGTCACGCAAATTCTAATATCGCTAGGAAAAACGAATCGATGACACAAAGTATTGTATTTGCGGAAAGGATTCAAAGTTTAATTTTACCGAAACTTGATGTGTTATTAAAAGACTTCAGGGAGGCGTTTATCTTATATAAACCGAAAGATATTGTTAGTGGTGATTTCTATTGGTTCAACAAAAAAGAAGATAACGTTATGGTTACGGCCGCGGATTGTACGGGTCACGGTGTTCCAGGGGCGTTGTTATCCATAATTGGTACTAACTTTTTAAATGAGATTGTTGAGGATAAGAATAATTTCACACACCCATCAGATGTTCTATCGTTACTTGATTTAAACTTACGAGCGTTACTGAAACAAGATGTAACAAGTGGATATCACGATGGAATTGATATTGCCTTCGTGACTATTGATAAGTCTCACAAAAAATTATACTACTCTGGGTGTAAACGTCCCCTATTGATTTATAATAGAGGGGAGCAGCAAATGATAGAATATAAGGGTGAACCATATATGATCGGAGGCTCTGATGAACGTCATAAAAAAATGTTTGCAACACAAGAAATCCCATATAGGGTTGGAGATGTTATTTATATGTTTAGTGACGGAGTGGTAGACCAATTTGGGGGTCCAAAAAATAAAAAACTGATGAAAAGTAGATTTATTGAAATGTTAATGTCATTTAAACATTTAAGTTTAACCTATCAGGGCGAACTACTAGAACAAAAACTAAAGAACTGGCAGGGGGATGAAGAACAAACCGACGACATAGTAATTCTTGGAATAAAACTATAATTTTGATACTTATAATTAAGGACTAAAACTAAAATGAAAAAGAACTTTTTAAACCTATTAGGAAACATTAAATTATATGGCTCGTACTACTTTGCGATAATCTCTGTATTAGGGGCGGTTTGGGGTGCATTTGCAATATATGATAATTGGAAGGACAATAACGCGGTGTTACAATCTAATGTAAATACAATCATCAATGCACAAGCTAAGGCGGCTAAAACTGATTCGTTGTTATTGGAACAACAGGAAAAAATGAAGGGACAATTGAATGAAATCCAGGGGACAACGGAGGCGTTAGAAAATTCATATGTTAAACGACTTAGTAACGACAAGTCTTTATCAAAACAGGATTTCCTCAATTATATGGAGGGCTTAAGCTTCGACGTAAAAAAAAACTCCTTGATCGAGTCCGTGGGGGTGAAACCCCCGTTGATACCAGATCTGACAGCGTCGAAGCGGGATCCCTAAATCGTGAATCTGATGTTCAATTTATAGCGGTCGACGATGACGGGACACCATTATTTCAACTCGACTCTCTAGGTAACGAAATTCCATTAGAAACGAAAAAAGACTCGACAAAATATAAACCAAAAATAGAGGTTACGAAATTGGAAAATGACACAATACCACTTGACGTTCCAGAAGGAACTACACCAAGTATAAAAGTAAGAAAAATGGAGAAGAAATAAAAATGAATTTTTTTAGAAAAATAGGAAACTTTTTATCGTGTTTACTACATGAGAATTGTGAATATTCAATTAAAAAGATCCTAACGTATATTTTTTCAGCGCTCGTAGTTTATATGGTAATTTTCACCGATAAGAACTATTACGAAATATTAATATTCATTGGTGCATTACTTGGAATTCGAGGTTATGAAAGGGTGAAGTTATGGGGTAAACCTCAAGACCCCCCGATTGAGCCTGGAATGGATGACGATACGATGTTAGGATCGACGAACCCCAAAAAGGATAATAGACGATTATTGACTGACTAATTCTGAGTAAACTTTCATTACCACAGCACAAGTCTCATACTCTTCTTTCTTTTCAAAATATGGGTTAATCACCTCTATGAGTATATTTGCATTTTCTTTGGTGAACTCAAGGTTAGATTCAAAATCTACTTCCTCAACATGTGCCTGAACATTGACCATTACACTATCCCTTTCTTTCAGTTCTTTAAACGCATTCAATATTGTGTGATAAATTGGATCTCTAGTTGCGTTCATAAATGTTTCGTAATCGTCGTAAACGGTTTCGATTTTTACTGTGTGTCCAGATATTGTGTACTTCGGGTCCATATTACTTAATTTGGTGTAAATAAAATATAACGAAAATTTATGAGGATAACAAAAAAAACCCCAACAATCAGTCGGGGTTTAGGTCATGATGGGTTCAACACCATCAGTTTTCATTAAACGAAAGGTTATCGACAAAGAAAACCTACGGTATTATAAATATCTAGAAATATCTAAAAAGATAGTTTAGGTCAAAACTAATTCGCCCTTTTTATTACATTTGATTACCACCGGAACGTTTTGTTTGATAGAGCCTTTCAGGATTTCATCACTCAAAAAATCTTCACAAAGATTCTGAATAATCCTTTTAATGGGCCTCGCTCCGTAATCTTCTTCAGTATTTAATTCAAACACCCTATTCTTAACGGATGCGGTAAATTGTACCTTATATTCTTTTTCAAGTAATCTCTTATTAAGATCTTTCATTTCAATCGCAATGATTTTCTTGAGTTCTTCTTTACCCAATCGGTTGAACATAATATGTCCGTCGAGACGATTTAGAAATTCAGGGTCGAAACGTTTCTTGAGTTCGGCTAATATAATTCCTTTCTTTTTCTCAGCCTCTTGAGTTCCGTCATCGTCGGGTAACGAGAACCCTAGAGATCTACCAAAGTCCACAACTTTCTTTGCCCCGATGTTGGATGTCATAATAATAAGACAATTGGTGAAATTTACTTTCCTTCCGAATGAATCTGTTAAATGCCCTTCATCTAAAATCTGAAGTAACATATTATATACGTCCTTGTGGGCTTTTTCAATTTCATCAAGTAGAATAACTGAGAATGGGTTATTCTTCACCGCTTCGGTTAACTGACCTCCCTCATCATAACCCACGTATCCTGGGGGTGACCCTATGAGTCGAGAGACATTAAATTTCTCCATGTATTCACTCATATCAATTCTAATGATATTTTCTGGGGATCCAAACAATAGTTCCGCAATCGTTTTTGCTAGGTATGTTTTCCCGACACCAGTTGAACCCAGGAATATAAACGAACCGATAGGTTTATTACCGCCTTTAATACCGACACGATTTCTTCTGATGGCTTTGGAGATGGTTGTGATCGCATCCCCCTGTCCAATGATCTTTGTCCCAAGTCGTTTTTCGAGGTTTAAAAGATTAGATGTTTCCTTATCATCAAGTTTTGCGATAGGGACGCCTGTAATGTCCGTAACAATACTATATACGTCATCAATTGAAACCGGATCTTTATTATGGTCTTTGTCAACCTCCCAAGATTGTTTCTCATCGTTGAGTTTTTTTATCAACTTTTTCTCTTCGTCCCGTAATTGGGCTGCCATCTCATATTTTTGGTTTTTTACGACCGCCTTTTTCTTCACATTGATCTTTTCGATTTGGTCTCGCAATTTTTCGATTGACTGTGGAATTTTAGTCGACACCTTTTTCTCCGCACCCAATTCATCTAATATGTCGATGGCTTTGTCAGGGAAATATCGATCCGTGATAAATTTACTGGCAAGTAAAACGATACTTTCCATTACTTTTTCACCATAGGATACTTTGTGATAGTCTTCATATGATTGTTGAAGTGTATAAAGAATTTGAACCGTTTCTGCGGGGGTTGGTTCTTTTAAGGTGATTTTTTGAAATCTCCGGGTTAGAGCTGCGTCCTTCTCGATGTGTTTCTTGTATTCATCAAATGTTGTTGATCCGATACATTGTAGTTCACCCCGGGCGAGTGCTGGTTTAAAGATGTTTGATGCGTCCATAGACCCACTTGCGTTGCCCGCTCCAACCATCATGTGTAATTCATCAATGAAGATAATCACATTTCGGTTTTCCTGTAATTCAACTAAGATACCCTTTATCCGTTCCTCGAATTGTCCCCGATATTTCGTTCCCGCAACTAGCGATGTTAAATCGAGAGAAACTAATCGTTTATCCAATAAACTCGTTGGACACTCACCTTTGATAATTAACAATGCTAGTTTTTCAACTAACGCAGTTTTACCCACGCCAGCGTCTCCAACTATAACAGCATTGTTCTTTTTCTTTCGAGATAATATTTGTGCAATTCTCTGTACTTCCTTATCTCTTCCAACAATCGGATCTATTTTTCCATCCTCCGCCAATTTATTCAAATCTCTTGAAAAATTGTCGAGAATTGGGGTTGTTGATCCGCTTTTCTTTGATCGAGTTGGTTTCTGTGGTTCTTCAAAAAAGTCTACGCCCATAATTTAAGTATTAGTTATTAGTTGCTCCAAGAATCAGGCCAATTCCAAGGGTGATTTCACCCTTTATTTGTTATTATTTGTCTGTGTAGATTTGATTAAAATCCCAAATATCCATGTCAGACATACTGCCACCCACCAACTTAATTTTGCTGCGAGTACACCAGTTTCCACTAACCCAGGAAATGCCACGGGGATGGCCACAGGCCAAAGTAACCAAAGGATGGTTCCAGAAAATAATGCCAATATTCCAATAAGAGCTATGCTCCCTAAACCAATAATTAGTCCTTTAATAATTTTCATAATTTCATGTTTTTAATTTGTTTTTAATTTCAGTACAAATATAAATGAAATATTCGAGAATAACAAATGTGACAATGTGACATCGTGACCCGACAAAATGTCTTAGAATAGAAAATGGCAAAGAAATTGTACATATTAGGTAAATAAACAATATAAAATTTAAACTATGTACAAATCAAGATTTTTTAGTGACCCATATTTTATAGACCTGTTAGATCTCGTCAATGAAACTCCCGGGTTTATTAGTAGAACAATAAAAAGAACTAATGTCGTTGATAACGATGATGAATACCAAATTGAGGTTGCAATCCCCGGACTTATCAAAGATGACCTTAGTATTGGGGTGAAGGATAAAGTTCTCACCATTGAACATGAAAGGGATGAGGAAGAAACGTTTCGTTTCACCAATCCTTTCACAAAAGAATATTCTTTACCTGATGATGTAAGCGTTAAAGGAATCGCCGCCAAAGTAGAGAATGGGGTTCTATTGGTGACTCTCCCGAAGATCAAGAAAAAAAATAATGAACGCACCATTGAAGTTGAGTAATTGAAACTCCCGATTTTCGGGAGTTTTTTTTTGACTCTTACATATTTATAGGAATCGTCCTGGTATTTATCATTATACAGAACGTAATAAAGAATTATACACAATTGAAATATGAAAAGAGTCGTAAAAATTAAAGAGTCACAACTTAATGACATCATTAAAAAAGTGATCAAGGAACAAGAAGGTCAGGTGATGAACACAGGACCGAGCCCAGAACAAGTATCAGGAACTCCCGATGATGGTGTTGAAGATATGGCATCTGAAGGCCCAGATTTCGGACAATTTATCGAATGCGCTAAGGGATTACTTGAACAAGGAGTCACCGTTGGCGAATTAGTCGATCAACTTCTCGACGCACAAGAAGCCGAACCAGTAGATGACGAGGCTCCAATTGAGCCAACGCCAGATACTGAAGGTGGGGTTGAGCCTGAAATTCCAATGAACTAGCGCCATGGGTAAAAAAATTAGATTAACCGAATCTCAACTTGATATCGTCATTAAGAATAAACTTCTAAATGAAGATAAGGGCGACATTTATAAGCAGAAATGGACGCCAGATGACACGATATTAACATTATATTGTGCAAAATATCCTGATAAACTCGATAAACTTGGATTTCGTAATTCCAACCCAAACGATCCAAGCATGGTATATGATGAATTTGACGATTTAGCGAACCATATTATCGGCTCGACAGGACATTCTCTTAAAAGACAGGTGGCAAATATACAATTTTTAATGGGATTAAACGATTCTCAAAGTGATTATAGTGTGTTACAAGAGAAAATATTTAACAAATTCGGAAATATTCCAGAGGATAAATTAAGGGCAATGTGTCAACATATTGTTGACAATGCAGACCCAAAGATATATGAAGAATTTCTCGCAAAAAAGAAAGAAATAGATAAAGGTAGAGTAAGTCGGGAAATTAAAAAACAAGCGGACACGTTTAAAAAAGATTCAGAGGATAAAAAGGCCGAAGCGTTTAAAAGGCTTGGGAAAGATATGTCAAAATTTAAATCTGTTGGAACAAGACCAATCGACTCTGACCCTCCTGACCCTATTACCGAATCGAAAGAGCCGTGGGAAATTTCAAGAGATATTATTTTGAGTAAAATGGGGTTATGAAAAAAATAATCCGGCTCACAGAATCACAAATGGATCGCGTCATCAAAGAACAATTGGTCGGAGGGTTTGTTGCTCCAGGCGATGAAGACACATTCAAAGCGGAAGAACCAGGTCATGATTTTGGTAATTTCATTATGTGTGGTCGCAAATTACTTGAGTCGGGGATTACAATTGGAGAGTTAGTCGACAAACTTACGGAAATACCGAAACCTGAGGCCCCAGACAGGGAAGAAAACAACGAATATGAACCCACAAACATAGCGAGTGGGGGTGAACCATACAACGCAGGTTAAAACATAACCCTTGATCGAAAGTCAAGGGTTTCTTTTTTTGTCCAATTTTTGTATATTATATTAAAAATTACGACTATGGCAATCATTTCAGAACAAATTTCCGGATCAACAATTACTGTTGTTATTAACTCAAGTAACTTAAATTTTGCATCTTACCAAACAGAATCTAAAACGTTAGCGGTTACTTTCAAAAATGGAAGTATTTATGAGTATTATGGTGTGCCTTGGGAAGTCTTCACAAAATTAAGAATGGCGAAGTCTCAGGGTAAATTCCTTAATACCAATATAAACAAAGTATACAAGTATAAAAAGGTCACATGAGTAAACGGTCGCTAGTTGATGAATTGGGAGAAGATAGGGAACAGGATGAGAAGATAATTAAAACTTTTTATTCAAAACCAACCCTATCTTTAGATATTTTCGAAAAATCTGGCAACATGATACCTTCCGTTAGAGATCGGTTATTAATGATCACGGATAAATTTATTGAATTTTTGGGTGTGGATTTTTTTATTTATGATGTAATTCTAACAGGTTCGTTGGCAAATTACAACTGGTCTGAATATTCTGATGTCGATATACACGTTTTAATAGACTATGACGAAAGTGGTCACAGCAACGTACTTCTCGCAGAATTTTTTGCTGCAAAGAAACAGGTTTGGAATGAGATACATAATATCACAATTAAAGGATTTGAGGTTGAGATGTATGTTCAGGACGTGAAAGAACCACACATTTCAAGTGGGGTGTACTCCGTGTTAAATGACAAATGGGTCGTCGAACCACAAAAATCAAAAAATTATGTTGATGATAGGGGCATCCTTGAAAAAGGTGAAGAATACGCCAATTTAATTGATTCCTTAACCAAAAAATATGAAGCGGGGGTCGACGTTACAGAGAAAGTTGATTCAATCAAAAAGAAGCTAAAGCGGTTTAGACAAAGCGGTTTAGACAAGGGCGGTGAATATGCATACGAAAATCTTACCTTCAAATTACTCAGAAGAAACGGGTATATAAAGAAATTGATCGATCTAAAAAAAGAGGCGGTAGATAATAAATTATCAGTACATTAAGTGTTTTCAATAATTTTTTATAGATATACTTGTATTTATTGATAAGAATAAAACACATTTAACATTACACAAATGGGAGAGTTAAAACCAGTAGGTAGTGAGAAGCTAAAAGGGGATGCGAAAATCCAACGAATCCTAGATCTCACATATTATCAATCCGATAAGGTTCTAAAAGAATCTTCAGAGATTGTGAAAGAAGCAAAATCCGGAGTATATGGCATCGTGAAAGAAAAAGATGGCTATTACGTTAAAAAGGGACTTAATGAAAATTCTTTAGATTATATCGGAGGTATGTTCATGAAAAACAAGAACAAATTTTCGTCATATGCTGAGGCGTTGAAAAAAATGGAGTTTCTTACTGAACAAGAAAATCTTCAGGAAGCTACCAAATATGTCCTAAAACAGCCTAAATCAGCACCACTCGCTCCAGCGGCAGAAGAACCTGTGGCATTACCACCAGAGGATGGTAGCGCGGCTTTACCTGGGGAAGAAGCGCCGCCAGCACCAGAGGCGGAAGGAGATCCAAACGATTTCATGTCTGTTCTTAAAAAAGATGCTGGAGAACTTCAACAAAACCTGAATAAATACACAGAACAACTTGAGAGCCCAGATTACGCGGAAATCGTTAATCAGGTTCTAAGTGCAATTGATTTTGAGGCAATGGAAGATTCTGACAAGGAATCGATTCTCGATCAACTTGGCGCCGAAGAAGTGGGAGATCCCGCGGCAGAAGTACCAGCTGAAGAAGTTCCACCACCACCTCAAGAACCCGCAGAAATGGGTGAAACTGACGAAGTGAGTGAATTTGATGGGATGGCGATGGATGGTGTAGCATCAATAGATGAATTAATTAATACTCCCTTAGAGGGTTTTGAAGATGATGAAGACGACGCATTGGCTGGTTTCGATGATGAGTTCTTGAATGATCCTGAAGTTAAGAAAGCTGGGAGGCTTGCCAAGTCTGACATCAAGAAAGACGAATACCCATTATATACTGGTGATGACTTAAAAAACCCGTTGGATAGTGATGTTAATAATGTTGAAGATGAAGCGTCCGATGATGAATCTTTGGCCGAATTATTGGATGAACCAATTGATAGTAATGTTAATGATGTTCCCCTCGAAAGATCTGATGATCCAGGTGTGGTGGAGCTTGATTTAGATGAATTAACAGACGCGGTTAATTCTAGTGTAAAGGAGACATTAGGAAAATATTTTGAATAATGTACTTGGTATACATCAACGAACTAGGTAAGGACTATAAAGGTCAAAACCAATATGAGTTCATTTTTAGTAAGAAAGATGATGTAATGGAAGATGACTGGTATGACATACCTTCATCAGGAAGGTCGGTACCACCAGAACTCAAGTCCATTGATTTAGTGGGGTTATTAAAAAATTCGGATTTACAACTTGATTTAGTTCAGAACTCCGATTTTTTTGGCGTAGTAGACGCGGCAGACGGAATTATCGCGTTGGGCTGGGAACCATTTGACATGGACGCGGAGGAGAGGCCGATAAGAGTATCGTTCCATTATGGGGACACCTTAGAAAGTGTAACCGATAAATTAGAAACAAAGGGGCTTAGGCTAATAAATGACGAAATTCAATACAAACTACGCAAATGAAAAGAAAAGAAATAGTAGGAAAATTAATCAAAGAAGGTTTCTCTGAAAAAACATTGGCTGGTTTGAGTGACAAACAACTCGGAGAGCTATCGGAGAGAATTCTTAGTGAACAAGGAGCAATAGACATGTCAAATGTGGCCAGCTCTGGCGGGGCGACTTCTGTGACAAACGTGTCTAAGACTGACGTGGCGACACAAAACGCACTGAAACAACATAAAAAGCCCTTTGCAACATATGAGGGTGAAGTGACTGAAGACGAAGAAACCCCGAAAGAAGAAAAACCGAAATTTAAAACCAAAACTGAATGGTTAAAAAGCGCGGGTATCATTAAAGATGATGACGAGGACAAAGAGAAAAAAGAAGAAGCTAAGGAATATATAACACCAGCTTCCCAACCAGTATCAAGACCAGGTGATAAGGGTCTTGATTTAACCGAATGGGTTGACCAAGTGGTGGGTGATAAAGTATATCCGTTCACATCCAAAGACGATATCATGTCGTTAATTCAACAAAAATTGGATGAACAGGAAGTAATGGAACCAGAAGTAGATGTGGATATTAAGCTTCCTGATTGGTTAACTTATGACGCCATTCATAACGCAGGGGCGGCCGAACCCGCTGAACCAACAACAAAACCGAGAGTTGATCCAGGAAAGACAGAACCGGGAAAGAAACCAAGAACCCCATACCAACCAGGCCCAGGTATAAATCCAGCACCGAAAGCAGAAAAAACGAATTAAGTATGAAACTCACCAATAAAACCATAAAAGAATCGGTTAGAAAAAATCTCAGAGAACTTCCAATGGACTTACCTCCAGAAAATGAACCAGATCGTGGGATACAGGATAAGTTAGCTCAAGGTGACACACCATTTGATAAAGTTGAATTTCCAGATACGGAAGAGGGTCAGGTGGAGAGTAATTTCCAAGAGTTACTGGCATCTGAAAGATATAGGGAAGTGATTCAAAAGGTTCAAGATTATACGGGTCGTCCAATTTCTTTACAGGGACAACAAGGTATGATGCCCTTGGCGGGCGCGGCGATGCAGTCATTACGGAGCATTATGCAAACCGAAGCCGCTCATAGAGAAGAATTAGAAAATTTGGCGATTGAAGTCGTGAAAGAAGAATTGAAAATTCCCGATGATGCATTTCAATATGATGTAAAAATCGTTGGGATTGGTGAAATGGATACGGAGGGAATGCAGAGGGACGCCGACCAAAATCAAGAGGAAGAACCTCAAGATGATGAGGCCGAAGTTGAGAATGAAGTGGAAATCGCACAAAATCTTGAACATCTCAATTTAGAGAAGGCGAAACGAAGACTGATCGATAGTATGATTCAAGGGGCTGCCATGAAAGGATATTATATGTATCATAACGTAGCTGAGAGACTCGCCCAGATTACGGGTTCAGAGACACTTATCAGAGACTATGGTATTATGATGTCAATAAACGACACGATGTACTGGCAAATGCCCGACGAACAAATGAACATGGCGATGGGTTCAGAATCAATGGCAGGAAGAGAAGAGGTTGACAGAAACACAGAGCCGCCAACAATTAAGGCTCGTGGTATTAACTTCCCTGTTTTAGTCCATGAAATTATCAAGGGTGTTATGGAGGTGTTCGCAATTCAAGGACAGCCTGAAGATGGGTGGGAAGAAGTTAGTCAATCTGAAGATACTTTAGATAAAGAAATTTGGGACATCAGATTAGGGCCATCTATTTGGAGGAGAATTAGGGATCAATTCCCTGAAGAAATTCTGATGGATGAAAATCAAAAAGAATTACAAAATTACTTACTAGTCGCCATCTTTAAATTGGAGGCTAGAGATTTCTTAATTTTCGTAAAAGAACTGATGGAAGGTACTGACAGAGGACAGCAAATGATGCAACACCTAATGGAAGGTGTTCGAGCGGCTTTCAATCAAGAAGACACAACACCCGACCTCGAAGAACTACATACTGATGTCCAAGAAGCGGCATCAGAAACCAGTGAAGAAGATCTTAACACTTTTCTACAAGGTTTAGGGATTACTCAAGGGGAAGACGAACCTGAAGCGGCACCTGAGGCAACAACAAAGGATCTCGCCAGTTTAGGTCTTAACGCATTGAACTATGAACTGAACCAGGCAATTGATGCTGAAAATTGGGCGCTATCTCAGAAAATTCAGCAAATGATTGACCGGAAACAAGGAAATTAAGACTTGGTTAACCTAAACTAACATAAAGGTGGAGAATTCCACCTTTTTTTGTATTTATAGGTATGGGAGCGAATATCGAACAGTTAAAAGAATATGCCCGTATTATCAAAGACGCACCATACGCGATGCGTACGTATCTCCAAACTTTTGATAATACTCAGAAACGTAATGTACCGTTGGATCTCTTTCCCGATCAATTGAACTTACTGGCCGATTACGAGAACTACAATGAAAATATCACAAGGAAGTATCGTCAGGCGGGTGTAACCACCGTGACCTCAGCGTGGGTATCTAAAGTATTACAAACGGCCAAGCCCGAAAATCCAGAGAAAATTCTAATTGTCGCGAACAAACGAGACACCGCAATTGAAATGGCGAATAAAATTCGTAGTTTCTTAATGCAATGGCCTGATTGGATGAATGTAGGGTTCTCTGCGGATAAAAACTCTGAAAGTCGATTTAGATTAAATAATGGATGTGAGGTTAAGGCGGTTGCGACCTCAAAGGATGCCTTGAGGGGTTATACCCCTACCATCCTAATATTTGATGAGGCGGCATATATTGAAGCGGGAGACGATTTCTGGGCAGCATGTATGGCGTCACTTTCAACGGGTGGTAAGGTTATCTTGATTTCAACACCAAACGGTTTTGACCCAATATACTACACGGTGTATGACCAAGCGGTTAAAGGAATAAATGACTTTCATATCTCAGACCTCCAGTGGTACAAAGATCCACGTTACACAAAAGATTTAGTGTGGGTTAAGGTTAAAGATATGGTACATTATATGTTAAACCGAGCCTTATATGATGACAATGAGGATGGGTTTATGATGAAGGATGTTCCACCAGAGGATTACCAAAAGGTGTTAGACGATGGTTATAAACCGTATTCACCATGGTTTGAGGGAATGTCAAAGAAACTTAAATATGACCCAAGAAAAATTGCTCAGGAGATTGAGTGTGACTTCCTTGGTTCGGGGGATAGTGTAATCCCTTATGAGGTTCGAGAGAATATTGTTAAGAATATGATTAGAGAACCAAAAGAGAAGTTAATGAGTGGTACAATGTGGCATTGGAAAGAGCCAATCGAAGGGCATCGATATGTCATGGGGATTGACGTTTCTAGAGGTGATAGTGAAGATTTTTCGGGAATTTGTATAATTGACTTTGATGAGAGGGAACAAGTACTTGAATATGTTGGTAAAATTCCGCCAGATAATTTAGCGGAGATTGCGTATAGATGGGCGGTACTGTATAAAGCGTTTGTGGGTATTGATATAACTGGTGGTATGGGAATTGCTACTGCCAGGAAGTTCCAAGAAATGGGATACAAAAATATGTACATTGAAGGAATCAACACTCAGAATATTTGGGATTATAACGCTAAGGCGATGGAAAAAATTCCGGGGATTAACTTCAATAATAAGCGGACACAAATTGTTGCCGCTTTCGAAGAACAGTTGAGGAATGGGTTTATTGTTAGGTCGCAAAGATTGGTGAATGAAATGAACACGTTTGTTTATATCAACGGAAAACCTGACCACATGAAGGGGAAACACGATGATGCTATTATGAGTATCGCAATAGCACTATACATTGCCGACATTTCTTTCGGTCAACTCGAAAGAGTGGATTCTGTCAATAAAGCGATGATTGATTCTTGGATGTTATCAGAAAGGTCATATGAACCAAATAAATCATTTTATTCTTATGGCCAGGCGTTTGATCCTATGGGTCCGATGGCCGTGGATGGAGGGGCTCTCGAAGGTAATCCTTTATTCCATAATGATCAGGTGAAAAACTTAAAACAACAATATGATGAATATTCGTGGTTAATCCCTGGTCCGAAGAAACGGGGATAAGCTTCAGTAATATAAAAAAAATGTTTACATTATAACCAATATTTATAGGTATGGCAAAACAAGATTTAACTATCTTTCAAAGATTAACAAAAACCTTCGGTTTTCAGGGAAACACAATATCTCCCCCACCACCGTCGTTTCAATTTTCGAAAGATGAATTACTGAAAACTGACAGTAAAGAAGAATACGAAAACGCTTTATTACAAGCCAAGCAAACTCAATATATTGCTGACAAATGGTCGAAACTCGACATGTCACTTTATA